>ERZ780190.1493-NODE-1493-length-20883-cov-31.350490_pt1 | contig 20883 bp, 20 predicted proteins | sample MGYA00510980_ERZ780190 | MGnify/ENA primary metagenome ERZ780190 (study PRJEB29588, sample SAMEA1972188) | human gut metagenome | biome: human gut; feature: human-associated habitat; material: faeces | place: Denmark | collected 2008/2010 ... | reverse complement strand
CCATCAGCTTTATTTTTGCGGGAATCAATGTGGCATATCAGGGAATTTATCAGGCACTGGACGGTGGTATGGAATCACTTGTGATCTCGCTGCTCAGACAGCTTATAATTATATTACCGCTGGCTGGCATTTTCTCTGTTTTTGTCAGAAACGGTCAGATGGGAGTTTCGTTGATCTGGTGGGCATTTCCAATCACCGAGCTTACCGCATGTCTGGTGGGATATGTATTGTTGAAGAGGATCAGAAAAAACAAGGTAGAAAGATTAAGTTAAGGAGGAGTCAGTTATGGAAAAGAGAATCATAACGATCAGCAGAGAGTTTGGAAGCGGCGGCCGCTTTATCGGTGAAGAAGTGGCAAAGAAACTTGGAATTTCCTATTATGACAAGGATATCATCGGACAGATTGCAGAGCAGTCAGGATTTGCACCGGAATATATCCGGGAAAATGCGGAATTGTCTCCGAAGAAAGGCTTATTTGCCTATGCATTTTCCGGACGTGATATCACAGGGAAATCAGTGGAAGATATGGTGTATGAAGCACAGAGAAACGTGATCCTGAAAATTGCGGAAAAAGAAAGCTGTGTGATCATAGGAAGAAATGCGGATTTTATCTTAAAAGACCGGGAGGATGTGCTGAATGTTTTTATACATGGGGATATGCCGGAAAAAGTGCAGCGTATCTGTAAATTATACAATGTCGCAGAAGCTAATGCCGCAAAAATGATAACCGAAACAGATAAAAGGCGCAGAACAAACTATAATTTCTACACAGACCAGAAATGGGGAATGGCAAGTAATTATTCATTGTCCTTGAACAGTTCGCAACTGGGATATGAGAGGTGTGAGGAAATCATTTTGGAGTGTGTAAAATAGAGAATAGTATGGATCAATAAAAAAAAACTGGTTTTTGAGGTGTCCCATCAAAAACCAGTTCTTTTTTTATGATGTCTGAAATTCTGTTAAATTAACACTTCTCAGGTTCCGGATAATCAACCCCGAAAGTTTCAACTGTCACGGTTTTCATTACCTGTGGCTGTAACGGACGATCAGAGTAATCGGTTGCTGTTTCCGCAATTTTATTGACAACATCCATACCCTCGATCACTTTGCCGAATGCAGCATAAGCGCCGTCTAAGTGTGGAGAGTTCTTGTGCATGATGAAAAACTGGGAACCGGCAGAATCCGGGATCATAGTTCTTGCCATGGATAAAACACCTTCAGAATGTTTTAAGTCATTTTTGAAACCGTTCTGGGAAAATTCTCCTTTGATTTCATAGCCTGGGCCACCCATTCCGGTTCCGTCCGGGTCGCCGCCCTGGATCATAAAACCGTTGATGACACGGTGGAAGATGACGCCGTCATAAAAACCTTTTTTTACTAAACTGATAAAGTTGTTTACAGTATTTGGTGCGATTTCAGGATAAAGCTCTGCTTTCATGATATCGCCGTTTTCCATCTCGATTGTAACAATTGGATTTGACATAATAATTGATTCCTTTCATTGAATATGATATCGTGATTTTTCATATACACACCATATTGTAACGAAAAAATATGTTTTCGTAAAGATGAAACACAAAAAATCAGATCATTGTATTCTGAAAGCAGACTCTGATCTTTTGTACAATGCCGGCATCAATAAAGCCTTTGTCTGCCATATCATCGAGAATATCGCAGGTTTTTTCATGCGAAAAACCCTGTTTATAAGGGCGGCTTTCGGTGAGTGCCTGATAAATGTCTATACACGCCATAATGCGTTCCGGCTCGTTTAATTCGGCGGCAGTTTTGCCGAAAGGATAGCCTTTTCCGTTCAGTTTTTCGTGGTGGAATGCTGCCCAGTCACGGATGTCTTCAAAATCGTTGATATTGGACAGAATCAGATAAGTATATCCTGCATGGTTTTTCATTTTTGAAAATTCTTCATCGGTCAGCTTATCCGGTTTTTCCAGAATATCATTGTCGATTGCCATTTTGCCGATATCATGAAGTGCGCCGGCCAGATACATTTTCTGGACCTGTGTGGGATCGTAGCCGTTGTACGCTGCAAATGCGGCGGCTTTCTCTGCAACACCAATGGAGTGTCTGCTTGTAAAAGAAGATTTATAGTCGACGATCTGCGCAAAAAAGTCGGCGATATTTTTGCAGGTTTCCCAGTCAAAGGTCTGTTTTTCTCTCGGAACGATCTCCCAGAGTTTCGTTTCAAAGGAGTCATCCCTGAAAGCTGCAAATTCGTTATCTGAAAATATATGGAAAAAAGCATCCACACATGCGGCGTCAAAAAGTTTATCCGTATGCCGGATCAGGTACTGTTTTACCATATCCCATCTCTGTGTTTCAAATGCACCGCTGTGCCCGATGATATCCACCACATCGGCAAGGTGGATAATGCGCGCAGACAGAGGAACTTCATCCCATTTTTTGTGAAATGGCCCGGTGCCGTCCGCGTGCTCATGATGGTATAGGATTGCATTGGTAACGTCAGTTTTAAAAGGGATTTTTGCAAGATTCTGTTCGCCGTAGATGCAATGCAGGTTCGTAGTGTTTGCCACAAGGTCAGCGGTCAGGTCTGTCGCGGAATGCTCCTGCAATTCCTCGGAAATATATTGTGTGAGGGCGTTGTCGTGCAACAGAGCGCAGATTGCGAGATCCTGCAGGGCATCCTCCGGCAGATCAAAATACTGCCCCATGCGCACACTGATATAGGCCACTCGTTTTCCGTGTTTATTTTTAATGTTTACCAGTTCTGCCTCGATGCAGTCGAGAGCATAGGAACAGGCACTGATCAAACCGATAATATCTATCTCCATGATTTATTTTAATGAAATCGTACTGCATACAAAGCGATGCCTTGCGATTTCATAACCTCCTAAATTAGTAATAATTCCTATTATTGAATTATAAAATCAGTTGCCCCTATTGTCAATATGTTACAGTTCACAGGTTACCCTGCGAACTGTAACTTCGCAGCCCCATATAAAGTTTTGCTTCGCAAAAGGGGGCTGCTCACACCCGCATCACGTTCATACGCACCTGAACAGCATGGTGTTCAGGTGCTGAGTGAACAGTAACGTCAATATTCGTTACAGTATTCATATGACCATGATTAGTTTTAGCAGGAATAGCAGAAGTTTCATATTTTTATATGAAGTGTCTCAAAAAACTTCCTTGTAAATTTTTTCGTTTTATGGTTTGATAAGTACAGAAAAAGAGTATCGGAGAATAAAGGAGAGAAAAAGTATGCCAGTTTTTGATTTCAGCAGCGCTTCAGAGGAAAAAGAAGCGTTTGTATGTACATATACCGCATTTACATCAGACAGTTCCGAAAAAACACCGGATGATCCGATCCTGGTGTTAGACAATCAGCAAAAACAGTGGAGCCATCATTCCACCGGAGTATTTTGCAACCAGAGCCAGTGGACAGCATTTGAGTTTAAGGAGGAGGACGAGACATTCCGTTCCAATATCCTGCGGATCGATGCACGTTTTGTGAATCTGATCAAATGGCTTGGGGAGAACCGTATCAACGTTCTTTTGTCCGGGGAAAACAGGGCGGACGGCTATGCCGTGTACAAGATCAGGGAAAATGCTTTTCACGGTGGAACGAAACTCTCTGCGGCGGATGGATTTTTACAGTATGTGATGGAACGCCTTTTATCGAGCAGTGCACCGGAGCAGGAGGATGAGGACGAAGAGTTAGACGAGAGCGGTGACAGCATGAAGCTTACCAGTATCCAGAGTATTTCGGATTTCTTAAACTGCGCAGGAAGAACCATGCCGGACAATATCAGACTGTGGGCGAGAAGAAATTTAGCAGTTGCACGTTCCAGCGAAGTGTCTGCTGAGGAACGCCGCCACGCGCAGCGTGCACTTTCCATTATGACGAATATCCAGTGGAAAAATAATTATTTTGAAGCAATCGATCCGGTGGAGGCGCGCAGGATTTTAGATGAAGAACTATACGGAATGGAAAAAGTAAAACAGCGTATCATGGAGACTATCATCCAGATCAACCGCACACACACACTTCCAGCGTATGGACTTCTGCTTGTCGGACCGGCAGGAACCGGAAAATCGCAGATCGCCTATGCGGTGGCAAGAATTTTAAAACTGCCGTGGACGACACTCGATATGAGTTCCATCAATGACCCGGAGCAGTTGACAGGAAGCTCCCGTATCTACGGAAATGCGAAGCCTGGTATTATTATGGATGCATTTTCCATGGCTGGCGAGTCGAACCTTGTATTCATCATCAACGAGCTTGACAAGGCTGCATCCGGAAAAGGAAACGGCAATCCGGCGGACGTACTTCTTACCTTATTAGATAATCTTGGATTTACAGACAACTATATGGAATGTATGATCCCGACCGGCGGTGTCTATCCGATTGCAACTGCCAATGTAAAAGAAGATATCAGCGCCCCGCTGATGTCACGTTTTGCAGTGATCGATATCCCGGATTATACGCAGGAAGAGAAAAAAATCATTTTCTCCAAATTTGCACTGCCAAAAGTATTAAAGAGAATCGGATTGCTGCAGGGCGAGATCGTTCTGACCGAGGAGGGACTGGATGAACTGATCGAGCAGTATAAGAATACATCGGGAATCCGTGATCTTGAGCAGGCAGCGGAGCACCTAGCAGCCAATGCACTGTATCAGATTGAAGTAGACCATGTAAAACAGGTTGTGTTTGATGCGGAAATGGTAAAAAAATTATTTGCGTAAAAAACAAAATATAAGAAAGGTAAAAAGACCACTTCATGAAATTTTTCGTGAGGTGGTCTTTTACTGTCCGAATTAATGGACAGAAAATATGGATAATGGGAAGCAGCAAGAGGGCAAAATGACGGAAAGTGAGGAGCATGGCAGATGAAAACGGAATATCAGATTATTGCGGTAGACTTTGACGGAACACTTTGTACGGACTGCTTCCCAAAGATCGGACAGCCGAATACAGCACTGATCGAACTGCTGAAAGGATTGAGAAGGCAGGGACGCCAGATTATTTTGTGGACGTGCCGCTGTGGAAATCAGTTAGAGGAAGCAGTGGAATGGTGCAGGAAGTGGGAACTGGAATTTGATGCAGTGAATGAGAATCTGCCGGAGATTATCGAAAGGTACGGATCAGACGGAAGAAAGATTTATGCGGATGTTTATATTGATGACAAAAGCTGTTTTCCATGGGAGGTAAAAAAGGATGAGAAAGTTGGATTATGAATTTATTTTTACATGCGGTATTGTTGCATTTATCGCAGCGCTTGGAATGGTAGCTGGCATTGTTGTGCTGGCTGGGGCAAAGATTTATGTTTATAACCTGCCTTTGATCGTGGGAAGCTTTCTGGCTATCGGAGGACTCTTGTGGGGATTATTGTTAGTTTTGAATAATGATAAGGTGGAAAAAAGGACAAAACATCGTTACTGCTCAGACAGTATCTGAGCACTTTGCTGTATCATACATATCAGTTACTATATTTACCAGATTAAGGTTGACGCTCTATCGTGAATTAAATATAATAAACTTGATTTACTGTGTCTTTTTGGGGAATACCGAAGGCATCTGGAGGAAAAATGAGAAGAAACCTTAATATAAAACAGAGAAAATGGCGGAGCTTTATCTTTGCAACGATTTTTGGTGTGACAGCAGCGACTGCGGTCATTACGGTAAAACCGTTGGAAAGTTATGCGTATACGGAGACGGCGGGTGTTTTGAATGATGGACCGGTACAGATGCGAAAGACTCCGGTAGATGGGGACAAGATCACATCTTTAGCTGCGGGTACAGCAGTCCGTGTGATAGATGAAGTGGATGGCTCCGATGGAATGAAATGGTACAAGGTACAGATTTCCTATAATGGAATGGCATCCACCGGATATATCCGGTCAGATTTTATCACGCTTTCAACAGAAGATACCTCTTCCGGAAGTACGATCACAGATAATTCAGCACAGGGTGCAGCCGGAGTTGTCACCAACACGAACGGCAATGTCTATGTGAGGACAGGTGCGAGCACGGCATATTCTCCGGTCACGACGGTAAAAAGAGATCAGACAGTCAATGTACTCGGACAGACAACCACAAATGGAACTGTGTGGTACAATGTGACATTTAATAAGAATGGTGTGGATTATGCAGGTTGGATCTGCGGAACCTATCTGGCAGTAACCGGACAGACTTCTGCGGATGGATCGCAGGGAGACACCACAACGGTGACGGATGATGAGTATGTTGCATCGTTAAAAGCAGCGGGATTTCCGGACAGTTACTGTAATTCGCTTCTGGCATTGCACCAGAAGTATCCAGACTGGCAGTTCGTTCCGGTACAGACCGGACTGGACTGGAATACCGTCATTGCAAATGAGAGTGTTGTCGGAAGGAATCTGGTGCAGAGTTCTTCCAATGATGCGAGAAAGTCAACGGAGACGGGGGCTTATGACTGGGCGACCAACAAATGGTATGGTTATGACGGAGCAGGCTGGGTAAGTGCCTCCTCCAATTACATAGCATATTGCATGGATCCGAGAAATTACCTGAATGACACGTATATTTTTCAGTTTGAAACGTTAGAATATGCGCCATATCAGAACGTGACAGGAGTTGGAAATATTCTGTCAGGCAGTTTCATGAGTGGAAACTATAGCGATACAGACGGAGCATCGCGAAGCTATGCAGATACTTTCATGGAAGTGGGACAGAACTTGAGTGTCAGTCCTTATCATCTGGCTGCAAGATGTAAGCAGGAGCAGGGAAATAAGGGGACAAGTCCTTTGATCTCTGGCAATTACTCTGGCTATAATGGATATTACAATTACTTTAATATCGGAGCATATACGACATCGTCTGCGTCTGCGACGGTCAACGGATTGATTTATGCGAAAAATAACGACTGGAATTCTATTTATAAATCAATTAATGGTGGAGCTGGTATCGTTGGAAATAATTATGTGAAAAAAGGGCAGAACACCTTATATTTCCAGAAATTTAATGTGGTGAATATGAACAGCATATACTCACATCAGTACATGACAAATGTGCAGGCGGCAATGTCAGAAGGAAAAACAATGAGCACCGCTTATGCGGATAAATCACAGGGATTTATATTCCGTATTCCGGTGTATAGCAATATGCCGGAGTCAGCAGTGACGTTTTCAGACAGTGGTAATCCGAATAACTGGCTCTCTTCTCTCAGCGTAAGCGGATATGGACTGACACCGTCTTTCCAGGGAGCAGTAACCGATTATTCCGTGATCGTTGGAACCGAGGTAAGCTCGATCAATGTAGGTGCTTCGGCAGTTGCACCGAAAGCGGGAGTTTCCGGAGCGGGAACTTATGCATTGAATTATGGAAATAATGCGATCAACGTAACTTGTGTGTCACAGAGCGGTTCGGCAAAAACCTACACGATCAATGTGGTAAGACAGCAGCCGGCAGCAGACAATACCCAGACACCGGAAAGTGGTGGAACAACGGTTGCGGACGGCGTATCCGTTTCTACCTCCTATAAACTGGGAGATACCGTGATCACAGGTATTACACCGGGAACAGGCGCTTCTTCTGTACTTGCCAATATCTCAGCGGGAAGCGGCACGGTCAAAGTGCTGAAAGCAGATGGCACAGAAAATACCGGTGCAGTCGGAACAGGTAATAAAATTGCAGTATATGCAAATGGAACACTGGTGAAGCAGTATGACGTTGTCATTTACGGTGACATCAATGGAGATGGAAAAATCTCTGTGGTCGATCTGGTCATGATGCAGAAACAGATTCTTGGAACATCACAGCTTTCCGGTGCGTATGCAGCGGCTGCGGATATAAGCAGAGATGGAAAAGTTTCCGTAAAAGACCTTGTGCTTTTGCAGAAACATATTATAAATGCAGCACAGATTGAACAGTAACAGGGCTGTGTGGATAGAAAGAGTTATTTTAGTGAGAAAATACAATTTTCACACATAAGAATGGAGAGTAAAATGAAAAAGAAATTAGGTGTGATCATTACACTGTTAACATTATGCATCTGCCTTATGACACCGCAGATGCATGCCAAGGCGGCTTCCGGAAAAACAACGATCGCTGTGTCTGTCGGTTCCCTGAATATCGGACAGACTGTGACGGTAACGGCAAAAGCATTAAGTGCATCCGGGGACAGTGCATATGCCAATATGGTTTTGACCTATGATGCCGGCATTCTGGAGTTTGTGAGCTGTAATGCAACTTATGGCGGTGGCGGCGGAAGTATTTCGGTAGCGAGTGACAGCTTCAGTGTGACATTAAAAGCAATCAGTGCGGGAAAAGCTTCTATTTCGCTTTCTGCTACGGATGGTGTTATTTACGGTACCGAAGAAGAATTGGATTCCATGGCAGGCAGCAGCACTTCTGTAACGGTCAAAAACGAAGCAGCAGGCAGCAATACAGGAAATAACAACAATACTGGAAGCAATACGAATACGGCAGCTTTATCCGCAGATAATTCCTTAAAGGCACTGACGATTTCACCGGGAACATTGTCTCCGGCTTTTAAGGGAAGCACCACAAAGTACACGGCAACGGTTGATAATTCCGTGACAAGTATTGCAGTGAGTGCAACACCGGTCAATGAAAAGGCAACGATTGAGTCTGTGACTGGAAATACGAATCTTGCAGTTGGGGCAAACGTTGTTAAGATAGTCGTAAAAGCAGAAAATGGCACAACAGCTACTTATAAAATCACTGTGACAAGACAGGCTGCAGGAACCACCGGAAGTGAGACGACAACTACAGGCGGTGAAAACGGAGACGACGGAAATGGTGACAGCGAGACTCCAGAAGATACTGAGGAAGTGGACACAACGGAAACTCCGGTATCAGCGGCAGATGTTGTGATCAATAACACGACCTACCATATCGCAGACAATTTTACAGAGGAACAGATTCCGGCTGATTTTACAGAAGCAACAGTTAATTTCCGTGGAACGGAATGCAGAGGTCTGACGTTTGACAAAGGAACAATTTCTCTGATCTATCTGGAAACAGACAATGTGGACGCAACGACCGGCAGATTCTTTATTTATGATGAGACAAGGGATGTTGTCTATGATTTTATGAAGTTTACTGCAGGTGAGAGCAGTTATGTGATCCCACTTTTAGCACCGCTTGATTCGGTACTGCCGGAGAGTTATGTGCAGGTGTCCCTGCAAATGCCGGAAAATACCGTGATGACCGCTTACCAGCTTCCGGTAGAGGATGGAGAGGAAGCATCTGATTTCTATATCTTTTATGGAGTGAACCAGGATGGAACCGAAGGCTGGTATCAGTATGATGCAGCAGAAGGCACTTACCAGCGTGTGAACGGAAATATTACAGAGACAGCGGATTCTTCTTCGGATGATCTTGCAGCATTGCAGAGCGAGTATGATGAACTCTCAAAGAAATATAAAGATGCAAAATCCTTTTCCAGAAACATGATCGCTGTGCTTATTTTTGTATTGGCAATCGCAGTTGTGATCATCCTGAATATCGTTCTCTTTGGCAGAAAGAAAAAAGGAAAAGACGAACTCTTAGAGGACGATAACGTCGAACTCGAAGATGCAGAGTATGACGAAGATATAGATGAGGATGAAGTAGAAGACACCGAAACTGATAAAAAGCCTCTCTTTGGAAAATTCCATGGATTCCGCAAAAAAGAGGATGATTCTCTGCTGGATGAGGGTGATGAAATCAGTCAGGAGAAGACGATTGACTTGGTATTAGATGAACCGTCACAGGAAAAAACGAAAAAAGCAGAAAAAATAGAATCAGAAAGAGCAAAAGTAAAAGAAACAAAAGATGCAGAGGACGACGATTACTTTGATGATGAGGAAGAGTACATCGAGGAAGATCATCCAATCAACAGGGCTTACCGCGAATGGAATGATTATGAGGATGAAATTCCAGCTCCAGTGAAAAAAACAGTGACAGAACAAACATCTGAGCAAAAATCGTCCGAAGAGGATCAGAAAACCCAGCCAGAAAAAAATGAAACTTCTGTGAAAAAAGAAAAAGGATTGGAAGTTTTCGACCTAAATGATTTATAACATAAACAATTTCCGCACATAAAATTCGGCTATGCACCTTGAAAATTCAATAGCGGGCAGTCCAATTCATGCCGGGAGAATGGATGGAATCAAGACTCCAAGTCTATGACAGATTTGGAGTTTTTCTTCTTTTGTGCAATTTCCAAATATAAAAATGGATTGTATAAAAGAAATGGGTAAGCTATAATATGGGTGTGGTCAGATGCCTTTTGGGGATGACTATATCTGTTACAAAAAGGAGGAAGACCAGTGAATACAGAATTGAAAAATGCAGTGAAAGCAACAGACTCAAAAGCACAGTATGATACGAGTGCAAAGCGTCTGTTAGGGCAGAAAAGCATACTGGCACATATACTGGTAAAAACAGTTGATGAGTTTAAGGGTATGAATCCCAAGGATGTGGTCGACTGCATTGAGGGAACACCACATATCAGTACAGTACCGGTAGAGCCTGGACTCACAAATGCGGTCAGCGAAAAAAATGGTGAAAGGCTGGTCGGTTTCAACACAGAAAATGAAGAAATCAATGAAGGTCTGGTAAGATTTGATATCGTTTTCTATGTGCGTATGAGAGACGGATTGTCACAGATGATTATAAATGTAGAAGCACAGAAAGACAATCCTACGGGATACGAAATCTTAAATCGGGCAATCTTTTATGTGAGCAGACTGATCTCATCACAAAAAGAACGAGATTTTGAGAACTCCAGCTACGATGACATTAAGCGTGTATATTCAATCTGGGTATGTATGAACATGGACGAGAATAGCATGAGCCATGTGCATCTCACCAAGGAAGATTTGATCGGTTTCTATGAATGGAAGGGAGATCTTGATCTGCTGAATATCGTCATGCTTGGATTGGCAAAGAATCTGCCGGAACATGATGAGACATATGAACTGCACCGTCTGTTAGGAGCGTTGCTGTCACAGGAACTTACAATAGATGAAAAACTAAACATAATTGGAAATGAATACGATATTCCTATTGAGGAGAACTTCAGGAAGGATGTGAGCGTTATGTGTAACTTGAGTCAGGGAATAAAAGAAGATGGTATTGCGATTGGAGAGGCAAGAAAAGAAGAAAAAATTATTCTTAATATGCATAACAATGGTTTTACTGTAGAGCAGATTGCTATGGCTACAGATAAAAACGTAGAAGAAGTGAAAGCGATTATTGCAGAGAAGGAACCTGCGCTTGCATAAAGATATGTAAGAAAAAGAGCCTTTGAGTTTAAACAACTTGGAGGCTCCTGTTATATTAGGAATATTGAAATTAGATGGATATTTGGAATTAGGTAATAACTAATAGAGAGTGATAAAGATGATAGAAAAAGTACAGGAAAGCCATTTATATATGTGGTTAAAGGAAAAAGATAGTAAATTTTTAAGTAAGTTAGATGAAACTATAGAATATGCTAATACGATATTACCGCAAATTAATAATGTTTTTGCAAGTTATACAGTTCATGGTGTAAGACATTCTATAAATGTGATGGAATATATGTATGCACTTGTTGTGGATATAAATAAATTAAGTGAATTAGAAGTAGCATTACTTATATATAGTGCATTGTTGCATGATATTGGAATGATTGCAAATGTGGACGAAATTAAGGAAATCAAAGCAGACCATGCGATATTGGGTGAAAGAAAATATAGTAAAGTACTTGAGAAATATGGGGATGAAATGACCGCTTTGCAAGAGTGCGTAAGGCCTGTACACGGTAAACGTGCGAGAGATTATATTGAGACAAAGATGGATGAAAGGTTATTTTTGATTCCAGAATCAACAAATATTTCATTTAAATCTGAACTTGCACAAATATGCATGTCGCATAATGAAGATTTTGAATGGATAAAAAAGAACTTGCATAATGATGAAAAAAAGGGACATTTTGATCTTAATGCACAGTATATCTCTGTGCTACTTAGAATATCTGATTATTTGGATATTGATGAGCAAAGAGCACCATTATATTTATATAAATATTTGAACCCAAAGGAATTTAGTGATTTAGAATGGAAACAACATTTTGTGATAGAGAACTATGATAAAATAAGAAGAAACCCTAAAACAAATGAATTAGAAATTTTCTTTCAGGGTACGAGTCAGGACCCATCTGTTCATAGAAAACTTTTAAAATACTTTGATGCTATTAATGGAGAATTAAAAAATGCTGTAGATTTATGTGAAAGTTTTGTAGACGAGAAATATCTATTACCATTAAAAACAAATGTAGTAAATCAAATTCAATCGAAGGGTTTTAGTTTTTCTGATTTAAGACTTTCTTTGGATTACAATGCAGTGACCAATTTATTGATGGGAGAGCATATTTATGGTGATAGAAAATATGGGTTAAGAGAATTAATACAAAATTCAATTGATGCATGTAAGACTATGGAAGAATCGGCCACTAAAATGGAAAAATTTAGATATCAAAATTATCAGCCATATATTTCAGTGATTTTGGACAAAGATCGAAAAAAAGTTATGGTTATGGACAATGGTAGTGGTATGTCTATAGATATTTTGAAAAAGTATTTTCTAAATGTTGGTGTATCTTATTATGCGTCAGATGATTATAGGCTACAAGATAGAGAATATTCGCCAATAGGGCATTATGGAATAGGTTTTTTGGCATGTTTTATGCTATCCGATAAAGTGGAGGTTAATACAGTTTATTATAATGAACAGAAAATGAATCGAATTTCATTTGAAAGAAACAGCGAGTACATATGCCTTACTTATGAAGATACTGTAAGACAGCAGGGAACAGAAATAATTTTAGATTATGACCAATGTTTGAGTGTATTCAATAATAGTATAGAAAGATTGGTATCTTTTATAGAAAATAATTTTTTGGATTGTGGAATACCGATTAAAATATCAACAATGGAAAAAGGTGTATCAATGCCATTGGAATGTAATATTAAGAGGATTGAAACAATAATTGCAGAAAACATATGTCTTTCAGAATACTTAAGTGGTATAGAGGCATTCATTGATTGTAGCTATAAACAAATAAATTTTGCAAAACATTTAAGTGACATAAATGGGTACGAGAGTTATTGCTATAATGAAGAGGAGTATTCGGTGGATGAAGAAAATATATCCATTAAAAACTTTGTTAAAGATGGGAAAATTACATTATTGAAAATTCCGATTATTACAGAAGATGAAGAAAGTGAATTCCTTAAAGCCTATGATGTTTTAGAAGATTACCAAGAAGCACTTGATAAGATAGGAAATTATGAAGCTATAAATATATGGGGAGATGAAGATGAGTTTGAAGATTACGATTTTATAATAGAAGAGTCAAGTGAGAGCATTATTGGTGGATATACATTAGGCGGATTTAGAAATCAGTTTCATCATGGCTCTTTAACACCAGTAAAGCCAGAAATTATAAAAAAAGGGGTTGTCACAGGAGAATCAAATGCTGTTTTGCCTTATAATGAGGAAAATACATTTAAAGGAAGATTTAGTTGGGAAAATACTGATACATGCTATGTTAAGAATATTTTACTATCAGGATTAAGAATTAAGATACCATATCTTGTTGATGGAGTAATATTAAAGGGAGCCGTTATTAATATTTTTAATCGAGAATTTATCCCGAATGTTTCTAGAAATAATATAAGTGCATCGCAACAGGAAAATTTATCTTATGCAATAGGAAAAGCAATTCATTTATGGATTAGAGATCATGCTGAATTATCTACAGAGCAAAAAGCTTTGTTAGATGTTTTTATTGAGACAAAATATAAAGAGACAAATTATTGTTTAAGATAGTAAATGGTTGGAATAATGCCTCCAAGTCCACAACAGATTTGGAGGTTTTCTTCTGCCCATTTTTATCGGGAAGTAATTTCCCCAATAAACAATTTATGGTACAATATCTTAGAAGTTATCATCAAGGGATGAGTAGTGGACCATAGAGAAAGAGCAGAGTAATCGTAAGCTGGTCTGGCTTACATCTAAAATACAATGCAATCTTTTGCTATGCAGGGGCATAAGAGAGAGCATCATGTCAATTTTTTGCAGCCTCGTCACAGAGGATTGCAACATTTTTCGCTCCCAGAGTAAAGTGAAAACTCTGGAAAGTGCATCTCAATTACCCTATCGACACATGTGGAGACGGTATGTTTATTGTCCAAACTTCATGAGGCAAAACATCATGTGAAAGTGAAACTGGATATGGATGAGATGGATATCACTTCTGCTGAGAGCAAGGCCACATATGAGGAGATAAAGAAGTATGTGGCGGAGCATAATGACGGGATGAAGGTTTCGAATCTCTATATTGCTCAGGTAAAACGGAAATGTGGTATTGAATTGGCTGAGAATTTCAATTTGCCAAAGTCGGAGGATGCTAGACAGCCACGGTGCCCGAAGGAGAAGGAAGAGGCAATTGTGGAGGCACTGAAGGCGTTTCAGATGATATAAACATACTGGAGCAAGTTTATTTATAATTAAAATTGAGGTTTTCATATATTAGGATGGAACTTATACTTAATCAGAAGAGGTGATTTAAATGTGGCTAGAAACTAATAGATTGATTATTCGTTCCATACAGCGCGGAGACGAGATTATCTTTTCTGGTATGTCTCAAGATGGGAGTCTTAGTCAAGTTGGGTTTGATGCTAATTGTTCAGAGTGGATCAATGATTGGATTGAAGAGGCTTTAAAATTAACAAATAATGATAATCCAAGAGAAAATTATATACCTTGCACTGTTATACTAAAAGAAACAGAAGAGGTCATAGGCTCTGTTGGTTCTACATATTATGAAGATGTGGATAAGGTTGGTATTTGTTATTTTATAGGAACACCTTTTAGGAAAAAAGGATATATGACAGAGGTGATAAATGCATATGTTCAGTTTTTCTTTAAACAATATAGTGAGTCTGAAATAATAGCAACTATTCTCGATGCGAATACACCATCATGGAAAGTAGCAGAGAAATCTGGTTTCAAATTAATAGAAAAGAAAATGTACAAAGACATTGATGATGAAAAAGAAGAATTGTATCGCTTTTATGTAATACGAGGCCATGAGGGTAAATAAATGGAGATAAGAGTAGTTAATCAAAATGATATCGAGGAAATTGCCGGAGTAATGGGGCAGGCATATTCAGAGGAGCCTTGGAATGAGGCTTGGGTTCAGGAAAAGGCAGTAAGAAGAGTACAGTCCATTTTGTGCGGATTTGAAGCCTTGGGTTTAGTGGCAGTAGAAGACGGTGAAATTATAGGTGGTCTTTTGGGATTTGTGGATCCTTATGCAGACTATGATATGTTCTTTGTTTCAGAAATTTTTGTTGCTTCAAAATGGAAAAGAAAAGGAGTAGGGCGTAAGTTGCTTAGCGCCTTAGAAGAGCAACTTAAAGTAAAGGATATTCACACAATAGAACTTATTTCTATAAATGATAATCTAGAGTTTTATAAAAAATGCGGACTCAATAATGGTGATGTTAATTGCCTAGGGAAGTCTTTTTAATAAAGGAAAGGGGCATTTTATTTATGAAAAAAAGATATGTTTTGGCTCAGTAGTCTGAGCTTAAAATAAAAAGAATAGTTAAGCTCAGATGAATTCTAAGAAATTATATTTAGGAGGATACTATGAGCTATATTAGAGCAGAAGAGGTTCTGCCAAAAGAATTAATAGAAACTATTCAGCAATATGTAAATGGAAAAGCAATATATATTCCCAGCACATCTAAAAAGGAGTGGGGGAGTCATACTGATACAAGACAATACCTAATACAGCGAAATCACGAGATTAGCCAGAAATATCAGGGTGGCAGCTCTATTGCCAGTCTTGCCAAGCAGTTTTCACTTTCGGAGAAAAGTATTCAAAGAATCGTTCGCGAAGGAAAGAGAGTGTCTGGCAAGTCGTGAAGAGAAGAGCAAGCGGATTTTTTGAAACATAATAATGCAGAATTTAATTAAGAATTAGAGATAAGGTGGGCTATTTTAGCCTGCCTTTCATCTTATTGGAGGATATTAGCAATATGAATGAATATAAAATTATAACATTAAGAGAACGGCCGGAATTAGTAGCTATTGCGGCTGAGTGGTTTCATAGTAAGTGGGGCGTGCCGGAAGAGGCATACCTTGAGTGTATGGAAGCGTATTTATCGGGAAAAACCGAGTATGGTTGGTATCTATGCTTATATGATGAATCCATTGTCGCAGGGCTTGGGGTAATAGAAAATGACTTTCATGATAGAAAAGATTTGACTCCAAATGTATGTGCTGTATATACAGAAGAAGAACATCGAAAAAATGGACTGGCTGGGAATTTGCTAAATAAAGTTGTTGATGATATGAGAAATAAAGGAGTAATGCCTTTATATTTGGTGACGGACCATATTGGCTTTTATGAACATTATGGATGGGAATTCTTATGTATGGTTCAGGGTGATGAAGAACCAGAAATGACAAGAATGTACATTCACAGATAAATGGGAATAACTTGCAATCATGTAAAGCATAGTATATAGTATAGATAGTTGGTAACGGAAGGAGGCTTACGTGTGTTAGTAATTAGATTGAGATAGTTTTTGTAGCAATGTTTGAATGAACGGCAAAGTTGTGCTTTGTTTTATTTTTGTTGCTAGTGTATCTCAATTGGTCTTACTGCGCATGTGAGTAATCTGCATTTCTGATGCAGATATATTTTCATATGTATTTTTTGAGATCACTTAGCAATAAGTGATTTTTTTTATGCGAAGCAGGAGGAAATATAGATGAAGATAGCAAATAATATTATCAAAGAACATTTGAAGAATGTTTATTTTTTATGTGGTGGAGCTTATGGCGGAAAAACTACAATGGCAAGATTATTAGAAGAAAAGCATGGATTTATAAGATATCGTCAAGGGGATCATTATGATGAACATGTTTCGGTTGCTAGCGAGAAGGAACAACCTGCGATTAGTCTTGACAGAAGTGCTGACTGGCATGGATATTTTGCGCAACCACCAAGACAGTATGCAGATTGGATGCAGGCAGAACTTAGAGAAGAAGCAGAGTTTACAATTGCCGATTTACTAAGCTTTCCAAAAGACCAGAAAATTATTGTTGACGGAATCATTCCTTTAGATATTTTAAAGGAAATTAGTGATTATGAGCATGTATTTCTTTTATTTGCACCAGATGAAATGAAGCTACAGCATTATTTTGACCGCGCTGATAAGGATGAAGTGTATCAATTTATATTGTCCTTTCCGGATGGAAAAGAATTGTTAGATAATGTTATTGAGGCACTTAATTTGGATAATGAACAGGAAAGACGCAATATGTTGGAAAGTGGTTTTAAGTTTTTAGAAAGAACGGATCACGATACTGTAGAGGGTACTTTAAAAATTATAGAGAAACATTTTGGATTATAAAATGGAAAGGAATATAGGTATGGATTTAGAGAATGTATATTTTTTTAACGGTAGTGCATATGCGGGCAAATCCACGATGGTAAAAAGACTGGCAGAAAAATATGACGGCATTGCTTGTGAGGAAAATTATCACGAATCTTTAATGGGTGGTCTTGATTGGAATGAGTTTCCGAATCTTGGATATACAGCTAATCTAAAGGATTGGGCGGACTTTATCAGAAGAACCCCGGATGAATATGCAAAATGGATTGAAGATGTAGCTAAAGAGTGTGAAATATTGGAACTGCGAATATTGGAGGATCTTGTAAAGACGACGGATAAAAAGATATTTGTAGATACGAATATCTCTTTAGAGACTCTTGGAAAAATTACTGATAAGGACCATGTGCTGATTATGTTAGCGGATCCATCCATTTCAGTATCAAGATTTTTTGACAGACCTGATAGTGAAAAGCAGTTTCTTTATCAGTTATTGTTAAAAGAAAAGAATCCGGATGCAGCAATTGCTAATTTTCGAGCGTGCTTAGAGAAAGTGAATTCTCAGGAAAATTATGATAAGTTCCTACACTCTGGTTTTCAGATATTATTGAAAGATGAAAGCAGAAGTATTGATGAAACTATGCAGATGGTAGAGTTATATCTGAAACTAAAAAGAATTTAAATCAGCAATGTAGGAAATATTTTCTATGACCAATATTTTATGATATGTATGTAGCTACGACAAATTAGAAAGGAGGGATGGCGGTGGATAGAAAAGCGATACAAAGAATTTTGGATTATATAGAAGACAATTTAAAAGCTGAAATATCAGTGGAAGAATTAAGTGACCTTGCAGGTTTTTCGCTATTTCACTTTTATCGTTTGTTTCAAAGTGCTGTCGGTATGCCGGTCATGCAGTACATTACTAGAAGAAGGCTATTACATGGAATTCATGAGATTAGCTTGGGGCATAAAAAAATAGATGTGGCATTATCTTATGGGTATGAAACTTACGCTGGATTCTATAAATCATTTGTTCGTGAAATCGGATATACACCGAAGGTCTACCTTAAAATGTATAAGGCAAAGAAGCCTTATCGAATTAATATTTTACAGGAGGAACATATCATAATGAGTCAGAAGAAAATTAGAGATATTTTAATAAATTGGGAATTGGAAAATGAAAAAATTGCAGATGTTGTTTACGGAGAAACTGGGGAAATAAGTGATAGTGCGAAATATGTTGGAGAGGATTATGTGATTAAATTCTCTGCAAACCTTGGAAGTATTAAGAAAACTATTGATATTTCACATGCTTTAGAATCAATCGGTCTGTTAGCGGCACAGACTATTCCTACAAAGGACGGTAAATATTACGTAGAAGATGCAGGTTTATATTATGTTCTAAGCAAAAGAATACAAGGCGAAAATATAAAAGTTGGCTCGGTGTATTTAGATGAATATTTAGAAAAGGCCAGATTTATTGGAGAGATAGTCGGTCAGCTGAGTCTTGCATTAGCAAAGATAGATGTTGTAGTGGATGATATGAATATTCTTAAAAATGTTTGTGAATGGGCAATTCCTGCACTTAATGAAAAGGTGGTTATTGATAAGAGTTTTTTAGAGTCTTACCAGCGTCGTTTTAGAGAATTATATGATGAACTACCAAAACAGATTATTCATAGAGATCCTAATCCAAGCAATATTATTACGAACGATGATAAGTGGGGATTTATTGATTTTGATTTGAGTGAGTGCAGTGTGAGAATTTATGATCCATGCTATGCAGCTTCCGCTATTTTATCAGAAAGCTTTGAATTAGATAATCCAGACAAGTTAAAAAAATGGATTGAGATTTTCAGAGAAATCATGTATGGGTACGATGCGGTTGCAAAACTTACTGAATCTGAGAAAGAAGCAATTCCATATGTTTTACTTGCAAATCAGTTCATAGCAACATCGTGGTTTGCTGATAAAGACAAGTATAAAGATATCTATGAAGTAAATGTAAGTATGACAGAATGGATGATTGATCACTTTGAAAACTTAAAAATTTAAATATTGACATACCTAACATACATTCGTATAATAATGGTGTGTTTGCTATACCAAAAAATCGGAAAAGCATATTATTATTAAAGTGATAAGAGAGGCTGAAACCCTTGTGGTTTCGGCCTTTTTCAATTATTACAGATTTTATTATGATATGTTAAATCATAAGACGGAGGAAAGGAGGGGCATTTGTGGGCAAATAGGGGCACTGCGTAGGTAATTGAAGGAAGAGAAACATTGTTTACAGGCACTTTAGAGAAATCTGAAGTGCTTTTCTTATGCTTATTTTTAGAAGGAGGAAGAAATGAACGAGGAAAATGTAATGACAACAAACGAAATGAATCGGGAAGAGAGAATGCCATTTTTTAGGATTCCGAAGGTGATTTTAACAGATGAAAAATATGTGGGCCTTTCTGAGGATGCAATGCTTTTATATGGAATTCTTTTGGATCGCAGGTCATTATCCGAAAGAAATGATTGGAGAGATAAGAAAGGGGATGTTTTTGTTTATTGTACTTTGGAAACGATTCAGATGACACTTAGGTGTGCACATCAAAAAGCAACGAAGCTACTTATGGAACTGGAAAAGGTAGGTCTAATAAGGAGAAAGAAGCAGGGACTGGGAAGGCCTGCGAAAATATATGTAGCAGATATTTCAGCATTATCCGCCTGATGTGGAACTACTGTCATAAGTACAAGTCTAGAACTGTCATTTTGACAGCCAAGGAGTATGAAAAACAGATTTACAAACCGCTGATTTTCATCAGTACGGAAGTATGAAATTCATCCGGTAATAAAAATAATATAAATAAACTTAATAGAATAATATCAATCTTATCCTATCCGGATGGGATGTGGATAAGAAGGAGAACACCATTATGGAATACAGATATAAGCAATTAAATTTTAGAGTAACAGATAGTGAATACGAGATTATTCAGAAGAAAATGAAGCTTTCCGGAATCAAGAAACCAACAGCGTACCTTAGGAAGATGGCAATGGATGGTTATGTTATACGACTGGATTTATCAGAACTTACAGAAATAAAAGAAGAAGTAGAGGTGTGTATGATGATCAAGGATTCAATTGATGACGAGAAAGTAAGCAGGCAGAAACAATTTGACCGGTTCTGTTATTACTTAGGTGGGATAAAACAGCTTCTGGACAAAAAGGCTGCATAGGCAGCTGGCATCCTGTAGATAATATGCTACGGGATGTATACATATATTACGGGACTTCATTCATAAGAGTGGAGTCTTTTTGTTTTATTCTTTCATCTTGGAAAAAGTTTTGGTTGAACAGAGGTTGGAATGATGATAAAATTTAGTTGGGACAATAGCGAACGCATGCGTTCACATTTCATAACTAAGAAGTAATGGATTGGAGAGGTGCTTATGGCAGATAAAATTG
>ERZ780190.1449-NODE-1449-length-21424-cov-44.162478_pt1 | contig 21424 bp, 16 predicted proteins | sample MGYA00510980_ERZ780190 | MGnify/ENA primary metagenome ERZ780190 (study PRJEB29588, sample SAMEA1972188) | human gut metagenome | biome: human gut; feature: human-associated habitat; material: faeces | place: Denmark | collected 2008/2010 ... | reverse complement strand
TTCATGGTAAAAGTACAAAAAAATACCGTATTAACCGTTTTATTACTATTTTTGTGCTCAAATAGCGATGTATGGACAGTATATCCTTCATAAAATCCCCGATTTCTGCGGAGTTGGAAGACTTCAAAAAGCATTTTGATAGTTGCCTTTCCAGTTCTAACCTTTTGCTGAACAGCGTGATTGCGCATATACGGCAGAAGAATGGGAAGATGATGCGCCCGATTCTGGTTTTGCTTGCGGCGAAGCTGTACAATGAGATTTGTCCGGCAACGCTTCATGCTGCGGTTGCTTTGGAACTGCTGCATACGGCAAGCCTGGTGCATGACGATGTGGTGGACGAGAGTACCGAACGCCGGGGGCAGCTCTCCGTGAATGCCGTTTTTAATAATAAGGTGGCGGTGCTTACGGGAGATTATTTACTGGCAACGGCTTTGGTGGAAGTGGGGATGACGCGCAATTACGGCATTATCGATATTGTTTCGAAGCTGGGACAGGATTTGGCGGAAGGGGAGCTGTTGCAGCTTTCCAATGTCAGCAATCCCGAATATTCCGAGGATATTTACTTTGATGTCATCCGCAAGAAGACGGCCGTACTGTTTGCCGCATGCATGAAAGCGGGTGCGCTTTCGGTGGGAGCTGGCGATGAAAAGGCGGAATATGCACGTCTCTTTGGCGAATACATCGGTCTTTGCTTTCAAATCAAGGATGATATATTCGATTACTACGAAAGCAAGGAAATCGGCAAACCTACCGGCAATGATATGCTGGAAGGAAAGCTGACCTTACCTGCACTTTATGCCCTTAATTCAACCCGCGACAAGCAGGCGCAGGAGATTGCCGCGAAAGTAAAGAGCGGAACGGCCACAACTGATGAAATAGCCCGATTGATCGAGTTTTCCAAGGCAAACGGAGGCATTGAATACGCTACGAAAGTTATGATTGAGTTTAAGGAAAAGGCACTTTCGTTATTAGCTTCCATGGAAGATACGGATGTCAAGAAAGCGCTTGTTTGCTATCTTGATTACGTAGTGGAACGCGAAAAATAAGTTTGTTTTTTATACAATAAAGACGGAATATCTATCAAAGTTTCTTTTATATCCCGTCATTCAAAAACGAAGCGAAGAACCTTGTTTCCTTATATAGAGAGCAGGTTCTTCGCTTTGTTTTATATAACGGATATATCAACCGTATTCCTCTTAAAAGAACTTCATTTCTTCACCTTTGATTTCCGACAGCAGGAGATTTGCCAGATGGCTGGTTCCCAAACGGAACAATCCGTTGTTCAGCCATTCTTCGCCCAGCACTTCTTTTACAATGGTGTAGTAGATGAGCGCATCGTTTACGCAGTTGATGCCGCCTGCCGGTTTGAAACCTATCTTGTTGCCCGTCAAAGCATGGTATTCCTTAATAGCCTGACACATTACGTAGGCTGCTTCCGGAGTGGCGGCAGGCTGCTGTTTGCCGGTGGAAGTCTTGATGAAATCGGCTCCGGCATACATGGATAGGATAGAGGCCTTTTTGATATTGGCTGCCGTTTTCAGCGCGCCGGTCTCCAGGATTACCTTCAGGTGATGCTCCTTGCAGGTGGCTTTCAGCTCCTGTATCTCATCGCACATGGTTTCATAGTCGCCGCTCAGGAACTTTCCTACGGAGATTACGATGTCTATCTCATCCGCGCCTTCCATGATTGCCATGGCGGTTTCGGCTACTTTTACTTCTATGAAAGTCTGTGAAGAGGGGAAACCTGCCGATACGCAGGCTATCTTTACGTCTTCCACTTCCAGCGTATCCTTTACTACTTCCGCAAAGTTGGGATATACGCAGATGGCCGCTACGTTCTTCAAATCGGGAAATTCTTCGTCAAACTGGTTTACCTTTTGGGTGAATTTCATGACGCTTTCATCGCTGTCCGTACTGTTGAGCGTGGTCAGGTCGATGCAGTTGAACAGGAACTTCTTTACTTCCGGAGTATTGTTTGCAGGGACTTTCTCTGCGATTATTCCGGCTACTTCCGCTGCCACTTCCGCATCATTCAAATTGGTGTTGTACTTTGCCAGAGCGGCATCGTACTTACTCTGTGTAGATTCGTTATTCTCCATGGTCGGATAATTTAGGATTATTGATATGTCTTGCCTGGTCGCGTTTGGTTTTCTTCTCGATGCTGCGTGCAAATGCTTCGGTGATGTCTACACCGGTCTGGTTGGCAATGCAGAGAAGTACCCAAAAGACGTCCGCGATTTCTTCTTCAACGTTGTCTTTCTCTCCTTCCTTAAAAGACTGGTCGCCGTATTTGCGTGCCATAACTCGTGCCAGCTCGCCGACTTCTTCGGTCAATACGGCCATATTGGTGAGCTCGCTGAAGTAACGTACTCCGTATTTTTTTATCCAGGAGTCCACTTCTTGTTGTGCTTCTTTTAACGTCATTATTCCTTGTTTTTTGTATCCATACAGATGGTCACAGGGCCATCGTTCACTAATTCTACCTTCATATCGGCTCCAAATTCGCCGGTACCTATCTCTTTACCTAATGCAAAACTCAATTCCTTGCAGAATTGTTCGTACAGCGGAACGGATATTTCCGGTTTTGCCGCCCGTATGTAAGAGGGGCGATTGCCTTTCCTGGTAGATGCGTGCAGCGTAAACTGGCTGATTACCAATATCTCACCGTCAATGTCGAGTATGGATTTATTCATAACGCCATTCTCGTCGTCAAAAACACGCAGGTTGACAATCTTTTTACACAACCAGTCGATGTCTTCCTTGCCGTCCGTCTCCTCTATGCCTACCAATATCATAAATCCTTTGCGGATGGCGGACTTACAGGTTCCGTTGATTGTGACAGACGCATGCCCGGTACGTTGTATAACTACTCTCATGTTTTAGTCCTAAAAAATTATTTTGCAGGTTGCAAAGTTACGAATAAATTCGTGATTGCCGCGGTGTGGGACAAGAATTTGTATTAAAGGACTATTTGTCTGTGAAATAGTCCTTTATGATTTTCGCTTTCGCCTCGCCAATCACTTTGACAATATCTTCCGCCGATGCTTCCTTGATTCGTTTTACGCTTTTGAACTCCTTTAGCAGAGCGTTCTTTGTCTTTTCTCCAATCCCTTTTATCTCGTCTAAGGCCGAAGCTACCTGCCGCTTGCTGCGCTTGTCGCGGTGGAAGGTAATGGCAAACCTGTGTACCTCGTCCTGTATTTGCGTCAGCAGGCGGAAAAGGGGAGAGTTTTGTTTCAGTCCGATGGTCTGCGGCGGAAAACCGTACAGCAGTTCCGATGTGCGGTGTTTCCCGTCTTTGGCAAGTCCGGCAATGGGGATGTCAAGGTTCAGCTCGTCGACAACCTCTTTTACGGCGCTCATTTGCCCTTTTCCGCCGTCGGTGATAAGAAGGTCGGGCAGGGGAGCGTTCTCCTCGATAGCGCGCTGATAACGCCGTTTTACAACCTCTTTCATGGATGCATAGTCGTCCGGTCCTTCCACGGTCTTGATGTTATACTTCCGGTAGTCTTTCTTGGACGGCTTTCCTTTGATGAAGACAACGCATCCGGCAACAGGGTCCGAGCCTTGGATGTTGGAGTTGTCGAAACACTCTATCCGCATAGGCAGCCTGTCGAGGTGCAATTCTTGCTGGATTTCCTTTAAAAGGCGTACCGTGCGTTGTTCCGGATTCAGCTTTTCCGCTTGTTTCAGACGGTCGGCCTTGTATTGTTTAACGTTAAGGATGGAGAGTTCAAGCAATTTCTTCTTGTCACCGCGTTGCGGGATGGTAAAGATAACGTCTTTAAGCTCCATGTCCAGCTCAAAAGGTACGATGATTTCGCGGGAAAGGCTCTTGTACCGTTCGCGCATCTCGATAATGCCCAGTGACAGGAGCTCCTCTTTCGTTTCGTTCAGCCGTTTCTTGTACTCAAAGGTGAAAGCCTGGTTGATAGCCCCGTTTGTGATATGCAGATAGTTGATGAATGCGGACTTTTCATCGGTGTCTTCCTCGATGGAGAACACGTCGATATTGTGCAATACGTTGCTTACCACTTCCGATTTGGAACGGTAATTTTCCAGCAGCAGATACTTTTCCTTGATTTTCTGCGCCTCTTCAAACTTCATTTCCGCCGCAAGCTCCTGCATCTGCTGATACAGCATCCGCTCTATCTCCTGGGTATTTCCCTTGAGTATTTCCTTTATTTCGGCAATGTTTTTGAGGTATTCTTCCTGATTCTGCTTGCCTATGCAGGGGCCTGCGCAGTTCTTGATGTGGTATTCCAGGCATACATTGAACTTCCCTGCCCGGATGTTTTCGGGCGAGAGATTCAAGTTGCAGGTGCGTAGCGGGTACAAATGCTTGATGAGGTCGAGCACTGCATACATGGATGGTATGTGGCTGTACGGGCCGTAGTAGGAAGAACCGTTGCGTATGATTCTCCGCGTCTTGAATACGCGGGGGAAATATTCGTTCTGCACGCAGATGGACGGGTAGGTCTTGTCGTCTTTCAGCAGTACGTTGTAACGGGGTTTGTATTTCTTGATAAGATTGTTCTCCAGCAGCAAGGCATCCTCTTCCGTGTTGACCACGATATACCGGATATCTGCAATCTTGCTCACCAGTACCCGTGTCTTTCCCGGTTCATGTTCTCTGTTGAAGTAGGAAGAGACCCGGCGCTTCAGGTTTTTTGCTTTCCCTACGTATATAATCGTTCCCTCGGCATTCAGATATTGGTAAATACCGGGACTTTCGGGAAGGTTCAGAACGATACCCTTCAGGTAATCATTTGTTTTTAGTTCGTCCATATCGTAAGAAAAAGGTAGTAAAGAAAAAGGTGGTAAAGCAATACGATGCCAAGAGCATGCGGCGATACATTCTCATGCAGCGATGTGATTGCTTTACCACCCGGTTGTTTCTTTAGAGTGTCAATACCGATTCTACATCTACATCTTTGCTGAATATATCCTTTCCATGCAACTCTTTCAATTCGATAATGAAGTTTACATATACCTTTTTAGGGTTCAGTTTCTTCACCAGTTTGCAGGCTGCTTCCATTGTTCCGCCCGTAGCCAGAAGGTCGTCGTGCAGCAATACTACATCGTCCGGCTCAATGGCATCCTTGTGGATTTGTACCGTATCTTTGCCGTACTCTTTGTCGTAGCTTTCTTCGATTGTTTCCGCAGGCAACTTTCCGGGCTTGCGCATGGGTACGAATCCTGCACCTAAGCGGGTGGCGAGAATGGGGCCCATGATGAAGCCTCTGGATTCTATACCTACCACTTTGGTTATCCCTTTATCCTTGTACATTTCATACAAGGTGTCTGAAAGTTCTTGCAGCGCCGACGGGTTTTTAAACAGAGTGGTCACATCGTAGAATAAAATCCCGGGGATGGGGAAGTCGGGAATTTCCCGAATGGTCTTGGCAAGTGTTTCTTTGCTCATAATCAGTTTATTTAATACGTTTATTGAATTCTTTGTTTCACGTGGAACGTTGCCCCTTATCGCCCGCAAAGCACCAGCAGCACGTTGATATCGCTGGGAGACACTCCCGGGATTCGGCTTGCCTGGGCTATCGTTTCCGGATCTATCTTCACCAGCTTCTGGCGGGCTTCGGTAGAAAGAGACTGGATGGAATTATAGTCGAACCTTCCTTTAATCTTTATGCTTTCCAGCCGTGCCAGTTTATCTGCTATGATTCGCTCGCGTCCGATATAGCCTTCGTACTTGATAAGTATTTCCGCAGCTTCGACTATTTCGTCTCTTCTGTCTGCAACTTTATCCTGTTCCGTAATCTTGTCCAGTTCCCGACGGAAAGCACTGACATGTTCTGCCATGTTTTCCAAGGTTACTTGCGGACGGTTTATTAAGTCTACCAACTTGCATCCCTGGCGGAGCGGGGTAGTGCCGAGCTGTTCCAGCACCGGGTTGATTAATGCCGGTTTCATCGAATAACTCCGGGTGAACTCTATGATGCTTGTAACGGCTTCGCGCTTGCTCTTTAATAGTTCATAGCGGTCTTCTTTGGCAAGTCCCAGTTTCCAGGCTCTTTCGGTCAGCCTCATATCGGCATCGTCCATTCGGAGCAGGATGCGGTATTCCGCACGTGAAGTAAACATGCGGTAAGGCTCATCGACGCCTTTGGTAACCAAATCGTCGATTAATACGCCTATATAGGCTTCGTCGCGTGCAAGGGTGAACGGTTCTCCGCCGTGGCAATTGATATGCGCGTTAATACCTGCAATGATTCCTTGTCCGGCAGCTTCTTCGTAGCCGGTCGTTCCGTTTACTTGTCCGGCGAAGAATAGGTTTTTGATTTTCTTCGTTTCCAACGTATGTTTCAGTTGGGTGGGATCAAAGTAATCGTATTCTATTGCGTAGCCGGGGCGGTAAATCACGAGGTCGCGGAATGCCGGAATCTTTTTCAGCGCTGCAATCTGTATGTCCATCGGCAGGGAAGAAGAGAAGCCGTTCAGGTAAAGCTCCTGCGTCGTTTCACCTTCCGGTTCCAGGAAAAGCTGGTGCTGTTCCTTGTCGGGGAAGGTTACGATTTTGGTTTCTATACTGGGGCAATAGCGGGGCCCTATGCTTTGAATCTGCCCGTTGAAAAGGGGAGAATCCGGCAGCCCTTCACGAAGGATGCGGTGTGTTTCCTCATTGGTGAAGCAGGTCCAGCACGGCAGTTGCTTCAGGTGGCGTACGCCGTTGTTCATAAAGGAGAATTTATGGAAGTCGTTTTCTCCTTCCTGAATCTCCATATCTTCGTAATGCACGCTCCGTCCATCGATGCGTACGGGGGTTCCCGTTTTCATTCGTCCGTATGTGATGCCGTGCCGGGCGATGGATTCGGTCAGTTGATAAGATGCGGGTTCTGCCATGCGCCCGCCCGGAAGCATGGTGCGCCCTACGTGCATCAGTCCGTTCAGGAAAGTTCCGGCAGTCAGTACGACGCATTTGGCGCGGAAGATCACTCCCCAAACGGTGGTGAGTCCGGTTACCTCGCCGTTTTCAACGAGGATTTCCTGTACGGTGTCCTGCCAGATGTGCAGGTTGGGAATATTCTCCAAAATCTCGCGCCATGTCCAGATGAATTTGTTGCGGTCGCACTGTGCGCGCGGACTCCACATGGCGGGGCCTTTGGAGCGGTTCAATATGCGGAACTGGATAGCCGTTTTATCGGTCACCAATCCCATATATCCGCCTAAGGCGTCTATTTCGCGTACAATCTGTCCTTTGGCAATACCTCCTACGGCAGGGTTACAACTCATCTGTCCTATCTTATTCATGTCCATTGTGATAAGACAGGTCTTTGAACCCAGGTTTGCGGCGGCGGCAGCGGCTTCACAGCCGGCATGTCCGGCGCCGATTACGATAACGTCATACTTAAACTCCATTCGTTCAATCTCTTTTAAAACCATGCAAAGTTACTAAAAAGTTATTTTGTAGCCGCGATTTATCTCCTTTCCTTGTGAATTCTTAGAGCTTATCATTTAATTTTTATTTAGTCAAGAATGTGTAAGACTTTTTTCTGCATATGTTGAACAAGGAGAATGGCGTAAAAAAGACTATAATTGCATTTTGATAAATGAGGAGTATCTAAGGAATGCAGATGATATATAATATTCAATTTTCGAGAAAGTATATATACAGATTATGTAGGTAATTTTGTTGTTCATTTCTATAAATTTCAGAATTTGTTTTTTTGTTATCTGTGGTCTGTGCTTTCCTGTTGTCAATAAAAATTAAATAGCAGACTTTAAATAAATGTTGAAATATAAGTTTCTCTTATTTCTAGTTGAGAGAGAACTTATGTCTTTAGTTGGTATTCTCCTTGAATTCGTTGTAAAAGTAAAGACTGTAGAACCCTCTTTTTCCCGGAAAAATCTATAAGAGTTCTATTAATTGATTTAATTTTTCTATTTTATCTATTCTAACTAGTTTATATTTGTATCTATTGAAATCAATAAAATCATTAATACTATGAGGAGAATAATTATTTTTTCGTTCTTGTTTATATTATTTGTAATAGAAAGTTCGGCACAATGGAAACCGGTTGGTGATAAAATCAAAACAGACTGGGCATCTCAACTCAATTTTGCAAATGTGTTGCCAGAATATCCTCGTCCCATAATGAAACGGAATGATTGGAAGAACTTAAATGGGTTGTGGAATTATGCCATTATAAATAAAGGTGAGCATCTTCCGACAAAGTTTGAGGGACAGATACTAGTACCCTTTGCCATTGAATCCTCCTTGTCAGGAGTCGGAAAAAAAATTAATGAAAAACAAGAGTTAGTTTACCAGCGCAGTTTTAAGGTTCCTTCCGTTTGGAAAGGAAAACAAGTGTTGCTGCACTTTGGTGCTGTTGATTGGAAAACAGATGTGTGGGTGAATGGTGTAAAAGTGGGTAGCCATACAGGTGGATTTACTCCGTTTTCTTTTGATATTACTGCTGCCCTTTCTGCTGAAGGTAATAATCTGTTGCTCGTAAAAGTTTGGGATCCGACAGATAAAGGATCTCAACCCCGTGGAAAGCAGGTTAGTAATCCGAAAGGTATCTGGTATACTCCCGTAAGCGGTATTTGGCAGACGGTATGGATGGAGCCAGTTGCCGGAAAACATATTGAAAATCTCCGTATAACTCCTGATGTTGATCGTAATAGGTTGATAGTTAAGGCTGAGTTGAATCTGGAATGTCCTTCTGATATTGTAGAGGTGAATGTATATGATGGTAGTCAATTGGTAGCTACCGGAAAAAGTATCAATGCAGAAGGGGTGGAAGTATTTATGCCCCGTAACGTTAGGTTGTGGACTCCAGATTCCCCCTTCCTCTATACATTGAAAGTGGTACTGAAAAGTGGAGGCAGGGTAGTAGACAAGGTGGATAGCTATGCTGCTATGCGTAAGTACTCCACCCGTCGTGATGCAGATGGTATTGTACGCCTGGAATTGAATAATGAGCCGTTGTTTCAGTTTGGACTGCTTGACCAGGGATGGTGGCCTGACGGATTGTATACAGCTCCTACCGATGAAGCCTTGTTGTACGATGTACAGAAGACAAAAGATTTTGGTTTCAATATGATTCGAAAGCATATCAAGGTGGAGCCAGCACGTTGGTACACACATTGTGACCGTTTGGGTATTATCGTATGGCAGGATATGCCGAGTGGTGATCATAATCCGCAGTGGCAGAGTCATCAATATTTTGATGGAACAGAGCTGAAACGCTCTACTGAATCCGAAGCAAACTATCGTAAGGAATGGAAAGAAATAATAGATTGTCTCTATTCTTATCCGTGTATCGGTACATGGGTGCCATTCAACGAAGCATGGGGACAGTTCAAAACGGTGGAGATAGTTGAATGGACAAAACTGTATGACCCGACTCGGTTGGTGAATCCGGCAAGCGGCGGTAACCATTATCCCTGTGGTGACATGCTTGATCTTCATAACTATCCCCAACCAGAGATTTATCTGTATGATGCACAACGCGCTACGGTATTGGGTGAGTATGGTGGTATCGGTCTTGTCTTGAAAGACCATATTTGGGAACCAAACCGTAATTGGGGATATGTTCAGTTCAATTCTTCCAAGGAGGTTACAGATGAATATGTGAAGTATGCCGATATGTTGTATCAGCTTATCTTTAAAGGTTTTTCGGCAGCTATCTATACACAGACCACGGATGTGGAAGTGGAAGTGAATGGTCTGATGACTTATGACCGCAAGGTGATAAAGCTAGATGAAAAACGTCTGAAGAAAATAAATATGCATATTTGCAATGCGTTGAAAAAATAAAGATAACATTTATTTGTATACGATATATATCTGGGAAATTTTGTTTGAAAATATCGATGGAATGATACGTACGAGAATTAGTGAAGAATATATATTCTTTAAACTTTTGAAAAGAAAGTTGTTTTGAATCACAGAGCTTTAATGAAAAGAAATATTTTTATTGAAATTTGTTATAGACTATTGTATGATTGATTCTCTGAATTTTAAAGGAACTATATTTTTATTTATTGAAATGTTTCTTTTATTGTTTATTGTCAAATTTAGCTATATTTTAATGTAATCCTATTAAAAGTACGAAAATGAAAAAAAAATTAATAGCTCTTATTAGTTTTCTTTGCTATATCATTTGTTGGGTACAAGCTGCTGATGAGCATTATTATTTCAAAAACCTCAGTATTCAGGATGGGTTATCTCAGACTACAGTCAATGCGATTATACAGGACAAAAAAGGATTTATGTGGTTTGGTACTAAGGGGGGACTGAATCGATACGATGGAATGTTGTTCCGGAATTTCAAGCATGATATGACTGATAATCATAGTTTAGGAAACAATTTTGTGACTTGCCTTTATCAAGACAATAGCGGGAATATTTGGGTTGGTACAGATGCCGGAGTATATATTTATTATTCTGACCAAGAAATTTTTATTCCATTTGATCGTCTAAGTAGAGAGAATACAAAGATAGAACGAACTGTTTCCGCTATTTCTGGAGATAAACAGGGCCGGGTATGGATAGCAGTCGAAACACAAGGGCTCTTCTGTTATGAACCGCAAAAAGACCGACTTTATAATTATACATTGCATGAGTTCTCGGCCAATGTACAGAGCATCGCTTTTGATAATAGTGGAACAATTTGGATAGGATTTTATGGCAATGGTCTATTTTATTCCAAAGATAATTTAAAAACGCTTCATCCTTATCTTTCTCCAAAGGATGGTAATGAGGTCTTTAAGAACGATGTTATCATGAAGATTGTTATAGGAGCATACAATTGCATCTATATAAGTTCTATAAGAAAGGGAGTGCAAGAGTTGAACCTGACTTCTGGTAATCTGAGAAATTTGCTGTTAATGGATGAAACCGGTGAAAAGGTATATAGTCGTGACTTGTTGGTAAATTCGGATAATGAACTATGGATAGGAACTGAATCGGGAGTTTATGTCTACAATCTTCGTACGGATAAGTATATGCATTTGTATAGTTCTAAGGATGATCCTTATTCATTGTCCGATAATGCCATTTATTCGTTGTGCGAGGATCGTGAAAGTGGCATTTGGGTAGGTTCATATTTTGGGGGGGTAGATTATTATCCGAGATCCTATACTTATTTTGAGAAGTATTATCCGAAAGAAGGGGATAATAATTTGCAGGGTAAGCGAGTTCGTGAATTTTGTCAGGATAATAAGGGCATATTATGGATTGGTACGGAAGATGGTGGTTTGAACCGTTTTGATCCGAAAACCAAGACTTTTTCGTTTTTTGCTCCTAGTTCTGAATTTACAAATATTCATGGACTCTGTATGGTGGATGACAAGCTGTGGGTCGGGACTTTCTCTAAAGGTTTGAAAATTGTAGATACTAATACTGGTAATATCTTGAAGACTTACCAGAAAAATGATTCTCCGCGTTCATTAATTGACAACAGTATCTTTGCTATTTGCAGAACAACAGCAGGCGATATTTATTTAGGAACGATGTTCGGTCTGTTAAGATATAATGAACAAACAGATGATTTTGAAAGAATTACAGAATTGATAGGTAGGTTTGTATATGATATAAAAGAGGACTCGGGGGGGAACTTATGGCTGGCAACCTATGCGAATGGAGCTTATTGCTATAACGTAAATGAGAAGAGGTGGAAAAACTATGTGCATAACGAGGGTAATCAAGAGAGCCTTCCTTATGATAAGGTTTTGAGTATTTTTGAAGACTCTCATCGTCAAATCTGGCTGACTACACAGGGAGGCGGTTTCTGTTTGTTTCATCCTGAAACGGAAACTTTTACCAGCTATAATTCGTCCAATGGGTTGCCTAATGATGTTGTGTACCAGATCGTAGAAGATGCGATGGGAGTATTTTGGTTGACTACGAATAGTGGGTTGGTATGTTTTAATCCTATAACTAAACAGATGAAGGGATATACTACGGCCAATGGATTACTTGGTGATCAATTTAACTATCGCTCCAGCTATAAGGATGAAGTTGGCAACATTTATCTAGGCAGTATTGATGGTTTTATCGTATTTAATCCAAAGACATTTACAGAGAATAAGAACCTTCCACCAGTGGTGATAACTGATTTTATGCTGTTTAATAGAGAAATTCATGCCAACGAAGAGAATACTCCTCTTGATAAGAGTATTACTTTCTCTGACACTATTATTCTTCAGGCTAATCAGAATTCATTTTCTTTCCGTATTGCAGCCTTGGGTTATCAAATGCCGAAAATGAGTAAATTGATGTATAGGTTGGATGGTTTTGATAAAGACTGGATAACCATGAAAGAAAGTCCTATTGTGACTTACTCTAATCTGTGGCATGGTGATTATCTGTTTCGTGTGAAAGTATCCAACAGTGATGGCGTTTGGGGACCTGAAGAACAGTTGTTATATATCCATATTCGTCCTCCTTTTTATTTTTCTGTTGGGGCGTATTGCTTTTATTTATTGTTATTTATTGTTTGTTTTGTATATATTTTTTGGTATCTTAAGCAACGTAGCAGCAGGCAACACCGTCGTCAGCTTGAGAAGTTCGAACAGGAAAAAGAACGAGAAATTTATAATGCTAAGATAGATTTTTTTACAAATGTGGCGCATGAAATTCGCACTCCACTGACATTAATAAAGGGACCTTTAGAGAATATTATCCTGAAAAAACATCTAGATCCGGAAACTTATGAGGACCTGAATATCATGCAGCATAATACAGAGAGGCTACTGACCTTGACAAACCAACTTCTGGATTTTAGGAAGGTAGAGAGTCAGGGATATAGTTTGAACTTTACCAAATGTGATATTAGTAATATTTTGAGAGAAACTTATATGCGATTTACTTCCCTTTCACGTCAGAAAGGTCTTGACTTTACATTGGAGCTACCAAATGAAAATTTTTATGCACATGTTAATCATGAAGCATTTACGAAGATTATAAGTAATCTTTTAAATAATGGAATGAAGTATGCTGATAGTTATATGCATATAAAATTGGAGATAGATCAGGAGAAGCAGGTTTTTTATGTGGTGACTAAGAATGATGGAGTAATCATTCCTGATGAGATGAAAGAGGAGATTTTTCAGCCTTTTGTTCGTTTTAGCCAGGAGGAAAAGGGTAAGGTTACTACAGGAACGGGTATTGGCTTAGCTCTTTCCCGTTCGTTGGCGGAACTTCATTGTGGCACTTTGGTTATGGTTCAGGGAGAAGAAGAGAACCTTTTTCGCTTGACACTTCCTACCACTCAAGATATGGTCATAGCTTTGGATTCTGATATGGAAAATAAAGATGCAGGGTTGCAAGCAGAAACATCCGGTGAATCCTATTTGGATGATAAATTGGAAGAGAAACATTCGAAAGAAAGCAAACCTATGGTTTTGGTTGTAGAAGATAATCCGGAAATGCTCACTTTCATTGAACGTCAGTTGTCGTTTAAATATGCTATGATCACTGCTACCAATGGTAAAGAAGCTTTAGAAGTTTTGAATAGTAATTTCATAAATTTGGTGGTGAGTGATGTCGTTATGCCGTTGATGGATGGCTTCGAACTTTGCAAGACTATAAAATCGAATGTAGGTTATAGTCATATTCCTATTATACTTTTAACTGCAAAGACAAATATTCAGTCTAAGATTGAGGGAATGGAATTAGGGGCGGATTCTTATATTGAAAAGCCTTTTTCACCGGAATATCTTTTGGCTGTAGTTTCTAATCTGATAAATAATCGGGAGAAACTCCGCCGGGATTTTGCCAAATCTCCTTTTGTTGCGGTTAATACAATGGCTTTAACTAAGGCTGATGAAGAGTTTATCAAGAAATTAAACGAAATTATTCTTTCTAACTTGTCAAATCAGGAGTTCAGTATGGATGATATAGCAGAGAGTTTGAATATGAGTCGTTCTAGTTTCTATCGTAAAATGAAAGGGGTATTAGATCTGACTCCCAATGAGTATTTACGCATAGAACGTTTGAAACGTGCTGCTCAATTATTGAAAGAAGGTGGAATTCGTATTAATGAAGTTTGTTATATGGTTGGATTCAATTCTTCTTCTTATTTCTCTAAATGTTTCTTGAAGCAATTCGGAGTACTTCCGAAAGACTTTGCCAGTTAGGAAGAATTCTAGTGTATAAATCAAATCATTGAATTAGAAATGTTTAAACATTATTCTTATTTTCTGTTTTGCTAGAGTTTATATATATACAATTCATTACTAGGAAAGTTGAATTCCTGCACTTGATATTTTGAATGATTAGGTAAAAAATAAGAAATAATTCGAATGAAGGAATGAGATTTTTCGATAAACTTAAAATGGCAGAAAGAACCAATTAATTGAAGAGTGATATTTAGTGGCTTTATTGAGAATAAAGTTGTAACTTTTACGCGATTCTGAGATGTTTTTTCTATTTATTGGAATGTTTATTTCGTTTTGTGAAGATACTGTACGCTATTTTTGTAACCATTTCATAAGAGATTATACTATGATAACAATTATATGTTTATTAATGTTTGATAAATAAAAGAATTAACCTTATGTGTAAAAAATCATTATTATTACTGTTTTTGCTTCCTTTTCAGTTGGTATTTGCCCAGACAAGTTTGTTGACCAATTTTCCTGAAGGATATACTCCCAAAGAGGTAGGTAAACGTCTGGCATATCATTTTGTAGATGGAAAGCATATGCTTCATATCGGAAAATGGATTAGTTATCCGGAGACTTTTACCTGGAATGGTGGATTGAAATTTGCTGCACTCACTAATGACCAAGAGCTTGTGAAGCTTTTACAGAACATATATGTATTTATAACCATAGAACAACCAAAACTAATCAGAAATATCCGAGTGTAAATCTTTAATTACCAGCATATTCTAAAATTTAACACTTTTCGGTTGCCATTTGTCGCTTCCCAAATTTCCACATATTTTTGAGACGTATTTCTGACGTGGAGAATTTGCGGGGCTTGTTTTTTGTCACACCGTGCAGACAGTTGACAAGGGTTTACAACCGTTTACGACAAGCGACAATAACCGCCCCGATATGCGGAAACAGTCACACTGTGTAGAAAAGCGACAATGGTTGACTTCCGTTCACATCCGTTTACCATTTCAGAGATATAGGATTGAAGAAATGAACCATTAAACGATAAAACGGTATGAAAGCAACCAGAAAATGCAGTTTTTGCGGCAAGTCCTTTGTAACCCGAAGCGGTATGCAAAGATATTGCAGTGAGGCTTGTCAGGCAGAAGCCAAACGAGCCAGAGTGATGCAGAAGAACAACCTCTTCAAAGTCGCCCAACCCTTGATGGAGATACAGCATCAGGAGTATCTCACCTTTTCCAAAGCAGCCATCCTCATGGGCTGTTCCCGACAGTACATTTACAAACTTGTAGCCATCGGCAAGCTGAAAGCCTCACGCATCAGCAACCGCATGGCATTCATCCGCAGAGCCGACATCGAGCAGATGTTGGAGGGCAATCCCTATCACCGCATCCTGCCCGGCAACACCTCCACACCAAGGAAATCATCTTCATCTTCCTTACCTGCCAAAAGAGAAAAAAGGGAAAAGGAAAGCGAAGAAGTGTTGGACTTCTATTCGGGCGAGGAGGTGATGTCCCTTTTTAAGGTAAAGCAGTCATGGCTTTACACTTCCGCCAAGCGTAACCATATCCCCATCTGCCGTATCGCAGGAAAGAACTATTACAGCAAGAAGCATATTGACGAGTTTTTCGGTGTGGCAGTTGATATTAGCGAAATTACCGACTGGCTACTGACCGAGGAGGTGGAGGAACTGTTCGGCATGAAGCCGACCGCACTCCGTGCCTACACCTATCGCCATAAGATACCCACTAAAAGAGAGTACGGGCGTACCTATTACTCCAAATCACATTTGAACGAACTCCGCAGAACTGACCTTGTGAACGATGAACGCTACTATACCGTTGAGCAGGTGCAGCAAATCTATGGTCTTTCGTCAGCCAACATCTGCCATATCGTCAAGGTGAAGCACATCGAAAAGATAAAGGTGGGTGTGAAAAACCTGCTTTTGCGCTCAGATGTGGAGCGTGTCATGGCTGAAAGGAACAAATAACCGTGAAAAATCGGGATTATCGAAAATTATTTCAAAATGATGTATCGTGGAGGTATTCACGGATATTTCACGTTGTTCCTTTGCCATCGGAAACATGGATACAACTCCAAAATGTATACAACCAATTAAAACATAATTATTATGAGTAAATGCAAAACAGTTACCTTGCGTAAGCGCAAGATTAAGAACGGGACACAGTATTCACTATGCCTTGACTACTATCCCGGCTACCGTGACAATGTCACCATGAGAGTGATTACACGTGAAGCCTTAGGAATTTACATCTTCGCCAAACCTGCAAACCAGCAGGAACGGGACTTCAACGCACGCATGATGAAGAAAGCGGTCATCCTGCGCAACCAGCGCTACGAAGCCATTTTCAATGAAAACAACGGCTTTTTTGACAAGACCAAGATGAAGGGCGATTTCCTTGCCTATTTCAAAGGACTGGCTGACCGCAAGAATATCAAGTGGCAGCACGTATACAAGCATTTCCAGCGGTTCGTGAACGGCAAATGCACCTTTGAGGAGGTGGATGTGGATTTGTGCCGCAAGTTCATGGAATACCTGCTTGATGCACCCCAATCCATCCACACCAACCAAAAGCTGCACATCAACTCCGCAGCAGGCTATTGGTCAACTTTCCGTGCCGTGCTGCACACCGCTTACCGTGACAGGAAGATAAAGGAGAACCCAAACGGCTTCTTAGACCGCATCGAGTGCATTCCCACCATCAGGGAGCATTTGAGCCAAGAGGAACTGATACGGCTTGCCGAAACACCCTGTGAGGAGGAGGTCTTGAAAAAAGCTTTTCTTTTCGCCTGTCTTACGGGACTGAGAAAGAGCGACATCAGACAGCTCACGTGGCAGCAGATACAACCATACACCAACGGCAGGATGTTCGTTACCACCCGTATGCAGAAAACCAAAGAAATAGTGCATAACCCCATCAGTGATGAAGCCTATGGACTGCTGGGAGAACGGGGCGAGGGACTTATCTTTGAGGATTTCAAGGACAAGATGCTGCAAGGACCACTCCAACGGTGGCTCACGGCAGCAGGGATAACCAAGAAAATCACCTTTCACTGTACCCGCCACAGCTTCGGAAGCCTGCACGTGGAAATGGGAACGGACATGGCTGTCATCCAAGCCTATCTCGGACATAAGAACATTACCACCACACAAATCTATTCCAAGATAGCAGCGCAGCAGATGTGTCAGGTGGTGGACAAGATAACCTTGAAGCGCAAGGAGGCATAAATGTCTCACATTGACAGGTATTCAGAGGGGCGGTTATGGCTACAAGGCTATAATCGCCCCTCTATGTTTTTGGCTTGATGCCACCATTTATAAGCCCCTCAGAGTATGAAACAGAGTATGATATGATGACATTTCGTGAAATACATTGAAAAAGACCGTTCTAACCGCAAATAACGGGCAGTAATTGGGAAAAATAGCATTAACTTTGCACAAAATAATACAGGAACATTCAATCTCTCAACGAAATATGGAATCATCAATCAAGGACAAATACATCATCTTGGGCTTTGTCGGCTTCGCCATCGTCCTAATATCTTCCATTGCCACGCTGGTAATAGCGGACAGCTTCAACCAAGACAACTTTGTCAGGTGGATAGTATTCGTATGCTGTAACCTGTTGGGATGGTTGCTCTATCTCTCCTTTCAGACACTTATCTTTGATACATACGAAATCTACAAAATCAAGTTCGGCAAGAAAGAAACGATTGCCGAAGCCATAGAGGTGCAGGAAGAACTGTCACAAAATACACTTGAAGAAGCCACATCTGTGCCTGGACCTACATCAGTCCCTGAGCCTGTACCCGAATCATCCCCGACAAAAGAAGAGACACTTATCCAAACACAACCGATAGAGCTTACTATCGCCCCGGATCTTCACGAAAAGAACCGTGCCAATTACGCAAGCAGAGAGCAACGGGAAAAGGAAGAGCGCATCCGCATGGTCATGGAGTATTGCCATTATTACCTGCCTCGCATTGCCGACCAAGAAACCGTGAACCACATCTGTACTGAGGTGGACAAATGGATGAATCTTAACACTTATACCCCGAAGCCCATACAAAGACCGTTTACCAAAGACATCAACAACATTCCACTCCGTCACTTCGTATGGAATATCTCTGAGCGTTTCCTGTACAAGAGATACTACAATGGGGATAACCGTGCCAAGTTCATCAAAGCCCTTTTCCCGAAATCGTTTGCTGATACAGACTTATCAACCATCAAGAATTTCAAGGTAGAGCCGTTAAAGACGGAAATTCCCATTGATGAACCCGAAAACGGCAAACTTGATTTCCACTATCCCGAGGATTATGTGCGGAATTAGGATAATCACGACACCAACGACAACCATCCGGTAACTCATAACCGCCTGTTTTACATCGTTTCCCGAGTAATTTTACCCGTCATTTATGGCTGGGCTTAATTATTCGGGAATTATTTTGCAATGACGTGTCGTGGAGATATTCACGGATATATCATTTCAGTCCTTTGCGCCAAGTCTTACAAAAGAGACGAGTACGCGAATGGAAAAATCAATTCTTACCTTCAACGACCTCCCCGAGGTTGTCGCTCAGCTTCGAGACGAAGTGATGAGCCTGAAAAGCCTGCTCGCCGAGCAGCGCAGTGTGAACAATGCCAAAACGGTGGACACCCACGTGCCCATGTCTGTGGACGAGGCAGCAGAGTATTTAGGTATCCCTAAGGGTACGCTCTACATGAAACTGTCAGAAGGGACAATCCCTGCCACCAAGCCCGGCAAACGCTATTGCCTTTACCGTGACGAACTGGACAAGTGGCTGGAAACCGCCCGAAAGAATCCCATACCGTTGTCAGACGAGGAACTGAACAAGTCCTTATCCTCTTCCCACCGTCGCAAGCCCAACCCACGTAACTGGTGAATGATATGGAAGAGGATAAGAACTATATCAACCTGATACGTGGCGACCTCACAAAAGCATCCCAAGCGCATAACGGTATGCCCGACAGTGTAGGCATGATGAATATCAAGACGGCAAACCAAACCATTCTTGAAGCATCGTTATTGCCTACGCCCCGTGCGCTGTGGGACAGCTTTTGGTACGAGGGGGAACTCTCCTGCTTGTTTGCCGATTCCAACGTGGGCAAGTCCATCCTTGCCGTGCAGATAGCCGACCGCATCGCCCGAACCGACAATGTGCTGTATCTGGACTTTGAACTGTCCGAAAAGCAGTTCCAGCTCCGCTATACCAACGAGCATGGAGAGCTCTACACCTTTCCCGACAAACTCTATCGGGTGTCTATTGACTGCAACCAGCTTTTGGATGCCAACTTTGAGGAAGCTATCATAGGCGGCATTGAACAGATGGCTGTGCAGACCGACTGCAAGATTTTCATCATTGACAATCTTACCTACCTGTGTTGCGCCATGGAGAAAGGCGATGCCGCAGGACGGCTGATGATTCAGCTGAACAATCTCAAAAAGAGATATGCGCTCTCTATCCTTGTCCTAGCACATACGCCCAAACGCTCTTTGGATTGTCCCATCACATCCAACGACCTTGCCGGAAGCAAACGGCTCTACAATTTCTTTGACAGCGTGTTCACCATTGGAAAAAGTGCCCAAGACGGAGGGCTTCGCTATGTGAAGCAGCTTAAAGTGCGCTATGGCACGTTCTCTCATGATGCGGATAATGTAATCGTTTACGAGATTGACAAGGTGGATGCTTTCTTGCAGTTCGTGTTCAGGGGCTATTCCACGGAAAAGGAACACTTGAAAAAATTGGGCGACAATGAATCAAGCCAAAGGGATTGCCAAATTCTGCAACTCTCCCAATCGGGCAAGTCCGTCAGGGAGATAGCCTCACAGGTGAATTGTGGCAAGTCCACCGTAAACCGTATCATCCAGCGCAGCAAAGAGAGTAAAAACGCAGGTGTCCCAAGTGTCCCACTGTCCCAACCCTTAGAGTGTGGGACAATGGGACAGGATGGGACAGCCGACAATCAACCATCAAAAACGGACTAAGCTATGGGCAATTATTCATTACAGAAGTATAAAGGAACGGCAACACGGCATACCTGCCCCAAATGCGGAGACAGGCATTCTTTCGTCTATTACGTGGACGAAAATAATGTGCCGTTGCATCCATCGGTCGGCAGATGTAACCACGAAAGCGGTTGTGGGTATCACTACACTCCGAAAGAGTATTTTCAAGAGCATCCTGAACACAGAACTACCAATGATTTCTCTTTTGACAGGCAAAGAGCAGAGCAGAAGAAAGTGAAGCAGCAAAGTAAGCCGACAGCCATCGGCTATATTCCCCCTCACTATGTGGAGAAGTCGCAAAGCGAGCGTAGCAATTTCTTCCGTTTCCTCTTCACACTCCTTACTTCCTACTATGGCGACAAGGCGAAAGAGGTGTTGAAGCGGTTGTTGGAGGAATACCGTTTGGGGGCTACCCGTGACGGCTCTGTTATCTTTTGGCAGATAGACAGGACGGGCAAGGTACGCACGGGAAAGGTGATGCAGTACAATCCCGAAGACGGACACCGTATCAAGGGAGGACAGACATCGGCAGTGAACTGGATACACAGCATATTGAAAAAGCAGCGTGTGTTGGCAGAGGATTGGCAACTATCCCAATGCCTTTTCGGGGAACACTTGTTGAAAACGCATCCCGACAAGGTGGTGGTCTTGGTGGAATCCGAGAAGAGTGCCGTTATCGGTTCTGCTATCTTCCCCGATTATGTATGGCTGGCTACGGGTGGTAAGAGTCAGATGAGAGAAGAGAAACTCCGTGTACTGTCAGGGCGAACCGTGCTTCTCTTTCCCGATGCCGATGCTTATGCCGAGTGGAAACAGCGAGCCGAGAGCATGTACTTTTGTAAGGTGGTGGTTTCGGACATCATCGAAAGGAATGCCACCCCGAAACAAAAAGAAGCCCATATCGACATAGCCGATTGGATTATCTTTCAGATACGGGAGGGCAAGGTGATGAGTACAGCCAACCACTTGGTCGAGGCTGAGAGAATCCTCCAGCGGATGATAGAGAAGAATCCCGTCCTGCAAAAACTGATAGACGATTTAGACCTTGTGCTGGTCGGTGCATCTCCAATCGGCAACGATGATGAAAAACCTCCCTGACGGAGGAGAGCGGAAGCCGTAGGCTGGAGTTTGCAGACAATGGCTTGCCATTGATATAGCCCACTATAACTACACGCTCCGCTTACGTAGTTGTGGGCTCTCCCGAGGGGATTAGGGTTTTACCCTAATGACCCACTCAGGGCGTTTCTCCCCTGAGAACCCAGAGCAAAGAGTGACCCTCTCTT
>ERZ780190.1441-NODE-1441-length-21517-cov-29.972416_pt1 | contig 21517 bp, 16 predicted proteins | sample MGYA00510980_ERZ780190 | MGnify/ENA primary metagenome ERZ780190 (study PRJEB29588, sample SAMEA1972188) | human gut metagenome | biome: human gut; feature: human-associated habitat; material: faeces | place: Denmark | collected 2008/2010 ... | reverse complement strand
GATTTTATTATATCATATTCCCCCTGTTACTCTATCAAAAATATGATAAACTCTCAACCACTTAGTTTAAGTGCAGTTTTTCTTTTATCCAAAATTATATTATTTATTATATGCTAAAAACCTACCTAAAATAAATAGGTAGGTTTTTTACGAACATTTTTAATTTTAATTACTTACCGGTAATACTTTTTATTTTACGGTAATTTTGCACTTGGCAGATTTTTTACTGCCGTCTTTTGCAGTAGCGATAATATAGCAAGTACCTTTTTTCTTTGCAGTTACTTTACCTTTGCTATTAACTATTGCTATCTTTGATTTTGATGTTGACCACTTAACAGTTTTATTATTTGCATTATTTGGGTAAACTTTTGCTTTTAGTGTAACTGTTTTCTGCTTTGCATTGCCTTTCACTCTTAGAGCTACAGACTTTTTATTTAGCTTAACACTAGTTACTGGTTGCTTTACTGTTACTTTCAAATTTGCATATTTATTGCTACCGTCAGTTGACATAGCTTTAATAATAGCTATACCCCTACTCTTTGCAATAATCTTACCACTTTGAGAAACTGTAGCTACCTTAGAATTAGAAGTAGTCCACTTTAGCTTTTTGTTAGTTGCATTAGCAGGTGTTACCGTTGCCTTTACAGTTGTACTTTTACCTTTATTTAATGTAACTGACTTTTTATTTAAAGCTACTTTTGTAATCTTATTTACGGTTGGTTTGGTTGGTTGCACAATAGGCTCTGCATTTACTTCTATATAATAGCTTCCGCCCATATAATCAAGGGCAGTATATGTACCATCACCATTATCTTTAACTATGCTTCTATCAGAATTTACACGATCTATAATTTCATATGTATATTCATTTTTTAATGTATCATAGCATGGTACTACTTCTAATATTTTTATTGAAGTGATTTTGTATCCTTCTTTTGGTGCATAAGTTTCTGTTCCGAAATTGTAAGCATAATGACCACTATGTGGCTCTTTATTTTGATATTCCTCGCTTGAAGTTACATTGTTTAAATTCCAAACAAACAACTTTGCAGGATTTCCAGTAATAATAACATCATCATCTTTATGTTCGCTGATACCATTAATACAAATATAAATATCATCTACCACATCAGGAATTACTACCAAGAAATTTCCTCTACTTACTAAAATTGGCTCAATGATTGTACCATCACCCATAATAACGGCTACATTAAATTCAGATCGAGTACAGTTTGAACTAACATTAGTATTGAACTTAATATTAGTTGTATATGGTTTGCCTTTTTCTGTTTCTTTCACCGGATTTGTTAAAAAGTTATAACCTTCTTCAACAAAGGCAAAAGAAGAGTAAATACAGTGAACTTTGCACATTTTTTTATCTGTATTATTTGTACTATCAGCAAATACTGATGTACCAACAACCACAGACATAATCATCATAACTGATAATAATATAGATACTACTTTTTTCATAATTAACCTCCTAAGCCTCTACCGGAAATGATTCAATTTGCTTATTAATATACTTTAATATTAATTGTTGATCTTCTTCATTAACGTAGCCGTCACCGTTAACATCTGCTAGTAATAACTGATATGTATTTAGTTCTAACTGACCATCCAAATATTTTAAAATAGCTATTGAATCTTTAACATTTACTACACCATCTAAATTAACATCACCATAAATAATAGTGACTAAATTTGTTGCGTAAGAATATCTCGCCTGACCATAAAAATATATACCATTTTCCTTGGCAGAAACAAAACATCTAAGATAATTATTAATATCATTTAACTTTATAACATATTCATTATTATTTGCATTTTCAATATTCGTCCAACTAATACCATCTTCCGAACGCTGCCATTGATAATTCAAATCATCAACCCTTTGATATTCATCAGTTAATATAACATTTATTTTTTGACCAAAAGATGTCTTACCATTTACATATACTGCCGGTACATTAACTTTGTATGTAATTAATAGTGTTTGATTATCACCATCTGTAAACTCAAAAGTTATTTTCCTTTTTCCTGTTTCTTTTAAATCAGAAAAATATGACTTATAGGCAGCAAAACGAACAACTGAACCATCATCTTTTACGTTAGTTAAACTGTAATCTTTGTTTTGATGAAGAACATTTCCTTTATCATCAATAATTCTGTATAAAGCATTTCCATTCAGATTTATATTAGTTTTCACACTGGTTCCAGTATAATCCCTAGTATAAGTTGATAAAGTTGAGTTTTCTACTTTAGCATTGCTTTTCACTAATGTAGGTCTTATGCAAAAGTTTCCATCATACTCAATTTCGTCAAGTTTTGAAACAACATCTCTCCAACTTCCACCTTTCAAATATACACTTTCACCTCTATTAGCAACAGATTGACAATATAACTTTATTACTTGCGCATGTTCATCGCCTGTATAATAGTTTTTCTCCTTATTTAACCACAAACAATCTCGACCAGGTTTATCAGTATATTTTGAGAAATTTACAATTATCGCAACTCTACTAACATTTTCTAATGATACTTTATCTTTAAAATTAGCAGTAATATAACCCTCATGTTCAATTACTCCGTTAGCTAATGATTCTCCCCATTCACTGGAATTTGTTGGGATATTTGAAGTTTTACCCAAAGGTACTACATATATATTATATTTTGCACCTATGTTACTATTATAAAACATTACATCCTTTATACAATCGTAACTATCCTGAAGTTTTGTTAAATCATAAATATTAGCCATTGCAAATGTATTATTAGTATTATCTATTGTTTTACCTACCTTTTCTCCTAAAGGTGTAATATCATATGATAACATTTTTTCACTAGATGAATTTTTATTAATTTTAGCATAAACCATAGCCTGATTATTAATAGTGACATCTTCATATGAAATCCAACAATAACCCTGTTCTCCAAAGTCAGTTCCCCAACTATTTTTTATTAACCAAGCTCCATTTTTTGATGGTCTATGATTTTCCAAGAAATTATCCTTACTATAATTGTCATCCCAACCAACACACAAAACTTCATGACCTCCATTTTTAATATCTTCATCAAGATAAAGTGCACCTGTTTTTTCATTACGATAGTATTCATTAGTTTTAAATGATAATATTATTTGACCGTATTCTTTTATATATTTTTTAAATTCATCCTTTGATATATAAAATGCATCAGTTAATTTGCAATTTGGAATAGAACTGCTAAGTTTCTCTTTGTACCACTGTGATGTATTGACTTGTAGAAAACTATTAGAAAATGGAATATCAGCATCATAATTTGGTGCTACCCAATTAACATCATTTCCACACATAAAATCTGAATTACTATTAGTTAAATATTGGGCAGCTATACTTTCAAAACCACCACCACCAAAAGATCCATTATAATATCCATAACTATTTCCAAATACATTTTTAGAATTACTACTTAAAACGAATCTCATAGACTCCTCTGAGAAAGTTTGTAATAAACCTGTTTGATTATAAGCAGAATGTTCAAAATCAGCTATTGAGGCAAAAGCCCAACAACATTCTGTTTTTTTTTGATTTTTTACAGGTGTTACAAAGCCTTCTTTCCTTGCATCAAACGAGGAACCATAGTCGGTATTATCAGTAGTTTTAGGCAATGACACTTCATAATCATCACTAATATAACCAGTTTGATAATCATTTATTTCAGCTGCTGATGCAAACAAGATAGATGTTAGTATAATTGTACTAACTATCAGTGACAAAATAGTTACTTTCTTTAAACTTAATTTTTGTATTTTCATATAATACCTCCAATTTAGTAATTGTTACTGAAATATAATATATGTGTAATAACCTACCTTTATCAATAGATATTAATTCACATCTAATTTATTTCACTTACATTTTACCATATTATTCCTACATTTTCAACAAACATTATATACAAATAATTCTTTACTGATTTGTACACAATAACATAAAACACCTACTAAACACTGCTTAGTAGATGTTTATCATTAAATATTCAAGAAAGTTGCATTTGTATCATCAACATACTTTCCCTTTATTGTGGAAAAGGTTTGCATATGAGGTGTTGTTAGGTGAAGTTGTTGCAAATCCTTTGACTGCCATTTTTCTATTAGAACAAGTTTATTTTGTGTTGTATCTTCCGGTAAAAGGTAGCTCAAGGAATATAGAATTATTAATTTATTTATTAAGAATTACTAATTTGTATAGCATACTTAAATAAAACACCTAAATACAAAGCATAAATTATTCAAACATTCTGCAACCTAATCTAACAAGGGCATTGGCTGATTTCTGTACACTTGACCAACTTGCTTTATGGACATCATCCATTGTTTCTTCTACTAAATCTGCAATAATCCTATGACCCTTTACTGATGGATGAATATAGTCGTTTTGTACTAAGGAAGTATTACCTGTACTGTTGCTATAAGTTCTGAAAGTCTTTTCAACATCTGCAATTACCATATTACTATCAGTCTTTGCTTCGTCAAAATAAATCTGAGTGTAGTCTTCTCTAAACATTTCAACAAGCTGACAAAGTAGTTCGGTAAATTTATCACTTTGACCTAAGAATGGATTGTAAACAGTTTGCAAAACTATCTTTGCTTTAGGGTTAAGCTCTCTAATATTTTCGTGAATAGAACGAAGATTTTGCTTCACTGTTTTCAGCATATTTTTAATCATTTTGCTGTCTTTACCTTTTTCAATTACTTCAAGAATTTCTGTAAAGTCAAGGTTATTTCTAAGTTGCAAAAAATCATTACCACCAACAGAAATGACAATTGTTTCTGCTTGTTTTAGGTGGTTTTTTGCCTTATCGTTTTTCTCAACTAAATTAAGTACATCAGTAGTTGTGTAGCCGTTTACTGCATCATTAGTAAGGGTATAGTCCCTTTCATTTGCAACAATATTGCCATAAATATCATCTTTATTTTCGATACCTAAGCCATAGGCTATAGAGTCACCTATAACTGCTAAGTAGTCCTTTTTAGTTTCTGCAAACATTGTTATAGTGGATGTTACCACCATTAATACTGAAATAAATACACAAATTATCTTCTTCACTATACACATTCCTTTATTTTATTATGCCATAAAAATATTATTTTAGTAACTCAACAGGTATTGCAAACCATTCTCTAACCCAATAGGTTACTATTACCGAACTAATTGGCTTGGCATTTACTGCACCAACCTTGCCGGATTTTCCTTGTCTGTTGGCAATAATTCTTGCTCTTAACTGATGGTAACCATCTGTTGCAATAGCAATATTTTCTGACAAATTATTCTTTTCAATTATTTTGTAAGAATTGATTAAGTTAGAATCAGTATTAGTTGACTTGTCTTCAATAAACAATCTATCTTTGCTAATACCTTTCTTAACTAAAATATCGTACATACATTGTGCTTCACTCATAGGTTCATTGCTACCTTGACCACCTGACAAAACAGCCTTTGAATTTTCATTTTCAACAAGATATTCATAACAAGCCTGTACTCTACGATTTAAGCTACCACTAGGAGAACCGTCAGGTCTAACCATAGCACCTAAAGTAATAATTGTAGAATTTGGTTCAGGTTTTTGCAAAGTAAAGAATGCCATAAGACCACTTATTACTACACCATACACAAGAAAAAGTGCAATACAAACCTGTATTATTCTATATAGCACCATCTTAAAACCACCCATTAGCCACTTTTCTTTTAGCTTTTGAAAATACTTGTAAAATACACATCTGCAAAATACAAAAGCAGTAAACAGTACACCTACAACATTTCCAACACAAATTATTCTCTTAGCCATAGGTAACAAGAACCATAAGAAAAGTCCTGCACTAATAACGGCTAATACAATTCTAATAATTGATTTAAACTTTTTCATTTTTATTTCCCCTATTCTTAAACAATTTAATTATTCGTCACTAAGACTAAGAAAACTACTTATTCTAATCATTAATTCTATATGAAAGAATAGTCTTTGTTTTTGAAACTTCCTCAAATTTAGGATTATCTGTACAATCGGTAGTAGTTTTTAGCTAAATATACTTACTACTTGTAGGAAAAAATACAAAACACATTACAGCTAATAAAGTTAAAATAACTTTTGATAACATAAAAATCATCCTTCCTACTAATAATACTTTTTATGTAGGGGAATTGTTGCAAAAAATTTTAAATTTTTCAATTTATTTTACAAACATTATAATATAAAAAAATAATAAAGCATAAAAAAGAGAGCGGAAGACAGACGGACGATACCGGAGAGAACTACAACGGAGGAAAGGATAACAGAATGCAAAAGGCGGAAAGGGAGATACGTGACAAGACTTCCGGTGGAAAAGAGCAGGAAAGCCTGACAAGGAGAAAATAAGAAAGCGGAAGACAAGGACTAGAACAAAACAGACACTGACCGTAAAGGACCGACTCCCTGAATCTGCGGCAACCACACACTTTAACCTTACCAATACAATCCACATAATTCTGCGGAAGACACGTATCCTGCATGCGAAAAACCTCCTAGCTACTTTAAACAAGGTACGTTACTAACATACAGGCCTCTATGTTAGTAACGTACAAGGTCACACATTACTAACCTTACGGAACACACGTTACTAACCCTTCGGAACACACAAACTATACAAAAGCACATAGCATCCCGTCCAATACCCAGATACTCCGTCAGAAAAGCTGCCGGCTGCTGTTCACCTACCGCTCATCGGTTACCATAACCTCCAGAAAGATTTTCTTCATCCCCCCATTACAAAAAAACAGGATAGAACCAGACCATTCACTACCTAGAACTAGGAAAAAAGATGGAAGCCAACACACCACTCCACCTCTTCCTCCACTCTACCCTTCACACTCTCATCGGATTGTATGTCATTACTTTACCAGGATATAATAATCCATCGCCATTATAATGTACGCATACGCGCAATCGCGCGCGCTCGTGTGTGTGTGTGTGTGTGGAAAGACTGCAAGTTGTGCAAGTTTGCAAGTTTCCCCCTTGCATCATCTCATAAAAGGAGCTGAAAAAACAAAAGAAACAACAAGAGAATAATCACCAAGAATTAAAATATCAACAACTTTCAGGCCCCTCGCTCCAGCTCCAAACAGACCTTATAAAAAATAGAGAATCAGCAAAACGAATTACATAAAAAACAATCACACATAAAATTATTGTCTTTCACACTTTGCTTTCTTTATATTGTAGCGATAGGCTCGACAAGCCAAAACAAAGTATATCGCACATTGTATCCATAGGATAATATATTGCTGACTGATTTCAGACATACTAGCTCCCATAGAATTTATCTTAACAAAGGCCAAAGTTCCGGGAGCCGCAGGAACCATATAATGAATCCATTGCCAATACCAAGGCATTAACTCCAGCGGATAAGAAACTCCGGACAGGAAAATCAATCCTACAGAGAAGAAAGCTACCAACAACAATGGAGCATCACTATCACTGAAAAATAACGAACAGGCCAATCCAAAGAAACTGGTAGCAAGAATATAAGGTATCATAAGTGCCACAATTTTCCACGGATATGCTAAATGAGGCAATTGGAAAACTAAAGGAAGAAGCCCCAACAAAAAGACAGAGAATAAAGCATAAAAGACTAAATAAGTAAATGATTTTCCTATCACTACGGATGCCATACGTAAAAAAGAAAGATCCCTTCCTTCAGGGCCTGCAAACATCAGTATATCTCCAGTTTCACGCTCTTTCCCACTCAACATGCTGATAACAAATATCAACGTCTGAAAAATAACAACCATCAAAACGGCAGGTATCAAATAAGTACCATAACCATCGGTATAATTATACAGGGCAGTACCTACCACATCGACAGACCTTGTTTGAACCACAGATTGTATATCATCCTGAGGTAGAAAAACCACTTGCTCGGGTCGGACATCATCATTCACAGCAAGCATGGCTCCAGCAGACGCTTCCTGCATGGAAGCAAAATAAAGGAAAGCCGTAGTGGTGCTGTACATAATATATATCGCTTCTTCACCACGCCCCACACGAGCGTCAAAATCCGCGGGAATGTAAACAATACCCACCACTTCATCATATTTCATCAATTCCTTAGCAGCAGGCAAATCAGCATTGTTTGTCAATACCCGTGCCTGCGGAGTGGCATCCAGCAAACGGATGTAACTGCGGCTTAACGGAGTGCGACTCATATCCACTACTGCCACCGGAGCATCGCGTACCACATTGGGAGCATACATATAGTTATAAAGTAATCCATACACAAAGATGCCACCGCTGAGTACCAATAAAATGGAATAGCGGGTACACATCACACGAAACTCGTGCCAAGATACAGCTAATATATTATTCAATATCGTCATATTTCCGACTGATTAAAGAGCGTTTCAAATGAGGTAACAACAATAAAGGAGGAATAAGGAACAACAGCAGACAGGCTACATTGCCCCACATATACGCATAACCATAGTTGCCATAAAGCAGATTCTGTCCAATCTCGACAAAGTGACGGACGGGGAAAAGATAAGAGGCATAGTACACCGGTGCAAACATGTGAAGCACCGGAAAGGTAACCCCGCCAAGGGTAGCGCCTAACGATCCTACCATGGAAACGATACTGATAATAATACTCAACGCAGGAAAAAGAGAGAACAGAAAAACCGCCAGCGCCTGCGTAGCAATGACCAATAGTGCCGAAGTAAGATTCAACGCCCAAAAACCACAATCCATCGGTATATGCATGGCACCAAAAAAGACATAGTTTGCCAGAATACTCATAACGATGAAGATAAAACTGTATGGAAGTAACTTGGCAGTGACCGCCACCCAGATATTCCCATCTGCCACTGCCAGCCAATTGGCTGAAGTATGGAATTTCCCTTCACTGCCAATGGAGTATGTAGTGACCAACAACAAGATAACTTGCAGAAAAACAAAGAAGAATGGCTGTGTAAGATAGACCGAATAATCCATATCAGGATTAAATAACGGATGATTCTGTGTGGTGACCGGTAACAGAAAAGATTCTATCTCTTCCTGATTTATACCCAATGCCACAGCATGAGTGACAATGGGAACTACCGAGATGCTTTTCAACAAACTTTGAAATGCTCCGTGAATCTCACTTCCCACACTCATCAATGCATAATGGTAATAATAAGTCAGAGCTGTTTCCTTACCATCCATCACCTTTGCTTCAAAACCAGACGGAATACTGAGGTATCCATAAATACTTTTCCGCTGCACATCTGCCCTGGCCTCCGCTTCATCGGCATAATGCCGAGTGATGCGGAAAGTGGGAACAGCCTCGGTCATACGAATTATCTCACGAGAAGTGGCTGTATTATCACCATCCACAACACCCACAGGCAGATTCTCCATCTGTCCGTTACCAAAAATTGTAGCCATAAAGAAGATAGAAAACAAAGGCAAGACGATACACGATGCAAAATAAATGCGCCGGGAAACCATACGGTCCAATTCACGTTTCAATACCGCTATAAAAGGAGATTCTTTCATTCAAGTAGTTCATTTATATTTACCATTCACTGCAATCAGAATAACATAGCTATCCTTCTATCATTTCAATTCATCCAGATTTACCAAGACGGACATACCCGGTCTTAATCCCTCCATCGGCTCTACAGGCAGCGCATGAATTTCAAAAGTTTTCATATCGTATGTCCCCGTCTGCTTGGTAGAACGCCAAGTGGCAAAACTCCCCAACGGGCTGATGTAATTGATTTTAAATGCCTTGTTTTTTACATCAAGAGCCGGAATATCTCCCATAAAATTCTCGTTCATACGGAAATAAGGCATATAGTCCTCACGGACATTAAGCACTACATGACAATCATCCAATACTACCAGACTCATAATGGGAGTCCCCGCTCCTACCAGTTCTCCACGCTTGGGGTAGATGGTTGATATCTGTCCGTCTTCGGGAGCTGTGAGGCGGGCATCCATCAACAAGGCCTGAACCTCATTCACAGTGCCCCGAGCCGCATCCACCAAGGAGCGGGCACTCTCTTTATCCTCTTTCTGCGCTCCGTCCTTCACTAACAGGAATTGTTGATGCGCCGCCCGTTCGGCGGCAACAGCAGCTTTATACATGGCTTCCACTTCATCTTTCCGCTGGCTGGTGACCACACTATCTTTGTAAAGCGCCTGAATACGGTCATACGTCACCGTGGCCAGTTGCAAGTCACTCTTTGACTTGTTCCACAATTCTTCTACCGAACGGACTATCTGCCGACGTGTACCGTCGTCTATTTTCTTGTTCTGAAATTTCGCAATATCTTCCAAGGCATTTACCTGCTGGAACTTCGCCCAAGCCTCAGGACTGTTAATCACAACCAAGGTGTCACCCATCTTTACATACTGTCCCTCCCGGACCAAAAAGGTATCAATTCTACCGGGAAGTTTTCCGGAAATCCGTATTTCAGTAGCTTCTATCTGCCCCTGCAATACAACCGGTTTATTGCTCATAGCTATAATCCCAATGGCAGACACCATAACAATGGCCACAAGAACAACGATAAAAGCGACTCCTAACTGTTTCTTCTCTTTTTCCATATTGTTTTCTTTTTTTATTATTTCCCGAATATAAAGTTCTCGGTTTGTCCGGTACGGCTATACTGCCAAAAACTTTCGGGCATTCCGCAAGTAGAGAGCAGAGATGCCAGTGCCACATCATATTTATAATAAGCCAGCAAAAAAGCAATCTGCACCTTGGATAACATCGTTTCCGCATCAATCACATCAGTAGAGGTAGCCATTCCTTCCTGAAAGGATTTTTTACGGATACGTACCAATTCACGACTCATCTCAATCGTGGTGTTGAGTGCGGCGACATCATCCTTTGCATTCTGAATTTCGCTATATAACTTGTCTACCAAAACACCCAATTCATTCTGAGCCTTTTCCCTTCCCAGTTGCAAAGTTTGTTTAGTAAGACGTGTCTGACGGATATTGGCTTCACGGTTCAGTCCGTCGAATATATTCCAAGTAAAACCCACTCCTACCAAAGTACGGGGCATCAGGTTTTTCGGAAGATTCTCTGCATAAAGTGTCTGCTTTCCAAACAATGCAATGGTAGGAATATATGCACTTTTACTGATTTTCAATTGATTATCAGCCATCGCCTCCTGTATTCGCAATTTACTTACTATATAGCTGCCGGTACTTACCAGATTCTTGAAATAAAGTTCATCGGGCAGATCATGGTTCATAAACAAAGGAGAACTGGGGTTGATGGATATGGCGTCTTCCACATTCAACAAGACTTTCAAGGCATTTTGCGCCACATTCAAATCTTTCCGGGCAGATTCCAACTCACGTCTGGCCTCGTCCATAGTGACCTGAGCAAAGAGGCGTTCGGCCTTATTTATCATACCGTTCTCCTCCAGCTTCATGGCATTACGGTAATGTTTCTGCAAGCCTAAAAAGGTTTGCTCGCGTACATCCACCACTCTTTGCGCCAGACGCAAAGCATAATAAGTTTCCACCAACTCCGATTGCAAAGTAGCTCCCGCCTCTTCCCTACCTGCTTTGGCCAAATCTACCATACGGTTGCCGATACGGCTTGCAAAAATTCGTTTTCCGCCTGTAAAAAGCGGCCACATCACATTAGCATCTATGGTCGTCAGGTTACGTTCTAATAAAGGAAAAGTAAGGGTATGCGCACCTATATTATCAAGAATAGAAGAAATAAATTTATCATCGGGCACAATGGAATGTACAAAGTCTTTTGCCGGATCGGTAAATTGCCTTAAAGGTTCCTTGACCTCAATATGGTTGGACAAATGGACGTATGCACCCGATGCATTCAAAGACGGATACCAAAAAGCATTCATTTTTTGTCGCTCACTGCGTGCTATATCTACAGCCTTATCCGCCATTTGCAACGTGCGGCTGCCCTTGTTCATCAGGCTGGCAGATTGTTCCAATGTTAAAGATAATTCCCCGTTTTGAGCTGATAATGAAACCGGGAACAAAAGAACACATAAAAATATTTTATAATGCATACACTGTTTAGTTTCTGTTATGTTGTAATAAACAGAAAACCAAACAGATTGTTTGAACAGGATTATTTATTAAATAACTCGAAAGTGAATTTAAAACCAAAGGTATCAAATTGCCCGTTGATAGTGCTTACAAAAGCCCCCACATCAAATATATGTGTGCCGATGCCATAACCCAACTCGATATATGGATTAAGATGTGGCATGAACAGGATACCACCATACAAACGCTCCTGCTGGACTAATCCCAGCCAACGGTTTAAGGGTTTCAAGAAAATAAAAGGAGACTCATAGGTGAAATTCCCCCGCCAGTACTGACGTGAAGAGTTATACCAACGTCCGTCCAGCAATTGGAAAGTGCCACCAATATCATCATTCCATCCTTCGGGAAGATTACGACGGGCAAAGTTAGCAAAATCCACGAAATACATATCTTCCTGCTTGGTAAACATCCCCCCCCCAATGCGATAACCGATACTTCGGATTCCGCTCAGTTTCAAGTTTTGCTGTATATCAAACTCCCAACGTTCATGAGCACCCGTACTCTTGAATACACCTTTAATGCCCCGTTCATAATCCAGCATAAAAGTAGGCATACTGGAACCTACATTCATCTTCCGGCGACCGTTCATGTAATAATACATACCGGGAGTCCATTCAATACGTATACGAGGTGCAAAACTATTGTATTCTGATCTGATACCTCGCAATGCAGCCCAATCCTTATCAGGCAACGGCTTTTCAAGAATGACTTTCGAATTATTTATCAGATACCTCCAATGTACGGAAACACCTGCTTTAATAAACAAGCCGTTCACTATTTCTATATTATGGAACAGATTGAGATACACATCCTTGAAATAGTCCAATTCCAATTGGTCAAAATTAAAGGTACTATCGGGCAATTGCTTTAGCTGATCCAATACGACACTACTATATATGCGGTTACCGTTACCTACACTAACCTCAAAACTAGCCTGCTTTTCCGGCCAATATTGCCAATCGGCATCCGCTTTCACATAAAGTTCCTTATGTGTAAAATTATAACCTATCTGCGGACTGATTCTAAGTATACGTCCATCATGAAAAAGCCGACTGTATTTAAACTTCTGCTTATACGAAAAGCCCCTGCTGTGGCTATAATCCAACAGCACCGGATTAATAAGTGGAGAACAATGCACACTCCCCATACTGGACAAATTCACATTGTAACTACTGATAAGCATGTCACCCAACTCCCCCCAAAACTCCAAATGTTCATTCTTCTTTTTTTTCGGTACGCGTAAAAGCGTATCCTGACGTAAAGCATAACTTCTATACAAAGAATCCTCCAAAGCGGACAGCGGAATGGGACGCAGCTCATTGAACTTTTCCTTATCTGTTATCAGCTGTTCCGAGTCACAAGTCAGCTTATAGGATTCCGTCAGGTCATGGCGATGCTTCTTTTGAGATTTACGCCGGGCGGCTCCTTCATAAAATTTAATTTCATTGTATTTCAACCAGGCTCCCATATCCATTTCCAGATGGTTACCTATAAACTTAAAAACAAGATTCAAATCAAACTGCACCGGCAGAAACTCCACATCGCCCTCCTCTCCCATCTTGACACGGACCTTGAAGCGGATCACATCATAAACGCCTTCAATATAAAGTTCACGAATAGTCCATATCTGATCACTAACCCACATATATCCACTGACCAACTGTGTACCACGGAATTTGGGAATAATAAGTATTTTATACCGCTGGCAATCGGGAGGACCGGCTATAGAATCCAATAAATAATGATAATATCTGCTAGATTTCTTATCCAAAGGAGAAAGAAGTTTATCGGACATCAATGAAGAAGAATAGATATTCATGTTCAAATAATCCATCACATCCGTTATCTGTCCCCTGTTACGTGGAAATGTAGTGGATACCGCTTTTATCTTACGGTCGTATATATCAGGGGCCGTATAATGCAGCTCACTAAGAGATTCCATAAGGTAATCATTGATGTGTTTTTCGAAACGAAACATGGACGGTACATAGCGGATAAGGTGATTGCGCTTATGTACCTTTACTTTTCCTTTTATATATAAATCAGCCTTATACTCATCAATGATACGGGAATAGAACGGCGAAAACTGGAAAATACACTGAAGAATGGAATCGGACACCATCGGCTTGTCGGGCATATCAACCTTTTCCCTCTTAGCCTGAACAGCTAAAGGTAACAAAAGACAAAATATAATCAACCTGACAATCCGTATATAGTGCATCAATGTACTTTCTTTTCATTGTTTGAAGAGCAAATATAAACAAAAACCAACAGGCTGACGCATGATAATACTTAATTAACATCCTTAACAGAAATGAAAAATGATTAGCGATATAGCGAATTATTAATCAAAAAGCAGTATTTTTGCAGCCAACAACCAGTAAAAGAAAGACAACATGTCCAAAATGAGATTTTTTGCTCTACAGGAGTTAGCCAACAGACGCCCCGTTAAAGTTGACTACCCCTCTGAAAAGTTAGCTGATTATTACGGCAACCACGTATTCGACCGTAAAAAAATGCAGGAATATCTGCCTAGTGAGGCTTATAAAGCAGTAATAAACGCAATCGAGAAAGGTACCCCTATCAATCGTGAAATGGCCGACATGATAGCCAATGGCATGAAGAATTGGGCAAAGACCTTTAATGTTACCCACTACACTCATTGGTTCCAGCCTCTGACTGACGGAACTGCCGAAAAGCACGACGGCTTTATTGAATTCGGTGACGACGGTAATGTTATAGAACGCTTCTCGGGCAAACTGCTTATCCAACAGGAACCGGATGCGTCCAGTTTTCCCAACGGCGGTATCCGGAACACATTTGAAGCACGTGGCTATACGGCATGGGATGTTTCTTCTCCGGCTTTCATTGTAGACAGCACACTTTGTATTCCTACTATCTTCATCTCTTATACAGGCGAAGCACTCGACTACAAAACTCCTTTGTTGAAGGCATTAGGTGCTGTAGACAAAGCGGCAACTGAGGTTTGCAGAATGTTCGATCCAAACGTAAAACGCGTATTCGCCAATCTGGGTTGGGAACAAGAATACTTTTTAGTGGATACCGCACTATATAATGCACGTCCGGATCTTTGCCTGACCGGACGCACCTTGATGGGACACTCGTCTGCCAAGGACCAGCAGCTAGACGACCACTACTTCGGTTCCATCCCTCCACGTGTAACCAGTTTTATGAAAGAATTGGAATTGGAATGTCACAAACTAGGGATTCCGGTAAAAACACGGCATAACGAAGTGGCTCCCAACCAATTTGAGCTAGCTCCTATTTTTGAAGATGTAAATCTGGCCAACGACCATAACCAGCTGGTAATGGACCTGATGAAACGTATCGCTTCCAAACACAATTTTACTGTACTGCTCCACGAAAAACCATTCAAAGGAGTAAACGGATCGGGCAAACACAACAACTGGTCACTTTGTACAGACACAGGTATCAATTTGTTCTCTCCTGCCAAGACTGCGGAAGGAAATATGCTTTTCCTGACTTTCATAGTCAACGTACTGATGATGGTCTATAAAAACCAAGATTTACTACGTGCCTCTATTGTCAGTGCCGGAAACAGCCATCGCCTAGGAGCAAATGAAGCCCCCCCCGCTATTCTGTCTATTTTCCTAGGACGTCATCTTTCCCATATGTTGGACGAAGTAGTGGCACGTCTGAATGACGCCGAACTGACCCCTGATGAAAAGAAAGCATTGCAATTGGGTATCGGGCGCATACCTGCCATATTGCAAGACAATACAGACCGTAACCGTACCTCTCCTTTTGCCTTCACCGGAAACCGTTTTGAATTCCGTGCTGCAGGCTCATCTGCCAACTGTGCCGCATCAATGATTGTGATCAATGCCGCTATGGCACACCAGTTGAATGAGTTCAAGACCCAGATAGATAAATTAGTAAACGGAGGGATGGAACAGGAAGAAGCTCTGTATAAGGTATTAAAAGAAACCATCATCGCTTCACAAAACATCCGTTTTGAAGGTGACGGCTACTCGGAAGAATGGAAAGCAGAAGCCGCGCGACGCGGATTGACCAATATCTGCCATGTACCCGAAGCCATCCTGAAGTTCAACGATGAGCAATCTCGTGCAGTACTGATAGGCGAAAAAATATTCAATGAAAATGAATTGTTCTGTCGTATAGAAGTGGAACTGGAAAAGTTTACTAAAAAGGTCCAGATTGAAAGTCGTGTACTAGGCGATCTAGCTATCAATCATATTGTTCCCACAGCTGTAATTTATCAGAACAGACTATTAGAAAATCTTCGTGGTCTGAAAGAGATATTCTCCACCGAAGAATACGAAGAGCTGACCGAAGACCGGAAGAATTTGGTACGTGAAATTCAAAACCGCATACTTGCTATTAAAAAAGCCGTGCACAACATGACAGAAGCCCGAAAAGTAGCAAATCATTTGGGAAGCCAAGTAGAGAAAGCCTTCAGTTACGAGGAACAAGTGCGTCCATATCTGGAAGAAATCCGCGACCATATTGACCATTTGGAACTAGAAATAGACGATGAGATTTGGCCATTACCTAAATATCGTGAATTACTGTTCACCAAATAAAATTTCACAAAAAAAGAAAGGATAGGAGATAAGAACCTATCCTTTTGTTATTTTTTGAAGATAAATTAATAATATATCTTTCTTTTTTCTTCTGATTACTTCGTCCTTTTATTTTTTCTTCTTATATTTGTGCTCTATAACACGGTTTTATAGCACGTTTATGGTTAGAAAAGAATTATCAGAAACTGAGATTGCTGAAAGTATACCAGACTTATGGCAACCTTTAACACAGGAACAAAGAGAGTTCTTGGCTCAGAACTTTACGATACAGAAGTATAAAAAGAATGAGACGATATACTGCGAAGGAGAAACTCCGATGCACCTTATGTGTCTTCTTAGTGGAAAAGTAAAAATCTACAAAGAAGGTGTGGGAGGACGTAGCCAGATTATCCGCGTATTAAAGACGAAAGAATATTTCGCATACCGAGCTTTTTTTGCCGAAGGGAACTTCGTGACAGCTGCTTCCGCTTTCGAGCCTTGCACTATCTGCCTTATTCCCATGCCGGCCATTATGAAACTGATAAAAGACAACTCTGAATTAGCTTTGTTCTTTATCCGCCAACTTTCTATAGATTTGGGAATTTCTGATGAAAGAACCGTAAATCTTACGCAAAAACATATTCGTGGACGATTGGCGGAATCTCTGTTATTTTTGAAAGATACTTATGGAGTAGAAGAAGATGAATCTACACTAAGCATTTACCTTTCACGAGAAGATTTGGCAAACTTATCAAATATGACTACTTCGAACGCAATCCGTACGCTTTCTAACTTTGCAACTGAAAAACTGATTACCATCGACGGTAGAAAAATTAAAATCATTGATGAAGAGAAACTAAAAAAAATCAGCAAAATAGGATAAAATCTAATATCAATTCATACTTCACACACACAGGCGTCCGTTTTTCCATAACAGACGCCTGTTTTTTCTCTACTTACAAAACCTTTTTCAGTACCAGCTGTTATTAAAGAAACTAAAACCAAGAAACTATGAGTAAAGGTAAATTATGGGGAATCATCCTCCTTATTTTATTTGTGCTGGGATTCGGTATCTGGCTTTATACCAGTTCTGACGTAAAAAAAGATGTAGACCAGGAAGGCATAGGTGTGTTAGACGACATGACTATACCTGCTGTGGACTAAATAATAATAAACACTAACTTAAACTTTACATTATGGCTAAAGAATCTGTGAATATCCTGAAGGATAAAATTGACATTGTGGACTTATTGGCTCAGCTGAATGCAGCTCTGTCCGAAGAATGGTTGGCTTTCTACCAATACTGGGTAGGTTCATTCGTAGTAGAAGGCGCTATGCGCGGTGATGTACAACGCGAGTTTCAAGAACATGCAGCCGAGGAATATAACCATGCAAAATTATTGGCCGACCGTATCATTGAATTGGAAGGCGTACCCGTACTTGACCCTAAACAATGGTTTGATTTAGCTCGCTGCAAATATGATGCGCCCGTAGATTTCGGTTCGGAAATCTTGTTGAAACAAAATGTAGAATCCGAACGTTGTGCCATCTACCGCTATCAGCAAATTGCTGAATTCACAAACGGAATTGACTTCACCACTTGTGATATTGCCAAACATATTATGGCAGAAGAAGAGGACCATGAACAAGATTTGCAAGATTACTTAAATGATATAGCCCGCATGAAGGCTTATATTCTAAAAAAATAATCCACATCTGCTTCTATTCTTTTTTCTGTTTTGACGGAGAAAGAAAGGTAAGGCCGGTTTCTACTGCAAAAACCGACCTTATTTTATACTATTCATGCAAGTTGCCCCATAGTCCAAATAAATTAACCCATCTTACCTGTGAATCCCCAACGAATAACATTTATAACACTTGGCGGATTCTTACCAGTTTGGTCAATAGCCCTTCCAGCAAATCCAGTTTCAACATATTCGCTCCGTCACTCTTAGCGACAGAAGGGTCTTCGTGGGTTTCCATAAACAAACCGTCCACTCCTACCGCTATGCCAGCCTTGGCTACCGTTTCAATAAGCTGCGGCATACCACCTGTCACACCGGCAGTCTGATTAGGTTGTTGCAAAGAATGTGTCACATCCAGAATTACAGGAAAACCTAAAGTCTGCATTTCCGGAATACCCCGATAATCTACAATCAAATCCTGATACCCGAAAGTCGTTCCCCGCTCGGTCAGCATAACCTGATCATTACCCGCCTCCACCACTTTGTCAGCAGCAAAACGCATGGCGCCAGGTGATAAAAATTGTCCTTTCTTGATGTTGACAATCTTTCCGGTATGAGCTGCCGCCACCAGCAAATCAGTCTGGCGACACAGGAAAGCAGGAATCTGCAACACATCCACATATTCAGCGGCCATAGCAGCTTCTCCAGCACTATGAATATCGGTTACCACAGGAATTCCAAAAGTTTCCCGTACTTTACGAAGTACTTTCAAGGCCTTTTCATCACCTATTCCTGTAAACGAATCCAAACGGGAACGGTTAGCCTTACGATAAGATCCTTTAAACACATAGGGAATACCCAGTTTATCTGTTATTTTCACAATACGATCTGCTATTCGGAGAGCCATTTCCTCTCCTTCGATCACACAAGGACCAGCCAGTAAAAAGAAATTATCTGTCTTTCTTAAATCTGAAATTGTCATTATCTTACGTCTATTCATTGAGATATCTACTCTGCCTCTATCCTTAAAGCAAGAAATGGATATCTATAGTTTTTAATTAGGGATAATCAAAGTTATAGCTTCCGGCTGGATCGTAATTTCCAAAGGAAAATGGCGGTCTAAAATACGCCCGTCCAAACTGACAGAAGCATTCTGCGCACGTAGTACTTTTACTTTCCGTGTACGATAAGGTTTCACCATTTTATGATTTAAAATACGTCCCTGCAACAGCATCCACATACCCGAGAAAAGTTGAATTAACTCCGGACGATAAATAACCGACACATCCAACCAGCCATTATAAGGAACTGCACTAGGTGTCAAACCGTATCCACGGGCACTTCCCACACATACCGTCATGATACGTCCACGAATATGTTCGCCATTGATACAAAGATGTGTACGGTACAATTTACGTTCAAACAGCAACAGGAACATGGAAGCGGCAAAAGACAACTCACGTATTCCCCAAAAACGGCGGGTACCATCTGAGATCTGTACAATACGCGCACCTAAACCTATATATATGGCATTCAGGAAATAGCGGGAGGTGTGCTTCTCTCCATCAAAATAATTACAACGCCCCACATCAATTTTCCTCAGACGACGATTGATAATCCAATCTACCGCTGCTTTATAATTATCTTCATCCAACCCCCAATATTTGGCAAAGTCATTACCAATACCATTAGGAATGATTCCAAAAGCGATATTTGTCTTATCCTCCACCATAGAAGTCATAATACCGTTAATAGCATCATTGATCGCTCCGTCTCCACCTACAATCACAATGGTTCGATAACCATTATTAGCCAAGGTACGGGCGAGTCGTTCCACCGATCCAAAACCTTCGGACTGTACGTAGTCAAAAACCACCTTACGGTTTTCCATATAGCTACGTATCTCATTCCAACGCTTCTGAGTCTTACGGCTTCCGGCTTTCGGATTATAAATAATCCCCCATCTGTTTGGTTCTACAGCCATAACATTTAGTTTTTAGTGTGTAACAAATTAATGATTTTTTCCACCTTATCTTCCATAGGCAGGCAAGCATCCAGCCAATGTATAGTGAACCCTCGCCGCTCCATGCCCCGGAACCAGGTCATCTGCCGTTTGGCAAATTGATGGATAGCTATTTCCAATTGATGAAACATTTCATTGAAAGAAAGTTTACCCAAGACATATAAAGTCAAATACTTATATTCCAATCCGTAATAAATCAAATCCTCGGAAGAAATACCACTATCCAACAAAGCCTTCACTTCGTTTACCATCCCTTCATCCAAACGCTGCTTCAAACGGTGGGATATTTTTTCACGACGTAACTCACGAGCTATATCTACTCCAATGATCAAACTATGAATTTGCGGGAACTCACGGTATTCCGCTGATTGGTGCTTGTAATACTCTTCTATTTCAATGGCCCGGATAGCCCGCTTTACAGTATCTACGTCCGTAGAGTTATGAAGTTTCTTGTAAGTTGACAACAACCGGGTGAGTTCCGCTAATGATTTATCTGCTAACGAGTCCCTAAGTTTGGGATTCTCTGGAACAGGAAGCAGCCTATATCCCTTCAACACGGATTCAAGATACATCCCCGTACCTCCGCATAATATAGGAAGTTTGTCTTTCCATCTCACTTGATCATAAGCATTCAAAAAATCACGTTGAAATTCAAATACATTATATTTATATCCGGGGTCTACAATGTCTATCAGATGGTAAGGTATTTGCTGTCCATTCACGACATAGTCTTCCAAATCCTTTCCCGTACCTAAATCCATCCGGCGATATACCTGCCGGCTATCTCCACTGATAATTTCGGTATCCAACTTGTAAGCTAAAGCCGCTGCCAAAGGAGTCTTTCCTGAAGCGGTAGGTCCTAATATCGTTATCAAATCGTACTTTTCCATCCTAAGTTTTTGTAACAGTCGCACAAAGATAACGAAAATGTGCAACTTAGCACGCAAAACTACATAAAAAAAAGCCGTCTGAATTACTTCAGACGGCTTTCGCTATATGGTTTTTAACTGATTAGCAGTTTACAGAAGCCATGTGAGCAATCAAATCCAATACTTTGTTAGAGTAACCGATTTCGTTGTCATACCAAGAAACCACCTTAACAAAAGTATCAGTCAAAGCGATACCAGCTTTAGCATCGAAGATAGAAG
>ERZ780190.1439-NODE-1439-length-21533-cov-4.492178_pt1 | contig 21533 bp, 14 predicted proteins | sample MGYA00510980_ERZ780190 | MGnify/ENA primary metagenome ERZ780190 (study PRJEB29588, sample SAMEA1972188) | human gut metagenome | biome: human gut; feature: human-associated habitat; material: faeces | place: Denmark | collected 2008/2010 ... | reverse complement strand
AGAATGTATTAGTAATTGGTTCTACCGGTCAGATTGGATCAGAGTTAACCATGAAATTAAGAAGTATCTACGGTGGGAACATAGTAGCGGGTTATATCCCGGGTGCGGAACCTAAAGGCGAGTTGTTAGAATCGGGACCTTCCGCTATCGTGGATATCACGAACGAGCAGCAGATCGCTGAGACGGTATCAAAATATAATATTGATACGATCTACAACTTGGCGGCTCTTTTGTCGGCTGTAGCAGAGGCTAAACCTCAGTTGGCGTGGAAGATCGGTATGGGGGGCTTGTTCAATGTGCTTGAGGTGGCCCGTGAGATGCACTGCGCCGTATTTACGCCGAGCTCTATTGGCGTTTTCGGTAACAATACCCCGAAAGACAAGACTCCTCAAGATACGATCCGTAATCCTCGTACGATGTACGGCGTGACGAAGGTATCCGGTGAGTTGTTAAGTGATTATTATAATATCCGTTTCGGCGTGGACACACGTTCGGTTCGGTTCCCCGGATTGATCTCTTACGTAACACCTCCGGGTGGTGGTACGACGGATTACGCTGTCGATATTTACTATTCGGCCGCTAAGGGCGAGAAATTCGTTTGCCCGATCGCAGCCGGTACTTTCATGGATATGATGTACATGCCGGACGGCTTGCGTGCCGCTATCGAGATTATGGAGGCGGATTCTACGAAGTTCGTTCATCGCAACTCTTTCAACATTGCGTCGATGAGTTTCGATCCGGAGATCATCTTTAATAATATCAAGAAATATATGCCTGAATTCCAGATGGAGTATGAGGTAGATCCTTTGCGTCAGGCTATCGCCGAGTCGTGGCCGAACTCCTTGGATGATACTTGCGCCCGCCAAGAGTGGGGCTGGAAGCCGGAGTATGATTTGGATGCCATGACAAAAGACATGTTAGCTAAATTGAAAGAACGTTTCAATAAATAAGAGTGATGTTGTAGCCATGATTGTTTGTGGATAGAGGGGCCGGGGTATCATCGGGGGGATGATCCCCGGCCTTGTTTTTTAACGCTGCTATTTCAATAAATCCGGCCGGAGGCGTGCCGTACGCTCTTGTGCTTGTTGCAAGCGCCATTCTTCGATCTTGCGCTGGTGCCCGGATAATAGTACCTCGGGTACTTTCCAACCTTTGTAATCGGCGGGACGTGTATAAACAGGCGGGGCCAGTAAGTCATCTTGGAAGGAGTCGGAGAGGGCGCTTTGCTCGTCGCCGATCGCTCCCGGTATCAAGCGTACCACGGCGTCGGTTATGATAGCGGCGGCCAGCTCTCCTCCGGTAAGGACATAGTCTCCTACGGATATCTCTTTCGTTATCAAATGCTCACGGATACGATAGTCGATCCCTTTATAGTGCCCGCAGAGGATAATCATATTATTTAGTAAAGACATACTGTTGGCCATGGGCTGGTTGAGTGTCTCGCCATCCGGGGAGGTATAGATTACCTCGTCATATTCCCGTTCGCTTTTCAACGCTGAGATCGCCCGGTCTATCGGTTCGATCTGCATCACCATTCCGGCCTCTCCTCCGAACGGATAATCATCCACCCGCCTCCATTTATTAGTGGTGTAATCCCGTAGGTTATGTAAATGAATCTCCGCTAATCCTTTATCTTGCGCCCTCTTGACGATAGAGCAATTAATCATCCCCTCGATCATCTCGGGAAGTACGGTAAGTATATCTATACGCATAAAAAATAGTTGTAACGTTAAAACCTCCCGCAAAGGTACATCTTTATTCTGACTCATCGTAAAGTGAGTCTCTATTATCTATGATTCGCGATAGAAAATTAAGAATGAATGAAACGCATGCGTTGGCGCAGTTAAGAGTTCGTAGAAGTTCATGAGGATATTTTTGTATCGTTTGAATTATTATTCGTACTTTTGTCCGTCAATTCGGCGGCTATCAATAGAGGCCGTCTCTTTAGAGAATAAATTTTATAGCGATGAATATATCTTACAATTGGCTGAAAGAGTATCTTGATTTCGATCTGGAGCCAGAAGAAGTTGCTGCGGCGCTTACCTCTATCGGTTTGGAAACCGGTGGAGTAGAGGAAGTTCAAACCATTAAGGGCGGACTTGAGGGACTGGTTATCGGTGAAGTGTTAACTTGTGAGGAACACCCGAATTCTGACCATTTACATATTACGACCGTAAATGTAGGTGGCGAGGCTCCTTTACAAATCGTATGCGGTGCCCCGAACGTGGCTGCCGGACAGAAAGTGGTCGTAGCCGTGAACGGTACGAAACTGTACGACGGTGACGAATGCTTTACCATCAAGAGATCCAAGATCCGTGGCGTTGAGTCCAACGGTATGATTTGCGCCGAGGACGAGATCGGTATCGGTACCGACCATAACGGTATTATCGTACTTCCCGCCGATGCTGTTGTAGGTACGTTAGCTAAAGATTATTATAATGTAAAGAGCGACTACGTGCTGGAGGTGGATATCACCCCGAACCGTGTAGACGCTACTTCCCATTTCGGTGTCGCCCGTGACTTGGCCGCTTATTTGAAGCAAAACGGCAAGCCCGCCGAATTGAGACGTCCTTCGGTAGACGCTTTCAAGATCGATGACGAGACACCGGGCGTAGAGGTCGTGGTAGAGAATACGGAGGCTTGTCCCCGTTATTCCGGTGTTACGATCAAGGGCGTTACGGTGAAGGAGAGCCCGGAGTGGTTACAAAACCGCTTGCGTGTGATCGGCCTTCGTCCCATCAATAACGTAGTGGATATAACGAACTTTATCCTGCATGAGTTAGGGCAGCCTTTACACTCTTTTGACGCGGGTAAGATCAAAGGAAATAAAGTGATTGTCAAGGCGGCCGAGGCTGGTACGAAATTCGTTACGTTGGATGGCGTGGAGCGTACGTTGACCGATCGTGACTTGATGATTTGTAACGTCGAGGAACCGATGTGTATCGGTGGCGTGTTCGGCGGTTTGGATTCCGGCGTGACGGAGGAGACTACCGACGTATTCTTGGAATCCGCTTGTTTCCATCCGACGTGGATTCGCAAGACCGCCCGTCGTTTTGGCTTGAATACGGACGCTTCTTTCCGCTTCGAGCGTGGTTTGGATCCGAACAATACGATGTATGTATTGAAACGTGCCGCCTTGTTGATACAAGAGTTGGCGGGAGGTAAGATCACGGGTGCCGTACAGGATGTTTATCCTGCCGTGGCGGAACCGTATACGGTTGAGGTGACTTACGAGAAGATCAATACGTTGATCGGTAAGGATATTCCGGTAGAAACCGTGAAAAGTATCTTGGCAAGCCTTGAGATGGAGATCGTATCCGAGACTGCCGAGGGCTTGACTTTGCATGTTCCCGTATATCGTATCGATGTGCAGCGTGATGTAGACGTGATCGAGGACATTCTTCGTATCTACGGATATAATAACGTGGAGTTCAGCGATAACGTGAAGTCCAATTTAAGTTACCAGACTCCTACGGATCGTAGCTGGAAATTGCAGAACTTGATCTCGGAGCAACTTTGCGGTTGTGGTTTCAACGAGATCATGAACAACTCCTTGACACGCTCCGCTTATTATACGGATCTGTCTGTTTATCCGGAAGCGCATTGTGTCATGTTGATGAACCCGTTAAGCGCTGATTTAAACTGCATGCGTCAGACCTTGTTGTTTGGCGGCTTGGAGAGCATCGAGCATAACATGAAACGTAAGAAAGGCAATATCCGTTTCTATGAGTTCGGTAATTGCTATGATTATAATATTGATAATAAGAAGGAAGATGAGACCTTGGCGCAGTTCAGTGAGGATTACCGTCTAGGCATCTGGGTAGCCGGCAACCGAGTGGAGAACAACTGGGCGCATCCGGACGAGAAATCTTCCGTTTATGAGTTGAAGGCTTACGTAGAGAATATCTTGGTCCGCTTGGGCGTGGATATGAAACGGGTTATTTTCGGTAACTTGACGAATGATATCTATTCTTCGGGCCTAAGTATCACGACCGGTTCCGGACGTCAATTGGGTACGATGGGTATCGTAAGCAAGAAACTTCGTAAGATGCTGGATATCGATATGGAGGTTTATTACGCTGAGTTGTCGTGGACACAATTGATGAAGGAGATCAAGAAGGCGAAAGTAACCTTCTCTGAGATTTCTAAGTTCCCGGCCGTTAAACGTGACTTGGCGTTGTTGCTTGATAAGAGCGTACAGTTTAGCGAGGTAGAGAAAATCGCTAAGGATAGCGATCGCAAGCTATTGAAGGAAGTATCTCTGTTTGACGTTTACGAGGGCAAGAATCTTCCGGCGGGCAAGAAGTCGTATGCCGTAAGCTTCTTCATGCAAGATGAGAGCAAGACTTTGAACGATAAGCAGATCGACGCTATCATGAAGAAGATCCAGACGAATCTGGAACAAAAGCTAGGTGCTCAATTGAGATAAGAATTTAATTACATAAAATAAAGATAAACTGATAAACATATGGGAAGAGCGTTTGAGTTTCGTAAAGCGAGAAAGTTTAAGCGTTGGGGCAATATGGCCCGTGTATTCACGAAGTTAGGTAAGGAAATCACGATCGCGGCAAAACAAGGTGGGCCGGAGCCTGAGAATAATCCTCGTTTACGTGTGTTGATGCAGAACGCCAAAAAGGAGAATATGCCGAAGGAGAACGTGGAGCGTGCCATTAAACGTGCCGTATCCAAGGATTTCACGGATTATAAGGAGATGAACTATGAGGGATATGGTCCTTTCGGTATCGCTATCTTCGTTGAGACCGCTACGGATAATACGACTCGTACGGTAGCCAACGTTCGTAGTTATTTCAATAAGAACGGTGGTTCTCTGGGAACATCCGGTAGCTTGGAGTTCTTGTTCGATCATAAATGCGTATTCCATATCGCTAAAAAAGAGGATCTTTCTTTAGAAGACCTAGAGTTGGAGTTGATCGACTTCGGTGTAGATGAGGTTGAGGAAGACGAGGACGAGGTTGTTCTTTATGGTGAGTTCGCGCAGAATTCGGCGATCCAGAAATATTTGGAGGAGAATGGTTTCGAGATCTTGAGTAGTGAGTTCGTACGTATTCCGAACGATTTGAAGGAGGTTACTCCGGAACAGCGTGAGTCTATCGAGAAGATTATCGAGAAATTAGAGGAAGACGAAGACGTTCAAAACGTATTCCATAATATGAAGGAAGACGATTCTGAGGAGGAATAACGTACGCTTATACGTAAAATAGTATACTTTATCCGTAAAAAAGCGACATCGAGGCAAATTCGATGTCGCTTTTTCTTTTTTACAACGAATGTTTCATGTTTTTTATTTATTTTTGTGAGTCTAGGGTGAATAACAATTTAACTTATATGGTGAAAATGAAAAGACTATTTCTTCTTTGTGCGTTCGTGAGCATGTTTGCGACGTGTAATTTTATCTCAGCTCAAAAGGAGTTAGGGATTTTCAATTCTGTTTCGGCAGGAGTGGGTGTTGGTTTGACGGGTGTAGATGTGGAGGTCGCTACTCCTATTACGCCTTATCTGGCGTTGAGAGGTGGTCTTACCTTTATGCCGGGTTTCAGCATTAATACGGACGTGGATGTAGATGTTAACGATCCGCGAGCGGGCGTGTATAATGATACATACTCCATGGATGTCAAAGGTAGCTTGAAACGTACTTCCGGACAGTTGTTGGTGAATGTTTACCCGTTTCCTCACGCTTCTTCGTTCTTCGTTGCGGCCGGCGCCTATTTCGGTGGTTCTTCCTTGGTGAAGATAGAAGGGCATAGTGATAAGCTGAAAGACCTGATCGCCCAAGGAGAAAGTGCGGGCATAGTTATCGGTGATTATACGATTCCGGTGGATAATAACGGTAATGTATCCGGTGGATTGAAAGTGTCCGGTTTTCGTCCTTATCTAGGTCTTGGATTCGGTCGTGCGGTTCCTAAGAAACGGGTTGGCGTGATGTTTGAGCTGGGTGTGCAATTCCATGGCAAACCGGAGGTGTATACGGATTCAGGGGATGTAAAGGACTTGTTGAATGAGATAGACGAGGATGATACCTTTACGAAGATCATGGATAAGCTAACGGTTTATCCGGTCATGAAGATTCGTATTTGCGGAAGAATATTTTGATTGTCAAAGATAGTATAAGCTAAGAGTGGCGTTAATAATACGATGCCACTCTTTTTTTTATGGCTAAACTTTCATTTATTTTGTTTATTTTTGTGCGCTGTTAGGGTCATAATTTTGATAAAAATAACTTTATATGAAAAACAAACATTTGGTGATGCTATTGCTATCATCTTGCTGTTTAGCGGCATGTGTGGATAGTAAGTATGATTTAAGCGATGTCAATACGGACGATGCGGTAATGGGTGAGTCTTGGGTAGCTCCCCTCGGTACGGGTTATGTAACGTCGGATGACGTTGTGAATGTAGAGAAAGTCCCTTCCATTCGGGAAGTCGACGGGGCTTACGTCATGATCTATGATGGAGAGATGAAGATTAAGGGGAAAAGCTTACGGGCCGCCTCTGATAAAGTGGAGATCGCCTCGGAAGATATAACGACTGGGGATATCGATGGCTTGTTCGATGGCGATTTCGTTTTGGCGTTAACGAACCCCCACATTACGTTAAAGTCGAATGTAAAGAATGCCTCTTTGGATTGTAGCTTGTCTATCGAGGCTGAGAACGCAAGTAAAAAGGAGGCTACTTCCTCTGATTTTACCTTGTCAACGGTGTCTCCTAATATTTGGATCGGCCCTCTTGATCCGAAGACGGATGCTTTTAAGTTTGTCAAGAACGAGAAGTTACCGGGAATCGTACAGATTGTTCCTCAAAAAATACATTTGTCTTTGTCCGCTGATAGCAAACAATGGGCGAACGCTCCTGCGGATGCCTTGAGTGAGTTACGTTATGCGGTAGAGCTTCCGTTGACTCCGGCACCGGAATTTAGCGCCGTATCCGTCGAGCGGATCGAGGACGCTTTTGATGAGGATTTCGTAGACTATATTTTCTCGGACGGAAGCGCGAGGATCTATGGAGAGGTTACGAACGAGATGCCGTTCGATATGTCTATCGAGATGGTGATCATGGATGAGAACAATGTACCGGTAGATATCCAATTTCCGGCGCAAGAGGTAAAAGGACAATCCGGAGAGGTTGTCTTCGAGATCACGAAGGAGGATATGCCGAAAATGAAGGACGCACGTCATATAGACCTGAATTTACATTTAACGGGTAGAGATCAAAGCGAGGCTTTGAAGAAAGGCCAGAAAACGACCTTCAACTTGAAACTCAAGAAAGAAGGCGGAATTTCTATTTGATCCCAGTACTAACCATTTAAATTACGAAAAAGAAAGATGAATACTATATATAATATGTATAAGAGAGGTCTGTGCGCTTTATGTTTATTGACCACTGTGGGGATGTCGGTATCCGCCCAGCAAATACGAACTTCTTACTTCATGCAATCCTCTACGGCACGCACGACAATGAATCCGGCGTATCGTCCCGAGAGAGGCTATGTCTCCATTCCGGTATTAGGCGCGGTTGGCGCTTCGTATGGTACGAACGGAATAGCTGTGGATAATTTTATTTATCCGAAGAATGGTGAGACCGTTACGTTCATGGATAACTCCGTGAATACCGAGTCTTTCCTGAATGGCTTGAAGGATGAGAATCAGGTAAACATGGATTTTGGCACGCAGGTTCTATCCGGTGGCTGGTACGCCGGCAAGGGATTCTGGACGGTTGATGTTTCTATCAAGGGCTTGGCGAATATTCGTGCTCCGAAGACATTGTTCGAGTTCATGAAAAAGGGTAATGGATCTCAGAGTACCTATGATATTCGTAATATCAGGGCGTACGCCGAGGCTTATTTGGAGACAGGTGTAGGATATTCTCGTCCTATCACGGATAAGTTGACAGTCGGAGGTAAGGTTAAATTGTTATGGGGCGTAGGTTCTATGGACGCTACGATCGATCAGATGCATGCTGAGATGGGAGAGACTAGCTGGAAAGTTACCTCTACCGGTACATTGCAGACGAATATGAAAGGCTTGGTTCCGGAAATGGAAGTAGACGAGCAAGGCCGTGATTATTATAATAGCTTTGATTTCGATTCTCCGGGTCTTAGCGGTTTCGGTATGGGAGTGGACTTGGGTGCTACGTACCAATTGACCGAGAATATCATGTTATCCGCCGCTGTCCTTGATTTAGGTTTTATCAGCTGGAGCAAGGGAGGTAGCACGCTAGGTAAGTTGGATGGAACTTTCGACTTTAACGGCTTTGATCTGGCTATTGGCGAGAATAACGGTGATATACCGAGCATGGGCGATCAGTTTGACGCTATCAAGGAAGATTTCGAGAACTTGCTTCATTTCAAGAAAGAGGGTGAGTCCGGAAGCACTACCCGTCTTCGTTCGACAATCAATATCGGTGGCGAGTACCGTTTACTGGAAAACAAGTTAGGTATCGGTTTATTGTCGAGCACTCGTCTTTATTCCCCGAAAGCCTATACGGAACTGACATTGTCCGGTAATTACCGTCCGGTGAAATGGTTTGAGGCTACGCTGAGCTACTCATTTATCCATAGTAAGTTCAAGACGTATGGTATCGCCTTGAATTTCTCACCGTCTTGGATCAATTTCTTTATCGGATCGGATTATATGTTGACAAAGGTAACTCCACAATGCTTACCGGTCAGCGGTAACGCCATGAATCTTTACATGGGAGTAAGTGTTCCTTTGAAATCATTCGCTAATTAATAGGGAATACTCAGAATAGAGTCTGTATCATAAAGGAAAAGGCTGTCCGGGTTATATACCCAGACAGTCTTTTCTTTTTTATTAGGCTCGTTTTATTAGGTTTTTTATCTTTGTGGACTGATTGAAAGGAAGAAATTGGATATGAGATTAAAGACTTTAGCCACCCATCCGGTATGGAGAGAGCCCCGGACTGTATTCGGGGTATGGATGCTAACAGGTGTTATTTTTGCTATTGTCAAGTTGTTGATCGGGAAATATAATAATTATAAGATATTTGAAGGAGTCTACTGGCATGCTATCGAAGGCTTAACCTTATATGGGGATCATTATCCGGAATATTATGATTCAAACCATTATGGAGTCTTATTCAGTCTTATCATAGCTCCTTTCGCCCTGTTACCGGAATGGCTGGGTATGATCTTATGGATAGCGGGGAATACCGCCCTATTATTTTATGCGATTAGCCGATTGCCATTGTCGAGTACCCCCAAAATCATTATTTATTGGTATTCGTATTGTGAGTTGATGACGGCTCAAGGAGTACAGCAATTCAATATATCAGTAGCGGCCTTTATCTTATTATCATTTGTCTTGATACTGGAGAAAAAGGATTTCTGGGCGGCAGGCATTATTATGCTCGGAACATTTATCAAGATCTATCCAATCGTGGGATTGGCGTTCTTTTTCTTCTCAAGGCAGAAAGTGAGATTATTAGTCTCTTGTCTTTTCTGGGGATTGGTTTGCTTTGTGATCCCGGTACTTTATACACCGGGGATTGAGTATGTGATCTCTCAGTATATAGATTGGTTTGAGCGATTGAAGGTGAAAAATATGTTGAATATGTTCGCTGATCCACAAAATATATCATTATTGGGAGTGGTTCGAAAGATATCCGGGAATCCGGACTATAGTGATATGTGGCTTATCATACCGGGCTTGATTTTATTTTGCATTCCATATTTAAGGATCTCGCAATATAAATATCCGGCTTTTCGCTTTATGCTATTAGCTAATGTTTTATTGTTTGTCGTATTATTCAGTACGGGAAGCGAGGCGAGTGGGTATATCATAGCGATGCTAGGAGTCGCTATCTGGTATATATGCAGTGTATCGCCCCATAAGAAATATACTTATTGGCTTTGGATAACTACCTTGGTGATTGTTGGCTTATCCACTACAGAGCTGGTTCCATCGATTGTCCGGAATGGACTGATCCGTCCGTATGTGATAAAAGCTTGGCCTTGCATTGTAGTGTGGCTGACCATTTGCTATGAGATGTGTTTCTTGGATTTTAGTCATTCTCCCTATAAGCATATCACGACTTAGGCAGAGTGAATATCGCCTGTTTTTTAATAGAAGGTTACATAATAAAACGAGACTACTCCCGACAGGCGATGAGAGTAGTCTCGTTTTAAACTACTTTTTATCGATCTCTTTCAGCAATTCATTTACCGCTGTTCTCAATTGCGTATCTTCCCCTTTGACAACAGTTTCCGGAGAATTAGCGACTTTAACATCCGGTTCCAGCTGTGTGTTCTCTAAGTAACTACCGTCCGACAGGCGATAACCGGTAATAGGTGTGCCGAATACCAGCGTCGGATCTTGCAGGGTTTCCCAAGAGACGGTAGTCATTGTTCCCGGTACGGGCATACCAACTAAACGTCCGATGTGTTGATGCTTATAAACCCACGGGGTTCCATGTGCGTTACTATAATTAGCCTCGCATTGGAGCATGATGGAAGGTTTATTCCAGCGGCGGCTAGGCATATCGCAAGCCTCCCGGCCACGTGTCACTTGGGTGAGGTATTTCTCTCCGCTGAACAAGATCTCGATATCCTCATGCAAACGTCCACCACCATTAAAGCGGGTATCAATGACGATGCCCTCCCGGTCGTTATATTTACCTAGGATATCGGAGTAGACAGAGCGGAAACTAGGGTCTCCCATGGATTGGATATGGACGTATCCCAATCGTCCGTTCGACCATTTATCCACGTCGGCGGCACGTTGTTTCACCCAGCGGGTATAAAGCAAGTTATTTAACTCACCGTTACTGATAGGCAAGACTACCTCTTCCCAACGTTCTTTGGTTTGTGGATCGTAGAGGGAAACCAAGGTCTTCTTTTTGGCCTTATTGTTTAATAGCTTGGAGTAATCCATATCCGGGGTTATTTCTTGCCCGTCTATTTTCTCCATGACGGTACCGGCTTTTACCTTGGAACGTGCGTGATCGAACGGGCCTTTTTCCACTACCTCAGCGATTAATAAACCTTTGTCGCTATGGTTCCAATCGAAAAGTAGGCCTAGGTTGGCGGTAACATTGCCGCTTGTTTGCGGACGGAAGCGTCCTCCGGTATGAGATACGTTGAGTTCTCCCAGATATTCGCTTAGCAACTCCGCGAAGTCATAGTTGTTATTAATATGTGGCAAGAACTTACGGTAGGCGGCGGTCATAGCTTCCCAATTTACGCCATGCATATTCACGTTGTAGAATCGTTTTTGCTCTTGTTTATAGACATGGTCGAACATATACTCACGTTCGGCGGCCAAGTCCATTTTCAAGTTTGCTTGGTAATTGATCGGCGTTAGTTTCTCCGATCCCATATCCATCTTTTGCATGGAATTGCTACCCAACAAGAACAGGTTCTTACCTTCCTTATCCATTTCCATGTTCGCCCATCCGGTATTCATCTTGTGGAGTAGCTTGGTCTCTTTCTTGCGCAAGTCCATTTTCCACAGGTCGTATTTGTCTTCGAAAGCCGAGAAATAATATAAGGTCTCGCCATTCTTCGAGATGACGGCGCTACCCATTTCGGAGGAATTAGGAGTAAGGCGTAGGATACGATCTTGGATGCCTTTCAGTTCCACTACGATATCCTTGGGCTTTTCGTCTTTCTTTTCATCGGCTTTATCTTCTTTTTTCTTGTCGTCGATTTTGTCCCCGGTTACCTCTTTCTGCTCCTTTTCCAGTTCCTTTTGCAACTCATAATCCTCTTTGCTCAAGCGGAATTTATCATAAGCGTCTTGATTCATGAATACCAGCATGGCATCATTCAAGGAGCCCCATGAGGCATGCGCACGCATTCCGTAACGCTCGGTGGTGAATAAGATGGCGTTTCCATCCAGTACCCATTGTGGGGAGGTGCTGGTGTAACCGCTATTGGTCAGGTTGGTAATCTCCCCGCCTTGCGCGCTAACCAAGCCGATATCCGAATAAGGATCGTGCTTGTTTCCGATAAACCGGAGCGTGAACCATTTACCGTCCGGCGACCATGAGTAATCGAAACCGCCGGCTGTGCTATACCATGTGGAGCCATCCGTGACTTGGCGTACTTTCTTCGTCTCAAGGTTGACTACCATCAGCCGCATACGATCTTCTATGAAAGCGAGTTCCTTAGCATCCGGCGAGAATTGAGGATAATTACGCTCTACGGTCTTAGAAGGCAGGAGAACTTCCTCTTCGATAATCGTTGCGTTCGGGAAATTAGCTTCTTCCTTACGGGCGATCTTAGCCAAGTAAAGTTGCCAATTACCACCACGCTCGCTGGCGTAAGCCAAGGTACGGTTATCCGGCGAGAAGCATACGCCTGTTTCGGCGGCCGGGGTATTGGTGATTTGTTTGGTCGTGTTGTAATCGGCCGAGGTGACGAATACCTCGCCTCTTAGGGTTAAGGCGATCTGCTTGCCATCGGGGGATACGGTGGCAGAGGTAGCTCCTTTGCTGGAATTCAGATCGCTGATTTGCTCTTGATCGTCACGGATCAAATCAATCCGCACTTTCTGCGGATTGACTCCCGGACGTTGTGTATAGATCTCGCCATCGTATGTGTAGCATAATGTATTGTCGCTACTTGTAGAGAGGAAACGTACGGGATGTGTCTTGAACTTAGTAACCGCCGTTATAGATTGTGGGGTGTTGAGAGGGAATGAATATACATTGAAAGAACCTCCGTTGCGTTCGCTCAGAAAGTAAACCGTCTGTCCATCCGGGGTAAATACGGCGTTGCGGTCTTCTCCCGCATGGTCGGTCAAATTGGTATGTTTTCCAGTTTGCGTATCGTACATCCATATATCCCGGGTGACGGACGAGGTATGATGTTTACGCCATTCATCCTCGAAGCCCTTACGGTCTTGGTATAAGAATGTCTTTCCGGATTTATCGAAGCAAACCATCTCGGCGGGTGTTCCCAATACTTGCTCCGTACGTCCGCCACCGATCGGCACTTTATAGAGTTCCGTCATGGCCGAGGTCGGGAATAAGGCGCTCTGGGCGGGATCTTGTATGGATGCGGAGAAGAGTACGTATTTGCCGTCGGGAGTAAAGGCCGATGGAATCTCGGAGGCGGAATGAGTGGTGAGGCACTGTGCCGTTCCACCGTTGGAGGGCATTACGAATAAATCGAAATTGCCGTTACGATCGCTGGCGAAAGCGATTTGTTTTCCGTCCGGAGACCAGATTGGCGTGCATTCATACGATGCTTGGGTGGTAAGTTGTGTCGCTGTTCCTCCTTTGGCCGGTACTTTATAGATATCTCCTTTGTAACAAAACGCGATCTCTGTTCCATCAGGAGAAATTTGTACATCACGCATCCACAAAGGGGTTACAGCGTAGCTGGTAGTCGCAAAGCCCAAGGCAATGCAGGTTAAAAGTTTTTTCATGTACTTAATGCTTTTTTAGAATGGTACGAAGATACATATTATTTTGTACCCATCAGTCTGCTCTCTATTGAAATATTAACTGGATTTACCCTTTCAATTTCACGATAAATAACACGAGGCTTTCCCCTTGGGCCTGTGCGGGGAAAGTATTTCGCAGATCCTCTCCGGATTTGCTGAAACAATAGGAATGGCAATAGGGATCGATAGGGTCCATTCGTCGCACATTTCCGGTTTGATAAAAATTATCTTTTAATCCTTCTTTTACCTGCCAGCATTCTTCCTTCTCCGTATCATAACAGAAGGTGTAATTTCTGGACTCATCCTCTGCGTTATAGTAAGTAGATACCCAGAAACGGCTACCCATGCGGATCGGTAGCAAAGGGAGTGTATTCTTTCCGGCAAGGTTCTCCAAGGCTTGGCTTTGCCGCTTTTGCTTAATATATAAAGTGTCCCGTAATAAGTTCCCGGGTTGATAGGAGGGGGCGTAGGCATAAACCGTTCCGCTTCCGGGCTCCACGGCTACTTCCGGGGCGAGACAACCGATCGGGCATGCGGAACGTTCCAGATCGACCGGACGGATCGTATGAGATTGTAATTTATGGAAAGAGGAATCGTATTCAACGATCTGTTTCTCAATCGTAGCGGTTTGCCCTGCCGTATCCCCATGAACACATTCCTCGGTGGTAAATATCCGGTTATTGTGCATGGATATGGATAGCATATGCCTATTCTCCGGAAGGTCGCATTTCAGTTTCTTGCGGGTAAGGAGATCACCATTGAATGAGTAATAGAAAATATCGTCCGTGTTTCCAAGTACGATCAGCTGCTGGTTGGCCGGGTTCACTACATACCCCGCTACCCGTATGTCATCCGGATGGGTGATGCGACAGATAAATTCTCCCTTGCGATTGAAACGGTAAAGCGTCTCATTGCTGATAAGGAATAGGTTGTCTCCCTCTTGACGGATATACTTGGCCTCCTTGATCGAATGCGTCCCTGAGTCCTGTAATGGAATGGCGATTACCTCATCCGCGATGTCAGACAAGGCTCCGGTAGGGTTGCTCCGGATTGATTCATTCGAGATTAACAGGTTATAGGCTTGCTTTCCGCAAACCAATAGAACAAGTAGTAATAAATATGTAAAGGTTCTTTTCATATCACCGCTAAATTAAAGAAGGATAAACCTTTTTATGATTTTTACGAATTGTTCTTATAAAACGTAGATCATCTGATTTTATTGGATAAGCCTAGAATTATTCTTGTAGAAATACCCAATTATCCCCCTCGGACATGGATTCTTTATAGGAAAAGCCTTCCCATGTGAATGCTTTTAATGCCTCCGGGTCAGAAATCCGGTTCTTTATGAGATAGCTGCTCATTTGTCCCCGGCACATCTTGGCATAGATCACGATCGTCTCCGCTTTGCCGTTCTTCCAGATCTTGAACTCGGGCGTGATGATCCGGACGGATCGCTCCACCTCCTTCCACTGGAAAGAGGGTTGGATATCCAAGCTGGCTAGATTCAGTAGGATTCCGTCTCCCTGTCGGACGTCATGGATTAATGTATTTGTTTGCCTGTCCTTCCAGAAGGTGTACATATTCCCGTCGCCTAGTTCTGGGATTTTTACGTCGAACTCCATCCGGTAAGGCTTGATAAGGTCTAATGGGCGAAGTAACCCGTAGCATCCCGATACGAAACGCATATGTTCTTGCGAGAAAAGAAAATCCTCCTCCGTGAAGTCTTTCGGGCTGATATTCTTGAATACGACACCGGTATAGGCGAGTATCGCTTGCAAGGGCTGGTTGTTTTCCGCATGAAAATCTTGGTATCTGCGGTAACATTCCGCCGCCAGTTTCGGGCTGAGCTTGAGGATACGACTTAATTCGTCAATGGGAAATTGGGTCATATTCAGGGCGATCTCGTTCGCCTCTTGCTGGAAACGTGGAGTCGTGCCTTGCGGCGCTTTTATCTTGGATGTCCCGGTCATTGTCTTAGCCGGAGATAATAATATCAACATATCTATATTGGATTTGGATTGATCGCATAAAGGTAATCCATATTAAGATTCAAATAGGGTATAAGCATCCCAATAAATCTTAAAGTATCTCGACTCGAATGGGGGATTTAATGGAGGAATGAGTCTTGGTGATAGAAATGTAATGAGGATTATGAAGATGAGAGACGTGAAGATGCGACCTATATTCCTTTTGATAGTATTCATCCTACCTACGATGGCCCATGCGCAGTGGACGGAACAGGATTCTTTGCGCCTGCAAGAATTTTTATCCGGCAAGGAGGAGATACGTTTGAATCCTGAGTTTCAGAAGGCGATAGAAAGCGGGACTTTTCTACGACCCGATCAACCGGGAACCCATATGTTATCCTCACCAAGTGAGTTGCCGATTACGAAAGACTTCTCGGAATATGTACAGTTAGATACTTTACGTAGGTTGACCAATTATGATTCGATTACCCCAGTCCTATTCATGCTGCTGAATTTTAAGTCACCTTCCCGTTCATTGGCCATACAGAAGCAAGCGCACACGATTAGGCTCCCTAAGAATCAGGATTGGAAAGAGTTTAAGGTAGGTAAGGTTCCTATGGCTGCCAACGTAAAACTGACTAATATATACTCGGATGTCGTGAAGGATGGCCAGCGAAGGGGAGGGGTACTTGCTACCATAAGAGTCTATTTCGACGCAGAGGATTTACTAGAGACTATTTTCTGGAAAAGTGCCCGTGACAAGAAGAGAAACAGGAAACGGGAGAATACGTGGAAGTATTATAATGACTATCCGTAAATTGTTGGATTTATAGGATATAACCACTCGAAAAAAACACGTACGTGAATTTCAAAAAACATGTACGTGTTTCCGGAAAAACTCGTACGTGTTTTTTTTTGAGAACATTGACTGTTTTTACCTAGATACTGTGCGTTTACTATCAAAACCTTTTTCTCTCTCTTTTGTTCTTTCTGAAAAGATACGTCCTAATGACATCCGAAATGGACGGTTTGACGGGGAGTTCTCTATTCTGTTTTATAATATTAAGACAAAATGTCATATTTTCGTTTTGGTATTTCTTTTGTAAGGATATAAGTGTAAAATAAATTAGAAAAGAATATAAGAAAGGAGCTTAAATATATGAATTTAAACAATTTTACAATCAAGGCGCAGGAAGCTGTTCAACAAGCCGTACAGTTGGTTACCAAAAATAACCAACAGGTTATCGAACCTGTTCACTTGTTGAAAGCTGTCATTATGACGGGTGAGAGTGTTACTAATTTTATCTTTCAGAAATTAGGGGTAAACGCTCAAAACCTGAATATGGTACTGGATCGCCAAATCGAATCTTATCCTAAGGTTTCGGGAGGCGAACCCTATCTCTCTAGCGAGTCGAACGCTGTCTTACAGAAGGCGATCGATTATTCCTCTAAAATGGGGGATCAATATGTATCGTTGGAGCCGATCATCTTGGCGTTGTTCACGGAAAAGAGCACCGCTTCACAGATATTGAAAGACGCCGGCGTGACAGAGAAAGAGTTACGTCAAGCAATCGAGGAATTGCGTAAAGGAAATAAGGTGACAAGCCAATCCGCCGAGGATACGTACGATGCCTTAGGAAAATACGCCATCAATTTGAACGAGCGTGCCCGTAGCGGTAAACTGGACCCCGTGATCGGACGTGACGAGGAGATCCGCCGTGTCTTGCAGATCTTGAGCCGCCGTACGAAGAACAATCCGATCTTGATCGGTGAGCCGGGTGTAGGTAAGACTGCTATCGCTGAGGGGTTGGCCCATCGTATCGTTCGGGGTGACGTTCCCGAGAACTTGAAGTCTAAACAGATCTTCTCGTTGGATATGGGCGCATTGATCGCCGGAGCTAAATATAAAGGCGAGTTCGAGGAACGTTTGAAAGCGGTGGTGAACGAGGTTACGAAATCCGAGGGTGAGATCATCCTCTTTATCGATGAGATCCATACCTTGGTAGGAGCCGGTAAAGGCGAAGGCGCCATGGATGCAGCTAACATCTTGAAACCGGCCTTGGCTCGTGGTGAGCTACGTTCGATTGGTGCCACGACGTTGGATGAGTATCAGAAGTATTTTGAGAAGGATAAGGCGCTTGAGCGTCGGTTCCAGACCGTTATCGTAGATGAGCCGAGTGAGTTGGATACGATCTCCATCCTTCGTGGTTTGAAGGAGAAATACGAGAATCACCATAAGGTACGTATCAAGGATGATGCGATTATCTCTTCCGTGCAGTTGTCTACCCGTTATATCACGGATCGTTTCTTGCCGGATAAGGCGATCGATTTGATGGATGAAGCCGCCGCCCGTCTGCGTTTGCAGATCGATTCCGTACCGGAGTCGTTGGATGAGGTTTCCCGGCGTATCAAACAGTTAGAGATCGAGCGTGAGGCGATCAAGCGTGAGAACGACAAGTCAAAATTAGAGCTACTGAATAAGGAGATCGCCGACTTGAAGGAGGAGGAGACTAAGCAAAAGGCTCAGTGGCAGAGCGAGAAGGAGCAGATCAATAAGATCCAGCAAAATAAGATCGATATCGAGAACCTAAAGTTTGAGGCTGACAAGGCGGAGCGTGAGGGTGATTACGGCAAGGTCGCTGAGATCCGTTACGGTAAGATCAAGCAAAAGGAAGAGGAGATCAAGGAGGTACAGGCTAAGTTGAAGACGATGCAAGGTGCCGCAGCTATGATCAAGGAGGAAGTGGATAGCGACGATATCGCCGATGTGGTATCCCGTTGGACTGGAATTCCGGTCAGCAAGATGATGCAGAGCGAGAAAGATAAGTTATTACGTCTGGAGTCCGAGCTTCATACCCGTGTGATTGGTCAGGAAGAGGCGATCAACGCTATCGCCGATGCGGTTCGTCGTAGTCGTGCCGGCTTACAGGATCCGAAACGACCGATCGGTTCTTTCATCTTCCTCGGTACTACCGGTGTGGGTAAGACGGAGTTGGCCAAGGCGTTGGCCGAGTATTTGTTCGATGACGAGAATATGATGACCCGTATCGATATGAGTGAGTATCAAGAGAAATTCAGCGCGACTCGTTTGATCGGTGCGCCTCCGGGATATGTGGGTTACGATGAGGGTGGACAGTTGACGGAGGCGATTCGCCGGAAACCTTACTCGGTTGTCTTGTTCGATGAGATCGAAAAGGCGCATCCGGATGTATTCAACATCTTGTTGCAAGTCTTGGATGATGGAAGGCTGACGGATAACAAAGGCCGCGTTGTCAACTTCAAGAACACGATCATTATCATGACAAGTAACCTAGGTTCTTCCTTGATTCGTGAGAACTTCGAGAAGATGACACCCGCCACGCATGACAAGGTGGTAGACGAGACGAAGATCCAAGTACTGGAACTGTTGAAGAAGACGATCCGTCCGGAGTTCTTGAACCGTATCGACGATATCATCATGTTTACTCCGCTGAACGAGGAGGAGATTCGCAAGATCGTATCCTTGCAGTTGAACAGCGTGAAGAAGATGTTGGCTACGAACGGTGTCGCCTTGGACTTCACGAACGAGGCCGTGGACTTTATCGCCGACAAGGGCTTCGATCCTCAATTCGGTGCCCGTCCGGTAAAACGTGTCATTCAGAAGTATGTCTTGAACGAGTTGTCAAAGGCTTTGCTGGGTGGAACGGTAGACCGTAACCGCCCGATCGTGATCGATAGGAAAGACGATGATCTGGAATTTAAGAACTAAAGTAGACTTGAACGCTTGACGTTAAGCGTGGTGTTTCTATAAAATAATGAAGGTGGAATGATCCTATGTGAATCATTCCGCCTTTTTATTTTTCACTAATAGGTAGATACGGCTTGGTGCGATTATTTCCGGGTGGGAACCGTGCACCAAAATGTAGATCCTTTTCCAACGCTTGACTCCACGCCGATCTCTCCACCTAAATGTTTAATGATTAATTCACAGATAGACAGCCCGAGCCCCGTACCTTGGGTGAAGGAATCTAATTTAGCGAATCGATCGAAAACACGGGAGATATTTTCTTCCGCTATCCCTTTTCCCGTATCGGTAACAAAGAAATAAATATCGTCTTTCCTTATTTCATATCCGATCGTTATCATTCCCTCGAAAGTGTATTTGCAAGCATTATTGATGAAATTAGCCAGTACTTGGGATAAACGGTTTCTCTCAGTATGGATAATGTAGCTTTCCGCAGGCAGTTCCGTGCGGAATTCTACTCCTTCCTTTATCTTGAATCGGTAACTCCGCCATAGGGTTTGTATAAGCTCGTTAATCTCTACTTCCGTATAAAGGAAATCCAATATACCGGCTTCTATTTTTGACATATCGAGTATGTCATTGATTAAATTAAGGAGTAGCTCATTGTTTGCGTGAATGATTTTAGCGAATTCTTTGATCTCCTCTTTATCCTCACTTTCGCTGATAAGGGTCGAGAAACCTACGATCGCATTCAATGGGGTCCGTATCTCATGGCTCATATTGGCGAGGAAAGCACTTGTCAACCGGTTTGATTCTTCCGCCTTCTCACGTAAACGGATCACTTCTTCGGCCATATTTCGTTCGGTGTCAAGAATGTCTTTCTTATGCCGATGTTCCCTCATCGAAAGGAGGATAAGTAGAAAGGCGATAAGGGCTATCGCCACTATCTCGAATGGGGATTCTATCATGAAACTCGGGACTACTACGAGGCTCATTTGCTTAAAGGTAGAAATAGGGTAAAGTTTGGGGTTGATTGTTGACGTGGAATGGCCGTATGCTTGATCGGTTTTAGACAGGAATGATTTGTAGGCACCTTTCATGGAATGTTTAAGATCGCTTGGCGTGATTGGACTGATTACATATGAGGTCTTGAATAAGTAAGCCTTGATAGGCCCGATTTTGCTCCGGAGAGCTCGGGTACTTGTGGTACTTTGTATTTTAGGTTCCATTGTAATCATAATTTAATACATTTACTGAGTTCTAAAAGAACTTGAGTATCAAATGACTATATGTAAATAAATGATGGGGTGTATTTTGATTTTAACACAAATAAGACTGGCTTTAGTGTTTTTTGTGATCCATAAAGATATTGGAAGTCTCTTTGGGGTACTCGGTTGGAAATATATTCTTTCAAAGAAAACCCCCGGATTTAACTGTTTTTACAATCTATGCAGAGGGAATAGGGAGTATTACAGAAAGACATTTTATACAGAAGTGTCCGCAAGAAAAAAACATTTGTACTTTTAAACGCTATTGTGTATACTTGAAATATCCGCGCGAACAAATAGCGGAATACAAGAGAGAAAGAAGAGTCGTTATGAAGAAGATTTACGAAGCATGGACCAGTGTAAGCCTGGTAAAACGAATCGTGGCAGGCCTGGTTCTTGGTGCTGTCCTTGGGATGGCATGCCCATCCGCAACTGGAATCGCATTGTTTGGAGATGTATTTGTTGGAGCATTGAAAGCGGTTGCGCCGCTCCTTGTATTTTTCCTGATTATCAGTTCCTTATGCCACTCCGGAAAAAGCCACGGAGGTGTCATTAAAACCGTTATTATTCTGTATATGTTCAGCACATTTCTGGCAGCGCTGGTTGCGGTGATTGCATCCTTTGCATTTCCGGTAACCCTGACTCTGGCAGATGCAGCAACGGACCTGTCTGCACCGCAGGGAATCGCAGAAGTGATGAAATCCCTGTTGATGAACATTGTCAGTAATCCAGTAGCTTCTATTATCAATGCAAATTATATTGGTATCCTTGCATGGGCTGTTTTGTTTGGAATCGGCTTAAGAGGAGCAAAAGAAGAGACCAAGAAAATGTTCGATGACATTTCCAATGGCCTTTCAAAAGTTGTTACCTGGATCGTCAGCTTTGCACCGTTTGGTATTATGGGACTGGTATTTAACACGGTATCTACCAACGGACTTTCCATTTTTACAGAATATGGAAAACTGTTGCTGGTACTGGTAGGCTCCATGCTGTTTATTTATTTTGTCAGCAATCCGATTTTGGTATTCTGGTGTATCCGTCAGAATCCGTTTCCGCTTATTTTCAGATGCCTGAAGAAGAGTGCAATCACGGCATTCTTTACCAGAAGCTCTGCAGCAAATATTCCGATTAATATGGAAGCGTGCGAGGAG
>ERZ780190.1394-NODE-1394-length-22154-cov-4.036155_pt1 | contig 22154 bp, 19 predicted proteins | sample MGYA00510980_ERZ780190 | MGnify/ENA primary metagenome ERZ780190 (study PRJEB29588, sample SAMEA1972188) | human gut metagenome | biome: human gut; feature: human-associated habitat; material: faeces | place: Denmark | collected 2008/2010 ... | reverse complement strand
ATAATTAAAATATATTTTTGTAAAAATTGTACATGAAATTTTAAAAATCATGTTGCAATACTACTACGAAAATGTTAAGATAGTTTTCGTAGCAAAAGAAATAACTCATGGGGGAGTTATTTCGATAATGTATTGGGCGTGATTGGGATGTAGAAAGACATTTTTTGTGGGGACAAAGGATGTCTTTTTATTGTACGTGATGGTGACGGATATCGTTAATGTGTTTGCTTCTTTTTTCATGAATTAATATCAAAAATATGTGGATTTTTTGGGATTTATCGGTATAAATATTGGGAAAGTATCGGTATTTCTTATGGATTTCTATTCATATTTTTTGGTGATGATTTATGTTATTTTGTCACAAAAAACGCACAAGTTTCTCAATCTGCCGGGAAGGAGAAGGATTATGGCTTTTCGTAAAAAAGCACTTGCTATTGTCATGAGTATGGCAATGGTAGCAACTTCGCTGTCAATTCCAACAACGACAGCCAAAACGGCGGAAGCCGCCGGCACAACATTTAACAACCTTAATCAATCGCAGATTACAGAGGCGATGGGTGTAGGTTACAACCTTGGTAACTCATTGGAGGCTGCAAGTTCCGGAACACCGAATGAAACAGCATATGGCAATCCAAAATTAACAGAAGACTTAGTTTTGGCAGCCAAAGACGCAGGATTTAAATCTATCCGTATTCCGGTATCCTATCTTAGCATGATTGACGACAACAATGGATACAAGATCGACTCTTCTTGGTTAGATCGTGTACAGCAGGTTGTTGATTATTGCGTTGACAATGATATGTATGCAATTGTCAACATGCATGGAGACGGTTATACGACAGTAACAGGTGGCTGGTTATTATGCGGCAGTTCTGATCAGACCAAGATCAAAGCAAAATATAAAGCGTGCTGGGAGCAGATTGCAGATCGTTTCAAAAACTATGATGAGCATCTGATCTTTGAGTCCATGAATGAAGAATTTGATGGAACTTATGGAACACCTAGCAGAACGGCTTATGCAAATATAAATGCCTACAATCAGATTTTTGTGGACACCGTAAGAAAAACCGGTGGAAACAATGATCAGAGATGGTTATTGATTCCGGGATGGAATACCAATATTGATTACACGGCGGAGAATTACGGATTTGCACTTCCTACCGATGATTATCTGTCTTCTAAGATTGCATCAGGCGAAAAAAGAATTATGATCTCTGTACATTATTATGATCCATGGGATTTCTGTGGAACAGAGTCCGGTGCAACCACACAGTGGGGAGACAGTATTACAGATTATTCGAAGAGAGCAAGCTGGGGTGATGAGTCCTATATGGCATCTCAGTTCAAAAAGATGTCCAGCAAATTCGTTTCACAGGGATATCCTGTGGTGATCGGTGAATTTGGTGCCATCAATAAAGCAAGTTATGACAGCCAGAATAAAGTTTGCCGTGCAGAGTATTATCAGAAAGTCTGCTATTATGCAAAGCAGTATGGATTGATTCCGGTAGCTTGGGACAATGGATACAACGGAGACTATGGTTTTGCGATCATTGACCGTTATTCCAACAAGGTTGTTCATCAGGAATTGATGGACGCTATGATGGAAGTGTATGGTGGTAATGAGTCCGCAACGGCAACAGGCATTCAGTTAAACAAGAGCGAGTTGACAATTCACATTGGTGATGAAAAACAGCAGCTTACAGCAGCATTAACACCATCGGACAGCAAGGATAAAGTTCTTTGGAGCTCCAGTGATGAGTCAGTAGCTACCGTTAATTCCAAAGGTCAGGTAAGTGCAGTAGGAGCAGGAACTTGTACAATCACTGCATCTGTTCCATTAGGATACAAAGCAACCTGTAAGGTGACGGTACCACAGGCCAACTATGTACGTGCAAAATTATATTTATTAGAGACAGCAAGCTGGCAGTCAGTCATCAGTGATGAATATGTTGATATTTATTCAGAAGGAGGAAAATTCTCCTTGTCCTTAGATGCAACTAAGAGTCAGTTGCAGAATATTGGTTCTTTGTATATCAAAGATATCAATGTTGCTGATGATGAGGCATCTGTATTTGACAAAGCAACTTTGAAAGTAACATCATTTGAAATTAACGGACAGAAATATACCATGAAAAATGGAAAATTTACGTATGATGTTTCACAGAAAGCATCAGATGATGGATTGATCTGTCCAGTCTTTAATTTTTCATTTATCAATGTGTGGGCGAATACACATGTAAACAACGTAACTGTGGAAAATGCAAATTACAAGGCATATTTCAATAATGTAAATTACCAGACGACGAATAAGGTAACCATGAACTTTGAGGTGTCCGGTATTAATGGTGGCAGTGATGTTCAGCCAACAGCAGCACCAACAAAGGCACCAACAGCAGCACCAACAAAGGCACCAACAGCAGCACCAACAAAGGCACCAACGGTAGCACCAACAAAGGCACCAACGGTAGCGCCAACAAAGGCACCAACGGTAGCACCGACGAAGGCTCCGACAGTAGCACCAACCACAGCTCCGACACAGTCACCGGTTATTTCAGATACGACGGAGATTGTATCTAACTTAGAGTCTACATATGCAACGAACGATCCACAGTGGTTGTTAAATGCATCTGACGATGATATTGTTACTGTAGTTTATACTTGTACAGATCCTTCCCATGGTAACTGGGGCATTTTAGGATGGGGTGCATCTGTAGACAATGTATGGCAGAGTGGTGATAATTATTCTGCGGCAAGTAATGCAACGGATAAAGTAACGAAGACATATACAGTCAAAGAATTAAAGGCAACCATGAACATTAAGAGCACATCAAAGGTTACCTATTTGTGCTTGTCTGCTTGGAACGGTGGCAAGATCGTAAGTCTTACACTTTCTAAAGTAGGTGGAGAGACTCCACAGCCAACAGTAACACCAACGGTGGCACCGACAGCTACACCAACAGTAGCACCAACAGTAGCACCAACAGCTACACCGACAGTAGCACCGACAGCTACACCGACAGTGGCACCAACAGTGGCACCAACTGTGGCACCGACAGCTACACCAACGGTAGCACCAACCACAGAGCCTTCCGGCGACAGCAAAGTAACAGGAGCCGTAAAGCTTACCAATAATTGGGGCAGTGGCGGAATTGCAGAGATCACTCTTACCAATAATACAGGTATCAGCTACACAGATGGCTGGACGGTAGAGTTTACCTTGGACCGTGAGATTACTTCTATGTGGAGCGGTACTTGTGAGAGCCTTGGCCACAACCGTTACCGCGTAAGCAATCCTGGATGGGATGGCAATTGGGCAAATGGTAAAACAATCACATTAAATTGTGGTGTTGGTGGAGGCAGCAACGTACCAGCGATCACAGATATCGTGATAAAATAATGAGCACATAGTGTGCTCATCTTGGGAGTTTCTCCGAAACTCCATTATGCGCAGAAATCGTGCGCAATTATTATGATATAATTGTTACAGATAAAGGAAGCCCTTACATTAGAGGCTCCGAGAACTCTTGCAACTGTTTTCAATATTAAGGAAAGCAGAAAAAGATGTATCGGAGCCTCTTTTTAATTGATAGGAAAATGCTCGTAACGTAGGGGGAAGCCAAAGCAAAGCGCTGGCTTTGCTTTTTTTGTTGATAGGAAATTGCTGTTATGTAGCGTGATATCGCCAAGAATTGCTTTAGCAATTCTTGCAAAGCAAAGCGCTGGCTTTGCTTTTTTTGTTTAGCAGGAAAATATGTAAATTCCTGCTTGGATTGGAGGGGATATGAAAACTTTTATTACAAAACATAGGAAAGGGATCAAACGAATGTTGATCGGATGTGGAATTGTTGCTGCGCTAGGAGCAGCCGTTATATTTGGCATGGATGTGTATGTGGTGCATTACGCCAAAGGTTATGTATATGAGACGGGGCAGGAAAACAGTATGCCGAAAGCCGACTGCATATTGGTATTAGGGGCAGGCATGAAGCCAAATGGGGAGCCAAGCTTAATGCTTCGTGATCGTTTAAATCGTGCGATCGAATTATACCGTGCGGGGGTATCGGATCGTTTTCTGTTGACCGGGGATCATGGCAGGAAAGGCTATAATGAAGTACAGGGAATGAAAGACTATATTATGGCGAATCTGGATGTCTCGGAGGATAAGATCTTTATGGATCATGCAGGCTTTTCAACGTATGAATCCATGTATCGTGCCAGAGATATTTTTGAGGTACATAATCCGGTTGTTGTCACGCAAAAGTATCACGCATATCGCGCGGTGTACGCTGCACGTAAATTGGGACTGGATGCTTATGCCGCACCGAATAAACGGATGAAATACCGTAATATCTGGATCTGCAAATTGCGCGAAGTGGCTGCGAGAGATAAGGAAGTGGTCAATCTGTGGATACAGACAAAGCCGACTTATTTAGGAGATAAGATTCCGATCAGCGGAAGTGGGCTGGCAACGAAAGATTGATCTTAGAGATGTCCGAAAAATGCAGATACTTGTCTGTCTGCTCTATAGTATGGCAAATAGACAAAGCGTTATAATTAATATGGAGTTATGTTTCGTGATTATCGGACAAGTACTGACATAACAGAAAGGGAAAGGTAATGACAATGAAAAAAAGCAAAAAAGTATGGAGCTTGTTACTCGTATTGAGTTTGGTGATCGGCATGGCGGCAGGAGGTGTGCAATCGCAGGCATATAGCGTTCCATCGAACATGAAATGGTGGACGAAAGATCGTTTCGGTATGTTCATTCACTTTGGAGCGTATTCCTATTATGGACACGGGGAATGGGCGATGCAGACCGAGGGGATTTCGAAGCAGAAATACCAACAGACGGTAGCTGCGAAGTTCAATCCAACCAAGTTTAATGCCAATGAAATTGTGAAATATGCAAAGCTTGCCGGTATGAAATACATCGTGATCACAGCCAAACATCATGAGGGAATGGCAATGTGGGATACGAATGTTGCCAGCTTTAAGGATTATACCGGTAAGACGATGTTTAGTCTGCAGCAGTATACACCATTTGGCAAAACCGGCCGTGATGTGCTGATGGAGTTAAAAACAGCCTGTGATAAGGCAGGGATTAAGTTTGGCCTGTATTACTCGATCATAGATTGGAACCATTCGTCGCAGACGATCAACGGTGATTTTACGAAGATGAAGTCAATGGCTGCGCGCACAGCATACATCCGCGACATGAAGGCTCAGTTAAAAGAGTTAGTAGACCGTTATGATCCGGCAATTATGTGGTTTGACGGAGACTGGACTTATAGCAGAAAGGCGCCGACACTGGCAAAATGGTGGACGAAAGCAGATGGAAAAGATCTGTATAAATATGTAAAATCTTTGAAATCTTCTATATTAGTAAACGAGCGTGTCTGCCGTGGATTTAAGCTGGGTGATTTTGAGTGCCCGGAGAGAAGTATTCCGGAGAAAGCACCATCAAGACCATGGGAGACTTGTCAGTCCATGAACGATGCGTGGGGCTATAAAAAGGATTTGGAGAATTCATATCGAAGCTATAAATATTTAATCCGGGAATTGGTCGATGTTGCTTCTAAGAGTGGTAATTATCTGTTAAATATCGGACCGAAGGGTGACGGTACTATGACAGCGGGAAGTAAGAAAGCACTGCGTGGCATTGGTAACTGGATGAAGAAAAACGGCAGCAGTATTTATGCTACCTCCGGTAATCCGTTTGGTAAGGTCCCATCTTGGGGAACATATACCAAGAAAGGTAAAAATGTCTATGTACATGTGACGAAATGGCCTAAAAATAAAAAGCTGACAGTACGCAAGTACAAAAATAAAAAGCTCAAAAAAGTCTATTTGCTGGAATCCGGTAAAAAGATTTCCTGCAAAGGCAATAAAAAAGGAAAGACGAAGGTGACCTTAAAGGTGACGAAGAAAGTACCTAATAAAAAAGATACGGTTATTGTGATGCAGTATAAATAGGTGTCCGTATAATGGCACAGCAAGACGGGCAGGCGTTTAGCGCATGAGATGTAGAGAAAATGATTCACTAGAAGATTAAGAGAAAGGAAGAAAATATGGAGATCGCACAATATATACAAGAAGGAAAAGCAGTACTTGGCATTGAGTTTGGTTCGACGCGTATCAAGGCTGTGCTGATCGGAGAACAAGGAGAACCACTTGCTTCCGGCAGCCACAACTGGGAGAATCGCTTAGAGGATGGTGTGTGGACATACCACGAGGAGGATATCTGGAATGGTTTGGCAGACTGTTATCGTTCCTTGGCAGAGCAAGTACAGCAAAAATACAACGTAACGCTCACAAAGCTTGCAGCAATTGGTTTTTCGGCGATGATGCATGGATATTTGGCGTTCGATGCGAAAGGAGACTTCTTGGTTCCATTCCGTACTTGGCGCAATACAATGACAGAAGAGGCGGCAGAGCAGTTGACGAAACGGTTTGCGTTTAATATTCCGCAGAGATGGAGTATTGCGCATTTATATCAGGCAATTTTGAACGAGGAACCACATTTATCGAAGCTTTCTTATTTTACGACATTGGCGGGCTATGTACATTGGAAGCTCACAGACGAAAAAGTACTCGGCGTGGGCGATGCATCGGGAATGTTCCCAATCGACAGCGAGACGGGAGACTACGATAGTAAGATGCTGGCACAGTTTGATGAGATGATTGCCGATCGTGGATACTCGTGGAATATAAAGGATATTTTGCCAAAGGTCTTGTCGGCAGGAGAGGAAGCCGGAGTGCTGACCGAGAGGGGAGCCGCATTATTGGATCCAACCGGTTCTTTACAGGCGGGGATTCCGTTATGCCCGCCGGAAGGAGATGCCGGAACCGGGATGGTCGCAACAGATAGTGTAGGTGTCCGCACCGGAAATGTATCTGCCGGAACATCAATTTTTGCGATGGTTGTACTTGAACAGGCATTAAAACAGGTGCATACGGAAATTGATATGGTTACAACACCTTCCGGTGAGCCGGTGGCGATGGTACATTGTAACAATTGCACCTCGGACATCAATGCATGGGTCAACTTGTTCGGTGAATTTGCGGATTACATGGGATTTTCGGTAGACACAGGAACGCTGTTTACAAAATTGTTCCAAAAAGCAGAGGAGGGAGCGGCCGATTGCGGCGGTCTTCTTTCCTATAATTATTTTTCCGGAGAAGGTGTGACTGCATTAGATGCCGGAAGACCACTCTTTGTGCGTAAGCCGGATGCGGCATTTAACCTTGCTAATTTTATGCGTACACATTTATATAGTGCGCTGGCAACCTTGAAGATCGGATTGGATATTTTGCAGCAGGAGCAGGTTCAAGTTGACAAAATGTATGGACATGGCGGCTTCTTTACGACCAAGGGCGTCGGACAGCGGATTACTGCGGCAGCAATGAATGCACCGGTTTCTGTGATGGAGACAGCCGGTGAGGGCGGTGCCTGGGGTATTGCGCTGCTTGCAGATTTTATGGTTCATAAGCAGGAGGGACAGTCGCTGGCACAGTATTTGGAAGATTATGTATTTGCCGGCAATGAAGGGACAACAATAGCCCCTGATCCGGAGATCGTGCAGGGATTTGAACAATTTATGGAATCATATCGTGGGGGCTTGCAGATTGAAGAAACTTCGTTACATTGGTAAGCAGATATTTTCGAATGGAGGACACTATGTTAGAAGAGTTAAAGAAAAAGGTATATGAAGCAAATATGGAACTGCCGCGCAGAGGATTGATCACGTATACTTGGGGAAATGTAAGCGGGATTGATAGAGATACCGGATATTTTGTGATCAAACCCAGTGGCGTAGATTATGATAAGCTGCGTCCGGAAGATATGGTGGTCATGGATCTGGAAGGAAACCGTATCGAGGGAACGCTTAACCCATCATCGGACACGCCAACGCATTTGGAATTGTACAAAAAATATCCGGAAATCGGAGGCGTTGTGCATACACATTCGCCGGAGGCAACTTCGTGGGCGCAGGCAGGACGTGACATTCCGTTATATGGAACAACACATGCCGACTATTTTTATGGTCCGATTCCTTGTGCGCGAAGTCTGACACCGGAAGAGATTGGTGGAGAGTATGAGCGTAATACCGGACTTGTTATTATTGAGACATTTGAGCAGAGAGGACTGAATCCAATGCATACGCCGGGCGTACTCTGCACAAACCACGGACCGTTTACCTGGGGCAAGGATGCTGCTGAAGCAGTGCATAATGCGGTCGTGCTGGAAGAGGTTGCGCGCATGGCAATCCGAACAGAATTACTCAACCCTCAGGTACAGCCGGCACCGGATAGTATTCGTGACAAGCATTTTTTTAGAAAACATGGAGAAAATGCATACTATGGTCAATAGTATGATGTGAGGGGGATCGCTGTGGAATTTGCATTGAAACAGGGGCGGGTGCTGGTGCTTGATGCAGCGGAAGCGAAGGAACGCTGGGAGAGTGCCAGCTTTTGGAATGAAATGGAATATATGCTGCAGTCTAACCGTATGCATTTTTCGAAAGCTGTAGTTCTTGCGGACGCTGTGGTGGGCGAAATTATGTGGCATCCGGAAGAAGCATATGACGGCAGAGCGGTCAGTATTATTTACTATCTTGACCGCAGCGAACTGGTTTTGATCGGACAAAAGACGAGACATGATCACTGGGAAAAACAGCTTCGCTCGCTGATCAGTGATGAAGATGATCTGTCGCCTGTACGTTTTTTTATCCGCCTTTTGGATGAATTATTAAAAGATGATATCAAACATTTGCAGAGGATCGAAGCAGGCTGCTTCCAGATGGAAGAGGAGATCCAGTCCGGGGAGAAGACGGATCCGACCGGATTAATGGCCAAATATCGCAAAATATTACTCAACAAGAGCTTTCAATATCAACAGATGATGGATATGAGCGATACACTTGTCGAAAATGTCAATGATTTCTTTGATGAGAAAGAGGTGATCTGTTTTCAGACATATGGACAAAAGGTAGAGCGGTTATACAATCGCTCTAAAATGCTTCGGGAATATATGCTGCAAATACGAGAATTACAGCAGCAGCGCTTGGATGAAGAACAAAATAGGATCATGCGTATCCTGACGATCGTCACGGCTATTTTTTCGCCGTTGACACTTGTGGCAGGGTGGTATGGTATGAATTTTGTTGGAATGCCGGAGCTTAAAAGTCATTACGGTTATCCTGTTGTGGCAATCGTGTGTGGTATCATCATTCTTCTTGAATTTATCTATTTCAAACACAAAAAAATGTTGTAAGAAGTAATGAATCCCCCTTAGGCAGATAAGGTAGATAACCAAAGGTCTGCTCAAGGGGGATTTAATTTGTGTTGATCCATTATTTTGAATAGGAAATTGCTGTTATGTAGCGTGACATCGCCAAGCAAGAATTGCTTTTAATTTGCTGCCTGTGCAATATTCATAGCGTGCGCTGCAACACGTTCCAGATCCATCAAAAGTTCTACGAACATCATACCCTGTTGTGAATTACATTTTCCCTTATTCATACGGACAATATGCTTTTCCTTCATGTCCTCGATCATGCGGTTTACATCTCGTTTCAAGGCATATACATGTGCGTATTTATCCTGATCCGGTGATACCATTTGGGCGTAAGCTTCTTTGTAAATACGTTCAATAATATCCACCAACCCACGGAGTTCTTCCATGGCGGTTTTACTGAAACGCTCCTTATTCTTGTGCATACGAATACTATATTGTGCCATATTTTCTGCATGGTCACCGATTCGCTCTAAATCATTGATCACATGGAATAGATTACCAACGTGCTTAGCCTGCTCTGGCGTCAGATCTGCAAAAGAACTCATGCGGATCAGTGCATCGGTAATTTTCTTATTTAAGAAATCGATCGTTTCTTCCGTCTGGTTGAAATCATCCTCGTCTTTCAAACGATTATCAAAATAATTCTCGGTAGCGAGACGAAGGTTGGTTTGTACCAGTTCTTCCATACGATTGGTCTCCGCATCGATCTGACCGATCATTGCAGTAGAAGTCGTATGCGTTGTTTCGCTGATAAACTCTAATTTTGCCATATTTGGCTCTTCGTCGGAGCCGCGAATGATCTTCTTAGACAAAGCGGCGATGAGATTTGAGAATGGGAACAACACGATCAGTGATACTAAGTTAAAGATCGTGTTCGCATTTGCAATACGGCGGCTCGGATCTCCGGAAGTCATCGACAACCAGTCGAGAACCGGAAGGAATGTAGTGGCTAACATAAAGATCAGCATACCACAGGTTTCAAAAATAGCAACGATGGCAGCAACGCGTTTGGCATCCTTTTTGCCACCAATAGAAGCTAAGATCGGAGCGATACTTGCACCGATATTCATACCAAGCATTACATAAAAGGCCGGGCGGAATCCAATGACACCGCTTACCGCCATGATCTGCAGCACACCGACGGAGGCAGAGGCACTTTGGATAATTACGGTGAAAATCACGCCGACCAGTACACCGAGCAGAGGATTGGAAAGATTTGCCACAATATTAATAAACCATTCTTCCTGTGCCATTGGTCTCATTGCGGTGCTCATGGTGGACAATCCGACAAAGAGGATACCAAGACTTGCGACAACCTGTCCGAAGCTTTTGATGTTGTTGGATTTAGCAAACATCAAGAAAGCAACGCCCACAAAGGCAATAACCGGAGCATATTTTGAAATATAATTAGTTGCAAGAAGCTGTCCGGTGATCGTTGTACCGAGCTTCGCACCCATGATGATTCCAACAGAGCGCTCTAACTGCATCATTCCGGCATTTACAAATCCGACGGTCATGACACACATGGCATTGGAGCTTTGGATCAGTGCGGTCAGACCGGCACCCAGCAACACAGCCATAATACGTTTTTCCGTTAATTTTTCCAAAATAGTTTTCATATAATCGCCGGCAAGTTTCTTCAAACCGTCGCTCATGAAAGTCATTCCAAAGATGAAGAGCGCAAGCCCTCCAAGAAGATTGATCACGTGTTCTGAAGTCATTCGTTTTCTCCTTATCAATCACTAAATGGTGTTATTTGCATAAAAATCACAGCACATATCGACGAAAAGCTTTGTAAAATCTAGGCAAATAATGAGATAAACAGTAGCATTTTACGTAAAATCCGCGTAAAGCCAAATATAATTATATAGCGTGTTTCTATGAAAAGCAATCATTTTTATATCATCGATCTATAGGAAATCGATGCATATTCCTCCACAACCAATATGGGAAGTTAAAGTAAGGTATAGTTGATAAACGAGATGGGAAATGCTATAGTTAGGATTAATGTAAAAACAATTGGAGTAAGGAGGATTAGTGTATGCAGACAGCACTTTTAAGTTATTTTCCGGGGATGTATTACTATATGGATCCGACATATGTTCTTGTTATTATTGGTGCGGTAATATGTATGCTGGCATCTGCCAACGTCAGCCGGACATTTAATAAGTACAGTCGATATCATAGCAAACGTGGTCTGACAGGGGCGCAGACAGCAGAAATGATCCTGCGAAGTGCAGGGATTACCGATGTACGAATCGAACATATCAGCGGACAGTTGACTGATCATTATGATCCACGTGCGAAGGTGGTGCGATTGTCAGATAGTGTATATGGTGCATCATCGATTGCCGCCGTTGGAGTGGCAGCGCACGAATGTGGACATGTCATTCAACATCATGTTGGTTATGTTCCGATACAGATACGCAGTGCCATTGTTCCGGTGGTCAATATTGGTTCTAAATTGTCGTGGCCGGTGATCATTGTTGGATTGCTGATCGGGCATACCAATTTGATCTATCTTGGTATTATATTGTTTGCGTTGACATTGTTGTTTCAGATTGTCACCCTTCCGGTAGAGTTTAATGCGTCGGGCAGAGCACTTCGTATTTTAAATGATAGCGGAATGTTATATGAAGATGAGGTGAGAGGGGCGAGACGTGTACTTTCAGCGGCAGCAATGACCTATATAACGGCAACGGTATCCACCTTATTACAGCTGCTTCGACTGGTGTTACTGTTTGGAAGAAGAGATAACGATTAAATCAAACATACACACTTCATACATTTCGAAGTTGTTTATTAAAACTACCGTCAGAGAAAGGAATGACAGATTACGATGGAATTATGGGATATTTATGATAAGGACAAGAAGCCAACCGGGCGAACCATGAAAAGAAATGATTGGTGCTTGAAAGAAGGGGAGTATCATTTGTCGGTACTCGGTGTTATTCAGAGACCGGATGGAAAATATTTGATCACAAAGCGTGCAGCTGACAAAGCTTGGGCACCCGGCTGGTGGGAAGTATCCGGTGGAGCGGCTATTGCCGGGGAGACATCGGAAGATGCCGTGAAACGTGAAATCTTAGAAGAAACCGGACTGGATGTAACGAATGCAGAAGGTGGCTTTCTGTTTTCGTATCACCGTGAGAATCCGGGAGAAGGTGATAACTATTTTGTAGATGTCTATAAATATCATATGGATTTTACAGAGGAAGATATCAAATTGCAGACGGAAGAGACGAATGCATTTCAGATAGCGGATGCAGCACAGTTATCAGAATACGATAAGCAGGGGATTTTTTTGCATTATCAAAGTATTAAGCAGGCGTTGCAATAGTGACAGTGTATGATGCCGGGTGGGAGAATCATTCACAGATATATTCTGATATTAATTTTTGGTATGGTAAGTTCAAGTTTGATGTGCGAAGTTTGCGTTTTTGGATCTAAATACTTTACAAAATCAAAATAAACTCCACAAACTATTAATATTATTAGGAGAATGCACGGAAAAACTTAATAATATTAAAAAGATAAAATATTGCAAAATAAAATGAACCTTTTGGGCTTCTAAATAGTCATATAAGTAGAACCGACCAAAAGGTGGCCACAAGAGATGGTGAAACCTTGTGCCTATGGTGCACCTCTGGCACAGGGAGGTAATGCACTGGAAGCGTGCGCAGAAAGGAAGGAATAAATTGAGGCGTAGTTTGACTTCTTAGCAATTTGAACAATTTGTTGCAACAGAAAGAGGCATGCTGGTACGGCTCGCAATGAATATACTGCATCATCCGGAGGATGCAGATGATGCGGTGGCAGAAGCGTTATGCAAAGCGTGGGAACGCAGGGAACAGCTTCGATCACCGGATAAAATGCGGTCGTGGGTAGCAAAGATTACAGTCAATACAGCGTTATCTATGATTCAAAAAAGAAAACGGGAAGAATTGGTGGAATCTATGGATGACTATCCGACGAACGAAGCGTCGGGTTATCCGCATAGCGGAATTTGGCATGAGATAGAAAGTCTGGCAGAGCAGGATCGTACATTGGTATATTTGTATTACATATATGGCTTTTCGCAAAAAGAGATAAGCGCAATCTTAAACATACCAACAGGTACGGTAAAATCAAGACTCTATACAGTGCGACAAAAATTAAAAAATTGCAGGTAAATAATGGACTATGGAAGGAAGTAAATACAATGAGAAGTAGATTGGATCGAGAAATCAGCCGACGACTGCTGCAGGAAGTTCCAACTGAACCAATGGTGAAAAACAGTAGAATAGATCAACTATTATGCCGGGTGCGTGCGGAGGATGTGCAGGATGACGGCAAAGTGGTGCGTGCATTCTCCTATCGAACGGCAGTCGCAGCGGTTGGCGCAGCCATTATGTTGACGACGGGCACATATGTTGCTGTGGATAAATATCATGAACATTTACAATCAATGTCTCAAGAGGAACAGAAGCAGTTAAACCATATGACACAGGCACAACGCGAAGATGCAGATCACTATTCACGCAAGTTATCTTCTCAGGAGCAGAAGCGCAAGGAACTGCTGCAGAAGGAATATAAAAAGGGAACATTGCCGGAGACGAAGCTGAAGGAAGTAGATTCTCAGAAAGAAGTGAAAGCGAATGGCGGGAAAGAAGTCGTATACTGTCGTGCAAATAGTACCTTTTATCTGCCGAAGAGCGAATTGACCGATGAGCAGTTATTACAGATCATTGATTTTAATGAGCGGCGTGATTATGCGCTGGCAAAGCAGAATCAGGCAGACAGAGCGAGGGCTGCACAAAGTCCGGTCGACGAAACAGCAAATAAGCTGACAGAGGATCAGGCGATTGAGGCTGCCAAGCAGTATGTCAGCAAAATATATGGAATTGATACAAATCAGGCGAGGGCTGCTGTAGATGTGACGACCTATGAAGACAGCGAGGATGACGAATATAACATTGTTTTGAAAAAGAAAGGCTGGAAATATGAATATAGTGTTGCTGTAAAGATCAACAGCGGTGAAATAAATCAATCAGCTATATCTGAAGGAGATAAGTGGATTTCTGCTTCGGATGCAAGTTATCGAAAAGGGATAGAAAGAAAATATTTAAGAACAGTTCAACAGATGATGGATAAAATTGCGCCAAACCAATCAATAAAATCTATTTATGGCATATCACGGTTTGATAAGCAGAATCTTCTTCTGTATGGAGAAATTACCTATTATGTGAGGAGTGAAGATGGAGTTATTTATGTGATAAAGTATGCGCCGTCAGATATGTGTTTAACAGGAGTATTTGTGCATAAAGATTTTCATGAACTTTGGCAACAAATGAAAAGAGAGAAAAAACAGGATCAGAAGGAGGGGATAAATACAATAATAGAGAAGTGTTACTAAGCAGACAGTCAATTGATAAGTAGGAGGAAAACATGAAACAGTACAATAATAAGAAAAAGATGATGATAATGGTGCTTTGTGTTGCAATAGTACTTGCAGGAAATATGCAGGCATCTGCCATGGTTACGGCAGATGATATACTGGCGGGGCGCAATGCAACTGAAGTGAGTTCTGCACAAGTTGTTATGGCAGAAGGAGTTGTTATTTGCAATGAACTAGTTCCAACAGCCGATGTTATGATGTATTCAAATCAGAATGGATCGGTAAAGGGAGATGGGGTACGTTTACGTGCCAAACCAAGCACTTCAGCAACGGTGTTAGAAAGCATGAGCATACACGAAAAGGTATGCGTTGACATGACGAAGAGTAAATCTCAAAACTACAAATGGTATTATCTTAAAAGAGTTAAAACGGGTACATGGGGTTGGGTAAAAGCAGAGTATATAAGACTTAAAACAACTTAAGTGAGGGTGCTATAGCTTACTGCTTTGCATTAGGCAGAATTATTGCCAAATGCAGAGATAGTATATAGGTATAACAGGGTGGAATCTACGAAAGAAAGGAGATGGTCTAACATGGAACGAATAGCGTGTTTTAACGTGCTAAAAAAAGTTCCTACACCGCAGAGGGCAAGCCCATAGGCAGAATAGGAACTCGTAAAAAACCACAACAATTATAGCATATTTGACTTAATGATGCTATAAAAATCAGCTAATCGGAAGGAGTAAGGTATGTTAAAGCAGGAAATCCGAAGAGTGCTGCATTCTCCATTTTTTTATGTATCTATTATTATACTTGTTTTTGCAGATTTTCCCGTCATGCTGGATCAATTTGAAATGTCCAATGAATTGACTTACCTTGTGGATGTTGGTTGGGGAATGGGCTATGGAAGTGTACTGTATCCATTGCTGTGTGTATTGACGACAGCGGAGAGTTATCTGATGGAATATCGATCCGGGTATCGATATTCCTCTATGTCCAGAACAAGCAAGACGAGATATGCGGTTACGAAGATGGCAGTGGCAATCGGCACAGGAGCAGCCATTGCAGTGCTGTCCCGTCTGCTCTTTTTGGGACTGACGGCATTGATCGTTTATAAGATACATGGACAGGTACTGGTTGGAGGTGAAGATACAATAGAAGCAATGAGTCGTACATCCTTGCTGGTGATGCAGAGAAAATATGTGCAGTATCTGATGTTATATATTTTGGAAGACAGCCTTTATGCCTCGATATTACCGGGGATTGCATTGATTGTTTCGTTGTTTGTAAAAAATCGGTATGTGGTGATGTTGTCTTCTTACATTTATTGTGAGGGGATGGACATGATCTTTATCACACTACAATGGTATTATGGTTCTCCCCTTGTATTGATGAGCACTGGGCGGGCATCCCTCCTGCCATACAAAGGACTGCCATTCCGAGTGATCATGGTACTTTTGTATTGGGTGGTCGAGATGGGAGTGTTTGTATACGGTGTACGTAAACAGACAGAGTGAGAGGAGATAAAAAGATGCGTTATATTTGCAGAGACTATTTTCAAAGGACAGTCTGTAGTGGACGTTTTGTGTTGCTAGTACTGCTTGTATGGATCTCTTTGTGCAGTTTCTTTAGAGAGTTTGTGGAGCAGTTATCTGAAATGCATTGTCGGGTGGGAGCGTTGGAGATCTTTCCGGCATGGGCGTTTTGCGGTGGGGGAGTGAGTACCTATTTTATATTATTCATTTTTTTGATATTGGCATATCCGCAATGGGATGGAGCGGTGAACCGTCTGGCCAGGCAGGGCAGAAAAATGTGGCTGTTATCGCAGTACTGTTATGTCATTATGACATCGGTGATCTATTATTTGGTTGTTACCGTTGGTTTTATTATTGCTTTATTTCCAGTGGTGGATTGGAAAAACAGATGGAGCAGTTTTTACTGGAAAGCAAGTGATCCGAAGACAGGTTTTGATTTTGAAACAGGATTAAAATATAATCTTCCCTGTACATACAGCCGCAAGATTATGAAAATCGGTACACCGTTGAAGGTGTGGGGGTTGACTTTTTTACTGGTAGTCTTGGCATCTATCTTTTTAGGGATGTTAGTAGTAACATTTAATATTTGGTTCCGGCGTGGTACGGGAACAATTTTAGGTATTTTTGTGCTTGTTTTTTATTATATCATGGATTGGATTCCTTTATTTTTTGATAACGAATTTGCACAGTTTGATGGGTATAAGCAGATACAGAACATGTTATGGCGGTTGGAACCGTATCTGAGCCCCTTGTACCAGACGGATGTGTATGGGTTGACATTGCGCAAGGCTCGGCCGGTGATGGAACGGGTAGAGATTGCTGCAGTCTACTATATAGTACTGGCCGTTGTTGTATTGGTGATGGGACTGAGGATGGTGCGCAAGGTGGATCTGAGTAAAGATTAACTGTGCGATGATATAGATTGATAGAAAGGTATGGTGATTACTGTGAACAACATCATGGTAAAAGTAGAGGGACTTAGCAAAGAGTTTCGGGGAGAAATGATTCTGCAAGATGTAAATATAACATTGGAGAGGGGTAAGATCTATGGCCTTGTAGGAATGAATGGAAGTGGTAAGACGGTATTTATGAAGTGCCTTTGCGGTTTCTTGAAGCCGACAACCGGAAAAGTTACGGTGGATGGCAAAGAAGTCGGGAAGGAGATTGACTTTCCACAAGATTTGGGCCTAATGATCGAAACACCGGGATTTATACCGTATATGTCAGGCAAGAGTAATCTGAAAAATCTTGCGCTGATACGCAATCAGATCGGAAACTACGAAATTGAGGAGGCTTTGCGGTCTGTAGGTCTTGATCCGAATTTAAAGAAACATGTATCAAAGTATTCACTTGGTATGCGTCAGCGTCTTGGAATTGCACAGGCGATCATGGAGAAACCGCGGCTGTTGATCTTGGATGAGCCATTTAATGGGCTGGATGTACAAGGGGTTAAAGATATCAGAGAATTGCTGATGTCACTGCAGAAGCAGGGAGTGACGATATTGCTGGCATCGCATTACGATGAGGATATTCGTACGTTGTGCGAAGAGGTATATCTTGTAAGAGAGCATCGCATACGAAAGAAGGAAGAGAGCGATGGAGCGGAAAAATAGGATAGATCATTATAAAATTCAGAGTGTGCTGCTATGGTTTGGAATTTGTTTTTTGTTACAGATCCTCTTGCTTCTGATGCAGGAATTTCAGTACGATGGAGAACATTATCAGCCGTTATTGTATCTCTTTGGCAAGAAATATGGGAAGAATGCTTTTTATGCGACATCAGAAACCATGATGTTTCTGACGCAGTTGACATACTGTATCATGGTAATTCGCAGGATTGCAAAAAAAAGAGAAGAGAATGCATATATGATAATACCAAGGTATAAGAGCTTTCGAGCGTATTATGGAAGTGTATATCGAGAGTTGGTAGGGTACACTTTTTTGTATCAGACGGCAATTTTAACAGGGAGTATAGTGGGATATAGGCTTGTTTGGTACACTCATCATGTGCAGGCTTTTGACGAAAGACAGTTTTTGGGATCACAGGTATGTATGCTTATGGGAGAACTGTTTTTCGGAGCAATCATGTCGATTTTTATTCTGCGTTGGAATGCACTTCGTGGAGCGATAGTGATCTATCCGGGCATTCCAATGATTTCATACTACCTGGGAAGTTCATTGTCGGTTAAATGGAGTAATTTGCTGCCGGGAAACTGGCTGATGGCAGCGCGAAGCAATTTAGTTTCAAAGGGTGGATATTCGATGGCGGCTGCGTTATTTGTGGAACTGCTGTTGTTCGTGATATGCAGTTGTCTATTGGTCAATATGCGGCCAGGATTGGAAAGAAAGTGATCGTTTTTTAAATTTTATCAAGGAAATCTCTTAATATTATTGCATAAGTGAAATGTTGACAGCCAAGATTTAAGAAACGGCTGTCAAGATGTTTCACATCTTCTTCAATGATTGCACACGTAATTTTCATAATTTTTTAATAAAGTAATTTCCAACCAAACATCAAATTTTTAGGTTACAACATAACTTAAGCAAGTTGATGAAGTCTTAAAATTAGCGAATGAAATTTGAGACGACATCATTTGTAGACTGGAGGTTACTATGAAAATTACAGCAAAACGAATCAAAAAGAGGTGGATTGCAGGGGGAATTGTGATCGTGGCAGCAGCCGTTGGAATCACACTTTTTGTGAAAGCGAAAGGAAGCAAAGACACCGTAAATGCGGGTTCTGGGCAGCAATCGACAGTTCAACTGTCAAAGCAGGATTTGGTAGAGTCTATCAGCGCAACCGGAACTTTTGAGAGCGCAACGAACAAGAGTGTAACGTCGACAGCAACCAATCTAACAGTTAAAAAAGTTCTTGTGGCAGTAGGAGATACAGTACAAAAGGGAGATTCTCTCGTTAAATTTGATCAGAGCGATCTGGAAGATGCTTATGCAGATGCAAAAGACAACTTGTCCGACACGACAACCAGTGCGAATGCCGAGGTGACAAATGCGAAGAAACAGCTCAGTAATGCACAGACAACTTATTCAGACAGTAAGACATCAAGTGCAGCGGAAGTAAAGAAAACGAAGGCATCCCTGCAAACGCTCAAAAAGACAATACGTTCGTTGAAAGATAAAATTAAGGCAGCAAAAGATGCTGCACGCAAAACAGCGCTACAGCAGGAATTGTCACAGGCGCAGGAGCAGTTGACGCAGGCACAGGAAAAATATGAACAGGCTGTCAGCAACCAGACCTCCGGTAATCGTCAAAATCAGTCTTCTGTGGATTCTGCCAAGACTGCAGTAGAACAGGCTGAGACAAATCGAACCAAGCAGATCAAAGAAGCACAGAAGCAGGTAAAGGAAGCAAAAGAGAATTTGGACAATTGTGCTGTTACAGCACCCGTATCCGGTACCGTAACCTCACTTTCGGTAGAGGAGGGCGATACGTATTCGGGAGGAACTTTATTACAGATTCAGGATACACAATCCTTTGTTATTACGACAAGTGTAGATGAATATGACATCAGCAATGTTAAGGCGGGGCAACGAGTAGTTATTTTGACGGATGCGACAGATAATGACGAGCTGGAGGGTAAAGTGACATTTGTGGCACCATCTACAGATAGCAGTGGCAGTACGTCAACAGAAGCACAGGGCCAGTCAGCAGGTACAACTGCCAGTTCTAGTGACGGATACGAAGTAAAAATCAAGGTGACATCAAGTGACGACCGTATTAAGCTTGGAATGACAGCTAAATGCAGTATTGTCAAAAAAGAAGCGTCGGATGTTTACGCAGTGCCATACGATGCGGTACACAAGGAAAATGGAGAAAGTTATATTTTGATCAAAGATGGGGATTCCACCTCGAAAGTGACTGTAACAACCGGAATGGAGACAGACTATTATATTGAAGTGCAGGGCGATGATCTGCAGGAAGGATTGCAAGTAGTTATTCCAACAGATAAAACAGATTCCTCTTCGGATTCTAATAAGCAGAATAGCACCTTTGGTGGCTTCGGCGGTATGGGAGGCACACCTGACGGCAGTACAGGGAACAAAGGCGACCGTGGTGGTATGAATGGATCCAAGGGTGGATCCGGCGGCATGGGCGGACCGGGAGGCGGTCAGGCACCATCCAAATAGAATGGAGGATTAGCTATGGAGATAACAAAGAAAGCAAAGCAGCAGTTGACAGCAAGTCCAGCCATTATTGATCTGCAGGGAATCGTAAAACGTTTTTATATTGGTAAACCAAATGAACTTGAAATATTACATGGTATTGATCTGCAGGTACAGGAAGGACAGTTCGTATCTATTGTCGGAGAGTCCGGTTCCGGGAAATCAACATTAATGAATATTATTGGTGCTTTGGATCAGCCGACAGGTGGTCAATACCTGCTTGATGGCGAATGTGTTGGCAATTTGAAAGATAAACAGTTGTCTGAGATCCGCAACCAAAAGATTGGGTTTGTATTTCAAACGTATAATCTGATCCCGCGGACATCTGCACTTGCCAATGTAGAGATGCCAATGCTTTATGCAGGGGTGACTCGCAAGGAACGGACAGAGCGTGCAAAGGAACTTTTGGAGCTGGTTGGTATGAAAGATCGTATGCATCATAAGCCGGATGAATTATCCGGTGGACAAAAGCAGCGAACCGCAATCGCGCGTGCTATGGCAAATGATCCGGCGTTAATTCTGGCGGATGAACCGACGGGAGCACTGGATTCGGCGACGGGTCATCATATCATGGATTTGTTTCACAAATTACACCGCGAGCAGGGAAAAACGATCGTCCTGATCACACATTCCAGAGAATTGGCAGAAGAAACGGAGAGAATTATTACACTGCGGGATGGCGTAATTGTGGATGATACCGGAAAAACCAGAGCAGTCGGACATGGTGGAAAAGCTGTGGATGAGACCGGAAAGAGAGGTGGCGTATGCTGATCATAGAGAATATTCGGATGGCAGTGGGGTCACTTCGAGCCGGCAAAATGCGCGCACTTTTAACAATGCTTGGAATCATTATTGGTATTGGTTCTGTTATAGCGATCATGACAGTCAGCTCTTCATTGACGACATCCATTGCGGATTCTTTTCAGGAAATGGGAGCTAATAATATCACTGTTGGCGTAAAGCAGTCCAGTGAACAGGAGCAGGTTTCTGCGAATGGAATGCGATTTGGCACTTCTGGCAAAAGTGCGGATCTGGAAGAGGACGATCGTATTACGGATGAAATGATCGAAGGTTTGCAGAAGCAGTATTCCGATCAAATTGATGCGATTGCACTAAGTGAATCGGTTGGAAGTGGCACAGCAGAGCGGGAGAGTGAATCTGCGAACATCACTATTACAGGAATAAATGAGCAATATTTTGCCAGCAGTAAAATTACATTATTAGCTGGCCGCAAAATTAAGAAAAAAGATCTGACCAGTAAGAAAAAGGTGATCATGGTCACCGATAAAGTAGTGGAAAATCTGTTTGATGGAGATAATTCTGCAGCACTGGCACAGAGCATAAGCCTAAATCTTGATGGCAGTTATGAAAAATATTATATTGTCGGCGTGTATAAATATGAGAGCGGCAGCGATGTCAGTGAATCTTCGGATGAGGATGTGACAACGGCGGCGTACATTCCGCTAACGACGGCAAAGGAACAGACACATGCGGATGAAGGATATTCGCAGTTTACAGTGGTTACGTCGACCAAAGTGGATAGTGTATCTGCTTTTGCAGAGCAGATTGAACAGTATTTTAAGCCATATTATGCAGCAAATGAAGATTACGAAGTGTCGACTTCGACGATGGAATCAATGACGGAGTCGATGACAGAAATGGTGCAGACAGTATCGATCGCAATTGCATTTATTGCCGGAATTTCATTGTTAGACAATATGTAATGACCTCCACTTTGTAACTTCGTGGATTTACCTGTATACTA
>ERZ780190.1392-NODE-1392-length-22163-cov-27.317261_pt1 | contig 22163 bp, 18 predicted proteins | sample MGYA00510980_ERZ780190 | MGnify/ENA primary metagenome ERZ780190 (study PRJEB29588, sample SAMEA1972188) | human gut metagenome | biome: human gut; feature: human-associated habitat; material: faeces | place: Denmark | collected 2008/2010 ... | reverse complement strand
CTATAAAATTCTGACTTGTGAGAGGACGCTTATATCTGCCCTTCACAACCTATAACCGCACCACAGAATCTGCGACACTACGCCAGTTAAACTCCGGTTTATAACTCCGGCAGGAGTTTTAAAAATTCTTCCGTAGACTGTGATACTGGCAAAGTTGGATTTATCGAAGCTACCATCTGACGGGATGGTAGTTTTTCTTTTGTTTTCACAACATACAGGTCTTTGGATTCCCGGCTTAAGCAGTAGTCCGGGATAAAGGCTATTCCAAGTCCGATGCGGGCAAGGTCGATCAACAGGTCGTTACTGCTTAATTCCACTTCCGGGATCAGTTCCAACTGATGCTGCAAAAACAGATTGTGCAGAAATTCACTTGTCGTACTCTTGTGGTCAAGCATGAGGATCGGATACTGTTTTAATTCTTCAAACGGAATCTCCTGCTGTTTCAGATTGAAGTAGGCAGGGTTCGCAATGAAAACATCGGTAAAATTGCAGACTGTTTTCTGAATATAGGAATGATTCAAATGTGCATTTGGGAAGTTCGTCACGATCAGATCCACTTTTCCCTGCTCTAAGAGATCCACACAGCTTACAGAAGTTGCATTGGTTACTTTGATTGGCACATTTGGAAACTTCTTGTGGAACTGCTTTAAATAAGGAACTAAAAAGTAACGGCAGATCGTATCGCTGGCACCGATGTGGAGCTGTCCAAGTCCAAGGCTGCCAGAATCGAGAAGCTGGCTCTCACCGCGCTGGATTAAGTTCATGGCAGGCTCAATGTGCTTTAAGAGTACTTTTCCGGCAGGGGTGAGCTGTACTTTTTTCGTGCTCCGGATGAAAAGAGGCTGCTCTAATTTTTTCTCCAATGTCTTGATCGACTGGCTGACAGCCGACTGTGAAATGTATAACTGTTTACTTGCCTCGGAAAAACTCAAAGAGGTTGCAACATAATAAAAAACTTTATATAACTCGTAGTTGATATCCATAAAAATGCGTGTACCTTTCCAATAAGGTTTTCAGGTTAGAGAAAACCTCAGATTATAATGAGCGTATATACAGACTGATGTGCCTGAATAAATATAATTATAAGACGTACTTATAATTGTGTCAATCGATTCTTATGATTAAATGAGTGTGAAGTGTGCGTGATAAATAGTAGATTAAATATTAAATGAACTTATAAAACAAATTAAATATATTAATTATGCTAATCTAATACCATATGTTATACTATCCTAAGATTGAATCGCAATGACTCAGTACGTCATAATTGCGAAGCGTAATATCTGGCGTGGCAGAAAAAATCATGCCAGAAGCAGAATAAAAGAAAACATATCGCGAAAGGAAAAGGGAACATTTATGAGCAAGGTAAGAAGAGTTTATGTAGAAAAGAAACCGGCTTTTGCAGTCAAGGCAAAAGAGTTACAGGCTGAGATTAAGAGCTATCTTGGAATTTCTTCCGTGACAGGTGTACGTGAACTGATTCGTTATGATATAGAAAATATTTCAGAGGAGACCTACAAGAAGGCACTGGTCACTGTTTTTTCAGAGCCGCCGGTAGATACGGTTTTCGAGGAAACCTTCGAACTTGGCAATGCAAAAACTTTTTCTGTAGAATATTTGCCGGGACAGTTTGATCAGAGAGCAGATTCCGCAGAACAGTGTGTAAAATTATTAAACGAAGAGGAAGAGCCGGTCATCCGCACCGCAACAACCTACGTGATCGAGGGCGAAGTGACAGAGGAGCAGTTGGAGGCAATCAAGCATCACTGCATCAACCCGGTTGATTCCAGAGAGACAGGTCTTGAGAAACCGGAGACTTTGGTACAGAATTTTGAAGATCCTGCAGATGTGATCTCTTTTGTGGGATTTGCAGATATGCCGGAAGCACAGTTGAAAGAGCTTTACAGTTCTTTAAATCTTGCTATGACATTCAAGGATTTCTTACATATCCAGAATTACTTTAAAAAGGAAGAACACAGAGATCCATCCGTAACAGAGATCCGTGTTCTTGATACCTACTGGTCAGACCACTGCCGTCATACGACATTCTCCACAGAGTTAAAGGACGTGAAGTTTGATGATGGATTTTACAAAAAACCGATCGAAGAGACTTACAATGACTATCTGAATACATTCAAAAATCTTTATGAAGGACGTTCCGACAAGTTTGTCTGCTTAATGGATATCGCATTACTTGCCATGAAGCGTCTGAAAAAAGAAGGAAAATTACAGGATCAGGAAGAATCCGATGAGATCAACGCATGCTCTATCGTAGTTCCTGTAGAAGTTGACGGACAGACAGAAGAATGGCTTGTAAACTTTAAAAATGAGACACATAACCACCCGACAGAGATCGAACCATTCGGTGGTGCAGCTACCTGTCTCGGCGGTGCAATCCGTGATCCGTTGTCAGGACGTACCTATGTATATCAGGCAATGCGTGTGACAGGAGCAGCAGACCCGACTGTATCTGTGAAAGACACGTTGCCGGGAAAACTTCCACAGAAGAAAATTGTCCGCGAGGCAGCTCACGGTTACAGTTCCTATGGTAACCAGATCGGACTTGCAACCGGTTATGTAAAAGAAGTATACCATCCAGATTATGTCGCAAAACGTATGGAGATCGGTGCCGTTATGGGTGCTGCTCCAAGACGTGCAGTTCAGAGACTGACTTCTGATCCGGGAGATATCATTATCTTACTCGGAGGACGTACCGGACGTGACGGTATCGGTGGTGCAACCGGTTCGTCTAAAGCGCACAATACGCAGTCTACTTCCGTTTGTGGTGCAGAAGTCCAGAAAGGTAATGCTCCGACCGAGCGTAAGATCCAGAGATTATTCCGCCGTGAGGAAGTTGCCCACATCATCAAAAAATGTAACGATTTTGGTGCAGGCGGTGTGTCTGTAGCAATCGGTGAATTAGCAGATGGACTTCGCATTAATTTAGATAAAGTTCCGAAAAAATACGCCGGACTTGACGGAACAGAGCTTGCAATCTCCGAGTCCCAGGAGCGTATGGCAGTTGTTGTAGCTCCGGAGGATGTACAGACCTTCTTAGGCTACGCAGCTGAGGAAAACTTAGAAGCAGTGGAAGTTGCAGTTGTAACGGAAGATCCAAGACTTGTATTAGAGTGGAGAGGAAAAGAGATCGTAAATCTTTCCAGAGCATTCTTAGATACAAACGGTGCACATCAGGAGACCAACGTAGAAGTTGAGATGCCTGAGGAAAAAGAAAATTATTTCAAAAAGATCGCAGCACCAAAGGTAGCAGAGGCAGTTGCGGCAAATGATATGAAAGCCGCATGGATGACAGAGCTTGCAGACTTAAATGTCTGCTCCCAAAAAGGTCTTGTGGAGATGTTCGACGGTTCCATCGGTGTGAACAGCGTTTACATGCCATTCGGTGGAAAATATCAGCTCACAGAGACTCAGTCCATGGTTGCAAAGCTTCCGGTTGCAAAGGGAGACTGCGACACCGTGACCATGATGTCTTATGGTTTTGATCCATACTTATCAAGCTGGAGCCCATACCACGGATCTGTTTACGCAGTATTAGAATCCTTATCCAGAATCGTAACTGCAGGCGGTGATTACAAGAAAGTACGTTTCACTTTCCAGGAGTACTTCCGCAGAATGAGCGAGGATCCAAAACGCTGGAGCCAGCCATTTGCAGCATTACTCGGTGCTTACAATGCACAGATCGGCTTCGGACTTCCATCCATCGGTGGAAAAGATTCCATGTCCGGAACCTTCAATGATATTGACGTTCCACCAACACTTGTTTCCTTCGCAGTGGATATCGCAAAAGAAAAAGATATCATCACACCGGAATTAAAAGCAGTGGGAGATCAGTTAGTACTGTTTACAATTAAAAAAGATGAATTTGACCTTCCGGATTACGCACAGGTCATGAAATTATACGATACCATCCATGCACTGATCCAGGCTGGCGTGATCGTATCCGCTTATGCACTTGACGGAAAAGGACTTGTAGCAGCAGTCAGCAAAATGGCATTCGGTAACAAGCTTGGTGTTACAGTAAATGAAGATGTTTCCAAAGAAACATTATTCGCTCCGGGATTCGGTAACATTGTGGCAGAAGTTCCGGCTGAAAAAGTTGCAGAGGTAAAAGCAGCATTCGATGCAGCAGGACTTGCAGGATACGAAGCACTTGTCGGATGGGTAAATGAAGAAGAAAGCTTTATTTACGGTGACATGAGAATTTCCATGGAGGAAGCATTACACGCATGGACAGCTACGTTGGAAAAAGTTTTCCCAACCCGTGCAACAGAGAATAAGGATGAAGTTAAAACAGGATTATACAAAGCGGACAGCATTTATGTATGCAAAAACAAAGTAGCAAAACCAACTGTATTCATCCCGGTATTCCCGGGAACTAACTGCGAGTACGACAGTGCAGACGCATTTGAGCGTGCAGGTGCCAATACCATCGTTAAGGTATTCAAAAACATGAATGCAAATGACATCCGTGAATCTGTAGATGAGTTTGTAAAAGCAATCGAACAGTCCCAGATCATTATGTTCCCAGGCGGATTCTCCGCCGGTGACGAACCGGACGGCTCTGCAAAATTCTTTGCGACTGCATTCCGCAATGCAAAGATGACAGAAGCAGTCATGAAGCTGTTAAATGAGAGAGACGGACTTGCACTTGGTATCTGTAACGGATTCCAGGCACTGATCAAATTAGGATTAGTTCCACACGGAGAGATCCGCCCTCAGTCAGCTGAGTCACCGACTCTGACATACAACACCATCGGACGTCATGTGAGCAAAATGGTTTACACAAAAGTTGTTTCCAACAAGTCCCCATGGTTACAGGGTGCGGAGCTTGGAAAAGTATATTGCAATCCGGCTTCCCATGGTGAAGGTCGTTTCGTAGCACCACAGGAGTGGTTAGACAAGCTCTTTGCAAACGGACAGGTTGCTACCCAGTATGTGAATGAAGCAGGAGTTCCAACCATGGATGAAGAGTGGAATGTCAACGGTTCCTACATGGCAATTGAGGGTATCACAAGCCCGGACGGACGTGTGCTTGGTAAGATGGCTCACTCCGAGAGACGTGACAGAAGCGTTGCAATGAACATTTACGGAGAGCAGGATATCAAGATCTTTGAATCAGGTGTGGCTTACTTCAAATAAAACAGGCAATATTATTTATAAAAGACGAAAAAGACTTTGTGGAGTGTATAAACTCTGCAAGGTCTTTTTTACGTCTTACGGTACAAACTTTACCACTTACATGAAAGCTATTTACAAATATAACACCATTTTCTATACTGAGATAGTCGATAAGGACAACGAAAACATGAAAGGTAAAGGGAAAAGGAATGAAGGTTACATCCAGCAGACTGATCGAACAGAAAAAACCAGTCCTGAAACAATTATTAGATAGATTGCTGCAGACATATTCGTATGCATCCATTCTGATGACAGATTCAAAAGGCAAACAGTACACCATTTCAAAACAGGGAATCAGCATTACGGAGAACATGTTTGTGGAGTTAGGATATGTGGTAAAAGTATACGATGGCGAGAGCTATGGAGAATATGCGTTCAGCCACATTGATGAGAATGAGATTGACACCATTGCAGAGGAAGTAAAAAATCATGTGATGCCATGGGCAAAAAAGCTTCCGGATGACATGAAAGTGAAACAGTATCCAGAAATTCCGGACGAAGCATATCATTTTGAAAAAAGCACTGACTATGAAGTTTTGCCGGAAGAATTAGGCGATGAGGAGATCGTAAAACGCCTTGGCGCAGTGCGTGAAAAAGCAATGGCACAGGATGAAAAAATCGTTGAGATCAAGACAGCATGCGTTTACCAGATTTATCACAAATTATTTTTATCTCCAAACAAAGACATGACGCAGAACGTCATGTGGACAAACGGCATGATCATGGGACTGATCCCGAAGGGCGAGGAGATGAAGATGGCATTTGACAGCTGCTCCGGCTGTGGCGGAATGGAAATTTTAGATGACATGGAAACAAAAATCCCACCATTAGTGCAGAAACTCAATGATCTTGCCACAAGTGAACCAATCACACCGGGCGAGTATGACTGCATCTGTGCACCGGATGTCACAGGCATGATCGTGCATGAAGCATTCGGACACGGCGTTGAGATGGATATGTTTGTGAAAAAACGTGCTCTGGCCGAAAAATACATTGGCGAATATGTGGCATCCCCGTTAGTTACCATGCATGACGGTGCTGCAGCAGCATCTGAGACAGCAACCTTCTTTTTTGATGATGAGGGAACACTTGCGCAGGATACCGTCATCATTGATAAAGGAATCTTGAAGACCGGAATCTGTGATGCACAGGCTGCTATGGCACTTGGCACAAAACCGACCGGAAACGGAAGAAGGGAAAAGAACAGCCACAAAGCGTACACGCGGATGACCAATACTTTCTTTGAGCCGGGCACCGATAAAGTGGAAGATATGATCGCCTCTATTTCCTATGGGTTTTATTTGGAAAATGCGAGCAGCGGCATGGAAGATCCGAAAAACTGGGGAATCCAGTGCTTAGTTGACATTGCAAGAGAAATCAAAGACGGTAAATTTACCGGAAAAGTATTTTCTCCGATCGTACTGACCGGATATGTCCCGGACTTGTTAAAATCCATTTCCATGATGTCAGATGAGTGTGAACTTGCAGGAACCGGCTACTGTGGAAAAGGACACAAAGAATGGGTAAAAGTGTCGGACGGCGGCCCATATATCAAAGCCAGAATCAGATTGGGATAAAAAGGAGAGAGACAGATGCGTGAAAAAATATTACAGGCAATTCGGAAATTTCAGATAGAAACCTATCTTGTGACAGAGAAAACAGTCGAGGGTGCAGAACTTTATTTTATAAAAAAAGAACTTGATATGCGCAGGATGAAACAGGATGCGGTGTCTGCGGTTACCATTTACCGTGATTTTGAGACAGACGGAAAGAAAATGCGTGGTTCCGCAAACATCAACATTTTTCCGGAGATGACACAGGAGGAAGTAGATGAGGCGGTAAAAGGTGCTTATTACGCAGCTTCCTTTGTAAAAAATCCATTTTTTGAACTTCCAAAAGGGAAAAAAGAGAATAAAGTGCAGGTAAAAAGCTCACTTTGTGGAAAAAGCCTTGAGGAGATCGGAGATGCATTTGTAAAAGCGCTTTACTGTGTGGATGTGCAGGAAGATGCATTCATCAATACGGCTGAGTTTTTCATGGAAAAAACAACGACTGCGATTTACAATTCAGAGGGCATTGATGTTTCTTATGAAAAAAGCAGTGTGAACGGAGAGTTTGTCGTACAGTGTATCACACCACAGGATGTCGAGCAGTATCAGGAGTTCGCATATGATGATCTTGACACAGAGGCTCTGACGGCACAGGCAAAAGAAGCATTGGAACGGGTATGCGACAGGGCAAGGGCGACAGAAGCACCGGAAAAAGGAAACTATAAGCTGCTTCTTTCCGGAAAAAATGTGCGTACACTGATCGATTTTTACATGGACCGGTCATCCTCCGGCATGGTCTATCCGGGTTATTCTAACTATCAGGCAGGAATGGATGTGCAGGGAGAAAAAGTGCAGGGAGAAAAATTAAATATCACGCTCCATGCATCCAATCCTTATTCAAGTGAGGGAATCCCGATGAAAGATCTTACACTATTAAAAGAGGGAGAACTGAAGGCAATTCATGGAAATGCCCGGTTTGCATACTATTTAGGTGTCGAGCCGACCGGAATCTACAGTGCGGTAAAACTGGATAATGGCACTAAAACTCTTGAGGAGATGAAAAAAGAACCATACCTTTATGTGGTAAGTTTTTCTGACTTCTCCATGGATAGCTTAAGCGGATATTTTGGCGGTGAAATTCGTCTTGCCTATCTTTTCGACGGTGAGAAAGTGACGCCGGTAACCGGAGGTTCCGTCAGCGGCAATCTCTTGGAATTACAGAAAGATATGGCATTTTCCACCGAGCGTTATAAAGATAAAGATTATGACGGTCCATTTGCGGTCGAATTTCATGGGGTAGCAGTCGCAGGAAAATAAGGTTTTCATGGTGGCGAACATGAGATGCAAGGTAAATAAAAGCAGAAAACAAAAAGGAACATTACATAAATGGAACCAAAAAAGTTTCCGTTTATGTAATGTTCTTTTTTGGTGGAGGCAGATAAAATGGAGAAGAAAAACAAATGAAGAGGAGAGAAAAACATGAAGAAAAATCTGAAAAACAAAATCAAAAAGATGGTTGCAGGAATGATGCTTGCCTGTTCACTGCTTACATTGTTTGGTGGAGTAAGCAGTGATGGGATTGTGCCTTATGGAGAAACTGTAATTGATGGGGTTCAATGGATTGCCTAAACCAGAGTGATATCAAAATCTTTCAATAAGTATTCTTTTAGAACATCGGAATTTGGTTTAGTTTCATAAAGCTCCTGAATAGCGCAGGCATAATGACCATAACATTTTACCATAGTATAGTTGTGAACTTCTCCAAGAGCCTGCGCATAATAAAAAAAGAAGTATCCTAAATTGCATAAGACTTTCTTTTGAGCACTAAAATATTTTTCGGAGAATAAATCTAATAATTTGTAAAAATGTTTGTCTATGTACAAATTTGTGCAAAAAAATGTCAAAACAGGCGAAAGAAAAGTGGCTGTAAAACAAATATCAAATGAATTTAATCCGCAATAGTCAAGAATTTTAGAAAAATATAAAATACTTTTATTTGGGTCAATTGATTGATAGTTAATAGCAATATTTGTTAAGAGTGAAAGTTCTGCCCATGATAATCGATAATTATAAATAAGATGTATATCAAAATCTGGCAGAGTGTATGATAATGCATTTGACAAAATTTTTATTTTTTCCTGAGAAGATAGTGTACTGTTTATTGCGTAACTTAAATCAAATAATTGTTTTGGTAAAACATCTTTTTGAGTAAGTACAGAACCTAATTGGCTTAAATGCAGTGACACGGTATCAATCTGATATTTTGGAGTATGCATTAACTTAAATTTTAATTCATAGATTTTACTTTCACGTTCGCTTCCCCAGAAAGTAAAACCGCGTTCTGATCTGCCAAGCCGCTGTAATAAAGCCTCTGTTAAAAAGATATCTGGCTGCAGGGTGTCATTTTCAATTTTTGAAAGCTTGGATTTCGAACATAATCCCTGACATAATACAATCTGTGAAATACTCTGTTCGGTACGAAGGTCATGAATTAATCTGCCAATTGTTAAAATGTCAGGGGAGAAAAAGTCATAAGTACCATCTGTTAAATCAGAGGTGTTTATGGCTTTTTTGATTGGAAAAATAATCAGAGGAATATCATCCATTTGTGCCAGGTAATCATCTAGTGAAAACAGATGTCTGCTTAAAACATAGTTTCTGCAAATGGTGGCATAGCAGCTTTCAATGGAATGAGCCGCATAAAAGGTATTCTTAAAATAGGTGTAGGCAGTTTCAATTTCGCCAGTATAATAGTAACCCAGAGAAGTCAGAAAAGTTAATTCCAATAAAGCGGAATCATCAGAATTCTGTACCATTTTGTGGCGGTTACTGTCTGCTATGGAAAGAGCCTCGTTGTAATCTTTCATTTCTAATAAATATTTTGTGTAGACAATGGCGTATTGTGCATATAAAGAATCTTTTTTCAGGTAATCGATTTCAGCGTTTGCAAGATAGGAAGCAATTTGTGAACAGATGTTATAACAAAGATCGCTTTTTCCCAGATAAAGTAATTCCTGTGCAACTCCAATAAGCAGTTCGATTTCAACAATAGATAATAAAAGATGATGAAAATCTGAATAGTCAATTTCAGGACGTGTTATATGGAGCGCGGAAGAAAAAAGGTCATAAAGGGCATGATGGTCTGCACAGCCAGAGCACACCTGAATCTGACCGTTTAAATAAAGATATTCCTGATAATAGAGTTTGTTATCTGCAAAGTTCCATTCTTCCAGCTTATTTAATTCCTCATATGCCTGACTTAACTGCCAGGAACCCAGATAGAAGCGCGCACGATTGAGGGTATAGAAACAGTCAAAGTCTGTTCTGCTTGCAAAGATCGGGTAAACTTCGCAGGGAGCACCCGCATGAGCCATAAGTGCTTGAAATGTGACAGGACTGACACCGGCGGAACCATTTTCGATTCTTGAAAGAGAGAGAACAGAACATACCCCTTCGGATAACTGTTCCTGTGTTAACCCCGCTTTGATCCGTGCTTCGCGGATTGTTTTTCCTGCATTTCTGACACTCATTTGTAATAACCTCTAATCAACATATATTTTAAGATAAATTATATAGCGGAAAAAAGAAAAAGACAATGTATATCAATAAATTCGATGTATACATAAATGGAAACTTTTTTGTTTCTGGTTACTTATATTACGAATTTAGCTGGATTCTATATAATAAAAAGCAACAGGAGAATAGGAAAGGAAAAGAAAAGTGTGTATGATGTTTTAAATGCTTATTTAGAGAATGGATTAAAAATTATTTTGCATAAGATTCCAGAAGTGAAAACAGTTTCTTGTGGATTATGGGTAAAACAGGGAAGTTCGTATGAATCAGATGAATTTAATGGACTTTCACACTTAGCAGAGCATTTGCTTATGAATGCAGAGGATGTGATAAATGAACAATATAAATATCTGATAGCAGAAATAACAGATAATGGAGTTATGTATAATGCTGCCACAACGAAGGAGTACACTTGTTTTCATTTTACCGGGCTTGCCAATACATTAGAAACTTGTATTTGTGCGTTAGCACATATTGCAATGAAAAACAGAAATTTTGAAAATGAAAATTTTGAAAATGAAAAGAAAGTTGTATTGCAGGAAGCAACAGGTTTTTATTCTTCTTTTCAACAAATTAAAGAACGGACGAGTCAGGCACTATGGGGCAATATGGGAACCGGTAAAATTATTATGGGAAATATGAATAATATCAGAGAAGCAACGCCGGAACAGATAAAAGGACTCGTCAGACGAGCATATGTACCAGAAAATACATCCATCGTGGTAATAGGAAATATAGAATATATGCATGTACTTGAACTGATTGAACGAGAGTTCAGTTGTTGGGAGGATGTTAAGAAAGAAACGGAAGAAGAGGCAGTAGACAGTACGCCAGGAATATACATTAATAAGGGAAGCGGTGTAAGTACGGTTTTGTCTATAGGATTTCGTTCACCGGGATATGATGATCAGAGAAGATTGCCAACAGAAATGATGGTTCGTATTTTGGGTGGTGGGGGATTTCAATCAAGGATAGTGAAAGAAATCAGGACAAAACGTGGTTTGGCATACACAGTTGGAGGCTTCGCAAGTTTTTATAGGAAAAGAGGAACACTTGGTTTTACTGTTGTTTGTGACAAACAAAAAAGCATTGAGGCGGCGAAAGCAATGTCCAAAGTACTTGCTGAAACGAGAATAAATGGCTTTTTGGAAGAGGAAATTATTAGGGAAAAGAAGGTCATGGAAACGAATATGCTTTTATCTGTTGATAATATGACAGAACACCTTCGGTACATTGGCAAATGTGGAGCAATGGATATTAACTTTTACATTGAAAATGAGATACGGGCAATTAAAAAGATAAGTAAGGCAGATGTAGACAGAGCAGCAAGACAATTGTTGGTAGAAAATAATATGGGGTTTGCAGCAATTGGTGCAGATGATGCTGAAAAATTGGTGGATGCCGTAGAAATTTGAAGGAGAGGTGATTTTTGTGAGTGACATTGCATGTATCTATAACATGAATATGGTAGAAGAAAATGAGCAATTAGAAGATGACCTGCTAGCAGGGAGAGGAATGGACATTTTATTTTGTCTCATGGATCAGTTGAAAACAAGGAAGGAGATTGCAAGAAGATTAGGAATGCCTGTGTATTCTGTACAATTATATTTACAACGTCTGGTAAATGCAGGACTTGTAAAGGAAGAAAACGAAGTTGCCATTAATGGTGAAGTTGAAAAAAATTATTATCTCATATCAGATGAAATAGAGATTATGAATCGGATTCAGAGTAGTGCAATGGAAGATGATGAGAGAAGAAGAAAGGCATTACTTTCAGCACAACACTTTGCGTCAATGACCAGAAACGCAATTAAAAATGTGAACATGACACCAGAAAAGCCTAATAAAATTAAGGCATATTTCATGAAGGCAGAAGAAGAGGATATGAGGGAATTTCGTAAGGAAATTGATTTGCTTTTTCAAAAATATCAGGAAAAAGAAAAGCTGGAAGCAACTGATACCTATAGTTTATTTACGGTGCTTGCACCATATGAAATGGAGGATTAAAAATGGATGAGAAAAAACAGGTAAAAAATTTACCAGAGGAAACAGAGTTACAAATTGAAAATGCGAACATTGACATTAATAAGGAAGAAGAAAATCCAGGTATCGCATATGAAGTTGTTATTGGTCCATAGTAATGTGGATTGATATAAATAAAAACAATATTTTAAGGAAAGAGGAAAAAGAAATGGAAAACAAAAAATTAGTAGTAAAAGGAACCGAAATGGAAGTTGTGGATGGAAAGGTTGTGATTTCATCTGAAGAGTTAGCTGCTGCAATCCAGACACAGCAGATTGATTTAGGGGCAGAGGAAGAAGCTAACATTGATATTAACATTAGGGGAGTACATTGTTAGTAAGAAAAATTAAAATATAAAAAGGTATACAGATTTGCAGTAAAAAATTTATTGTAAATCTGTATATTGTAATTCTTATTTTAATAAGAAAGAGGTTATTATGCAGTTATCTAGATTTGCGACAAATATAAAAATAGATGAAGACGACTATATGTTATATAGTTTAAAAACCAGACAATATTATCCCTATAAAAAAGAAGCACAGGAGCAGTTAGAAAAATTGCTTGATGAGCTTAATAAGGGGGAATATACATTAGAAGAGATACAATGTATAGAAAAATTAATGAAAAAAGGTATTTTGATATCAGATAATCAAGATGAACTTGCAGAACTGGAATTTTTAGAAAATAAAACGAAATATCAGACTGATCAACTTAATATGATGGTAGTGGTTACGAATGCATGTAATTTTAGATGCGAATATTGTGTTCAGGAACATGAAATAAAAAATTTATCTTCTAATGCAGAACATAATATTTTAGAGTTTATAAAAAATAACGCAAAAATAAAGAGGAACATAACAATTTCATGGTTTGGTGGAGAACCTTTATTGAAATTTGCAGATATAAAAAGAATGTTACATAAAGCATGTCAATATGGAGATGAGTATGGTTGCAAAATAACATCAGATATTACGACAAATGGATATTTGTTAAATGAACAAAATATACGGGAAATGAAACAGTTAAATGTAAAATCAATACAGATAACAATAGATGGAGATCGTGAATCACATAACAAAAGACGTTATCTTGCAGGAGCAGGTGAGACATATGATAAAATCAAAGAAAATTTAATAAAAGTATCAGAGCAAAATATATTTGTTATATTAAGAATTAATATTGACGAAAAAAATGTAGACACCGCAACAAATATATTAAGTGAAATTCCAGAACAATACCGCAGTAATATAGCAGTAAATGTTGCTAATTTATATCAGATCAAAGATAAAATTAGTACATATCAAATATATAAAAAAGCAATTGAATTAGGATATCAATATATTGAACGAAAAAATCAATATATTGCTTGTCATACATGTTTTTCGGAGGGATATGTAGTAGATACGGATGCAAATGTCATTATATGCGCGAATGCAGTAGAGGATAAAATTCTTGGCAGAATAGATGAAAAGGGGAAGGTATGTATTACAAATCCTAAGGTACGTTATCAATTGAAAACTGCAAGTATGATAAAGAATCCAAATTGCCGGAAATGTATTCAATTACCATTTTGTATTTCAACTTGTAAGAAAGCGATATATAAAGAAAATGTGATATGCCAGGGAAAAAGGGCAAATGGATTGAGTATAGAGGAAATAGCAAAATTGGATTACCTATATGATAAGAAATGTATGGAATACAGGGAGAAGACAGCATGAGCAATACAAAAGAACAAAAAATCGGCTACCGTGATATTTTTCGGCAGACCGAGTATATGAAAATTATGATAGCAGCATTGATCAACCGGTTCGGGGATTCCATTGACGCGATCGCGTCTACATGGATTGTCTATGAGATCACAGGAAATGCCGCATGGTCAGCAATCATTTACGGCGTGAATAAACTGCCATCTATTATTATTACGCCGTTAGCCGGAGCATGGGTAGAGGGACAGAAAAAGAAAACGATCATGATTGTCACGGATTTGATACGTGCGGTCTGTGTTGCATTTGTGGCAACCGGGTATCTGTTCGGATTTTTACAGGCATGGATGCTGTTGGTTACAACTTTGACGATTTCTACGGTAGAGGCATTCCGGGGACCGGCAAGTGCTGCATTGACGCCAAAGGTGCTGGAAAAAGAATACTATGAATATGGAATATCGTTATCGACAACCTTGTCAAGTATGGTAGAATTAATCGGAACGGCTGTTGCAGCGGCAATTATAGCTGTAATTGGAACTTCCGGTGCAATTTACGTGGATATGACAACTTTTTTGCTGTCCGCACTGATCATTGTATTTGTGAATACAAAAGAGCAGAGGCTTGTCAAGCAGAAATTTGACCGTAAGGCATATGTGAAAGATCTGGCAGATGGATTTTCTTATGTGAAAAAAGATGCAATGATCCGCATTTTTTTACTTTTGGCAGTTTTCCTGAATGCAATTTTAGTTCCATTGAACAGTTTGCAAGCACCCCTTGCCGGTGATATATTGGGCGGTGGAGCGGAGATATTATCGATTCTTGGAATCTCCATAACCGTAGGTATGCTGCTTGGATCCGTCACTTATCCAATGGTACAGCGTATTATTCAGGGAAAAGGGCTTTGGATTGCGAGTGGTTTGGGGATTGCTTTGTTTTATATTATGCTCCCGGTGTGCAGACCGCTTTATACAAGCCAGATTTTGGTTTGTGCGTTTACCGCAGTATTTAGTTTTATTCTGGGATATACGGTGGCATTGGTGAATTCGCATTTGAGTGTGTTTGCAGTAAAAAGAATCCGCACAGACTACCTTGCCAGAATATCCGGCATTACAACCGCGGCAGGTGCAGCGTCTATGCCAGTGGCATCGTTTCTGGTGAGTATCGTTGTTGCATATGTGGATACATCAGCAATATTTATTACTTCCGGTGTGCTGGCACTGATCGTGACTGTGTGCATGTTTTTTTCCAGAACACTTGGACAAGGGGAAACTGATACGGTTGCAGAAGATGTAGAAATGGTGTGATCATGAGTTGGGATTAATATTGAATTGACACAATATAGATTATTATGACATTATTAAAGGAAGTGAGTATAAGCATCATCGATGGCATGTGAAAAAGCAGGGATCAGAGCCGGGTATATAAGGAGAAAAACATTGAACACGTATATATATAAAACAAAAAAATATATTATCGCCCAGATTTTATGGGATTTGGCAGGCGTTATCTGTCTGGCTTTTTCACCATTGCTTCAACAATGGCTGTTTGATTATGGGCTGCAAAGCCCTCTCAAAAAGATCGTGATGGCGAATATGTTTCCTTACAGGGAAATGATATTACAGCGTTAGAGCAGGATTATCTGGAACCGGTTATCAGTATCATACGCTGCGTAAACATGATAATTGTGTATGGTGTCGTGCTGTTTTTCGGAGTTGACTGGAGAATTGCGCTGGTGATAATTCTGGCTTCGATATTTGCGATCCTGATACCGAGAATGATAGGAAAATCGCTGACTGACGCAAGAAGTACATATCAGGAACAGATGGCGGAGTACGTTACAGAGATTACGGATTTATTGGAAGGTTTTCGTGTTATTAATCAGATGACGGTAGGAAAAATACTGGATAAGCATGAACACGTTTTAAATGAAACAGCAGAAAAGCGGTATCAGTATGGGAAAAAGAAGAGCATGGTATTAGGCGTGAGTGAATTAACGACTAAATTCGTGAAAATATTTACATTTGCAGTGGTGGCAGTTCTTTTTTATAAGCACGAGATCACAGTGGGAGTCGGAGTTGCCACACTTAGTTATGTATCTTCTTTCATCGAACCGATCGACACTGTCCTCTATAATTTCACGGCAATACAGTCCATGAAGGACGTGAAGAAAAAAGTATTAGCTTATACGCAGGATACGCATGTCTCAGTCCTGCCACGAAAGAAAAAATTAAATTCAGATATAACATTCGAAAATGTGACATTCAAAAGGAAAAGTTTTGCATTGGAAAGTATAAATTTAACAATAAAAAAAGGCATGAAGTATGCTGTTGTCGGACACAGCGGAGCAGGAAAATCAACCTTGTTCAAACTTATTATGGGGTATGAAAAAAACAGTTCGGGCGTTATCAGATTAGATGGAGAAGATATCAAAAACTATGACATTTCTGAATTAATATCCTATACCGATCAGAACGAACATATTTACAGAGCGGGGATCGTAGATAATATAACCGTTTTTCATTCTTATCCAATGGATGGGATCGACAGCGTAGGAAAGAATATCTGGCCGGAATTTTTTGAAGGGATATTCAACAGAAAAGAAAAAGAATGCCAGCGTTTTAGTGGAGGGGAAAAACAGGCAGTCGCATTTTTGCGTATGGCAGCAAAAAATGCAGAGGTGATACTTCTCGATGAGCCGTTTTCTGCAATGGATGCAAAAATGAAATCGGCAGTAGAACATTATCTGTTTACAGGAAAAGAGTTTGAAGGAAAAACCGTTTTAGTCATTACACATGATACAAGAGAAGAAAGCCTTTCGCAGTATGATGGAATCATACATGTTGGAGAGAATGGCATTTATGTGGAATAAATGCCTGTTACATTTGATATTTACCCGGAATTCATTGAGGCTAAATTGCATCGGGTAGATACGATTGAAAGGGCATATGAAGAAAAACTCTTGGAAGAAAAGTGGTCAAGAAATAAGACACTGCAACGTTAAAAAAAGAAAATAAATTTTTTTCAGAATTGGAAAATACGATCTGTAAACTGAATGAAGTTTTTGGTGAGCAAGAAGAATATCATAAAAGTCTGGAAGAATTAATAACGGCATATGGAACAAGAAGAATTCATACAAAAGATTCAACAGCATGGATCAACTTTAGAGGATGTTATTACAAAAATAATGGATATCATTACTGCGTTTGATATTTATGAGGATTATTATTACTGGCCACTAATTAGGACATAGGGGGATATGGAAATTAATAACAAATATGATTCAGAACATATGGATAATCGCAATTTCATAATAAAATGACACAGATATTGACATAATATATATAAATATGGTACTCTCTTAAAAAGAGGTGAGAAAATGTTAAAAACTTATCTGATGGAAAATTATGGATATAATGAACCTATTTTTTTGAATGACTTGACAATTCAGGGATTGTCTGAAAATGCAGTTCGGCAGGCCGTGAAACGACTTGTTGCTAATGGTTTTTTGGAACGGTATGATAATGGAATCTATTATATTCCAAAGCGTGACGGATTACTTGGGAAGAGTTATCTTGATCCGTCGCTGGTTATTATGCGCAAATATATACAAAGTAAATCAGAGATTTATGGGTATGTCACAGGAGAATCATTTGCCAATCAGTTAGGATTAACAACGCAGATGCCAGCGGTGATTGAAGTGGTTACAAATCGTGAGGCGACGAATGGCCGTACTATAACAGTGGGAAGTGAAAGAGTTAGAATAAAAAAGGCTCCGATTATGGTTTCAGATTCGAATGCTGATCTTCTACAGTTACTTGACAGTATTGGGCAGGCAGAAAAGTACACGGAGCTGTCAATTCATGAGACAATAGATATATTGATTTCTTATGTGAGAAAGAAATGTTTTACGAAAGATCAGTTGTCGGAAGTGATTCCGGCATTAACTGGTGCAACGGCAAAGAAATTGATCGAATGGGGAATGATTTATGAATTTGCATCATGATGAAGTAAGAAAACAACGTTCAACATTAGCAGTTTGTCCATCAGCAAAAGAAAATGTATGTGTGACGGATATTTTATATGAAATTATAGAAAAAGAGACTTATAAAAAAGATTATGAGGAAATAACATTAGGCTTGCTATTTGTGCCAGAAACCTACGATACAGTTATTCAAAGCATAAAAAAGATTGCAGATAGTGGAATCTGGAATTAGAATAAATGGCGGATTTTACACCGCCACTTTTTCTATTCAATCTTCACAAACTCCGGTTTCCTCTCCCGGAACACTGTAAAGTAATCAAAGCCGGCGTCCTTTAATATAGAAGGAACTTTTGCAAAATCAAATGCAACATGTTCCGGTTTGTGGGCGTCGGCACCGATCGTGATGATCTCGCCGCCAAGTTCCCGGTAACGCCGGATGATCTCCTCGGTTGGATTTGGGTGGCCAAGACCGTACTTGAAGCCGCCGGTGTTCAGCTCGATCCCTTTTCCGAGGGAGACAAGTTTTCGTAAAATCTCATCGATCACATCCTGATATTCTCTCCAGTCATAATTTTCATTGGAAGTCGGACCGTAGCGGACAACATAGTCGAGGTGCCCGTATACGTCGAAATCATGGTAACTTTCTATATTTTCAAGAATGGATTCAAAATATTCGCGGTAGGCGGCTTTCTCTGTCCGTTTTTCATAAAAAGCCGCATAATACGGGTCGAGTCCATGCACAACATGGGAGGAACCTATGACAAAATCAAATGGATACTGCGATAAAATATCCGTGTACAGCGCAGCTAGATGCGGCTGTAAGCCAAGCTCAATGCCGAGGCGTACCGGAAGCTTTGCGGCATATTTTTCCTGATAGGCAAGTACGGACGAAGTATAATTTGGCAGATCGAGAAGAAAAATATCCGGCTCCTCAGGATAATCAATATCAAGATGATCTGTAAAGCAGATCCCGGCAAGTCCTTTTTCGATAGCAGAAGAGATCATTTCTTCCTGCGGGGCTTCACTGTCCCCGGAAAACTGGCTGTGCATGTGTGTGTCCCATAGCCGGTAATGCGAAAATTTGGTTTCCATAAAATCTATATTCCTTTCCGTGAAAAAATTATTAGTAAAATTAATAATTAAAAATTTCTAAAAATACAGCGGCTAAGTTATAATAAAACGCCTGTATCATGCATTAATCTGATATCTAATATAACTTATTTTACAAGAAAATGGAATAGATTGTACGTGATTTTGTACAAAGTGAATGAAAAACATAGTCGAAAAACAAATATAGTGAAAAATTTAACAAACTCATGAAAAACACTTGAACTTTATACAGAAATTGGTTAAAATAAAGGAAGCTTGGGAACAATAGTTTTCCAAAAGTATATTTTATACAATTCTAGGAGGAATTTAAAATGGCAGTAAGAGTAGCAATTAATGGTTTCGGCCGTATCGGTCGTCTTGCTTTCAGACAGATGTTCGGAGCAGAAGGATATGAAGTAGTAGCAATCAACGATTTAACAAGCCCTAAAATGTTAGCACACTTGTTAAAATATGATTCTTCTCAGGGAAAATATGAGCACGCTGATGAAGTATCTTACACAGATGATTCTATCATCGTTTGCGGAAAAGAAATCAAAATCTACGCATTCCCAGATGCAAACAACTGCCCATGGGGTGAATTAAAAGTTGACGTTGTATTAGAGTGTTCTGGATTCTACACAAGCAAAGAGAAAGCTCAGGCTCATATCAATGCAGGTGCAAGAAAAGTTGTTATTTCCGCTCCAGCTGGTAACGATCTTCCAACAATCGTTTACAACACAAACCATAAAACATTAAAACCAACAGATACAATTATTTCTGCAGCTTCTTGTACAACAAACTGCTTAGCACCTATGGCTGATGCATTAAACAAATATGCACCAATCCAGTCTGGTATCATGGTGACAATCCATGCTTACACAGGTGATCAGATGACTCTTGACGGACCACAGAGAAAAGGTGATCTGAGAAGATCTCGTGCAGCAGCAGTTAACATCGTTCCTAACAGCACAGGAGCAGCTAAAGCAATCGGACTTGTTATTCCGGAACTTAACGGAAAACTTATCGGATCTGCACAGCGTGTACCAACCCCTACAGGATCTACAACAATCCTTACAGCAGTAGTTGAAGGTGAAGTTACTGTAGAACAGATCAACGCAGCTATGAAAGCAGCTTCTAACGAATCATTCGGATACAACGAAGATCAGATCGTTTCTAGCGATATCGTAGGAATGAGATTTGGTTCTCTCTTCGATTCTACTCAGACAATGGTACTTCCGCTTGACAACGGAACAACAGAAGTACAGGTTGTTTCTTGGTATGACAATGAAAACTCTTACACAAGCCAGATGGTAAGAACAATCAAACACTTCGGAACATTACTTTAATCCGTAACGTTTGTTTGGACAGGCCGAATTGATTCTTACTGGAATATTCCAGAGTTAGACTCAAGCAAGGGTCCGGTCTACATGGACCGGGCTCTTTTATTTAACAGGAAATTCTGATGGAGCTTCCTGCTAAATAAAAGGCACTATGTGCCCAAGATGTGTATTCGTGTGAAAACGCAGATTGTCGCAAGCAACTGCGCTCAGCACGGAAATGTGCCCGGCACATTCCATTTAAACGAAATGTAAACAGGAGGCAGGATTATGCTTAACAAAAAATCTGTAGATGATATCAATGTAAAAGGGAAAAAAGTCCTTGTAAGATGCGATTTTAACGTACCGCTGAAAGACGGCGTGATCACTGACGAGACCCGTATTGTAGCAGCACTTCCGACCATCAAAAAGCTCATCGCTGACGGAGGAAAAGTAATTCTCTGCTCCCATCTTGGAAAAGTAAAGAATGGTCCGAACGAGGGAGAGTCTCTTGCACCGGTTGCAAAACGTCTGTCTGAGAAACTCGGCAAAGAGGTTGTATTCGTATCCGATTATCATGTAACCGGAGAGGCAGCTACCAAAGGAGTTTCTGAGATGAAAGATGGAGATGTTATCCTCCTTGAAAACACACGTTACAGAGCAGAAGAGACAAAGAATGAAGATGCATTCAGTAAAGATCTCGCTTCTCTTTGCGACGTATTTGTTAACGATGCATTCGGAACAGCACACCGTGCACACTGCTCTAACGTAGGAGTTACAAAATACGTAGATACAGCAGTTGTTGGATACCTTATGCAGAAAGAAATCGATTTCCTTGGAAATGCAGTCAACAATCCGGAAAGACCATTCGTAGCAATCCTTGGCGGAGCAAAAGTTTCAAGCAAGATTTCTGTAATTGAGAACCTTCTTGACAAAGTAGATACTCTGATCATCGGTGGAGGAATGGCATATACATTCGCAAAAGCACAGGGCGGAACAGTCGGAAAATCCCTTCTGGAAGAAGATTACTGCCAGTATGCACTTGACATGATCGAAAAAGCAAAAGCCAAAGGTGTAAAACTCCTTCTTCCTGTAGATAACGTTGTCGGAGATGATTTCTCTAATGATGCAAATACTCAGGTAGTAAAAGCTGGAGAGATCCCGGAAGGATGGGAAGGACTCGATATCGGACCAGAGACAGCTAAGATCTTCAGCGATGCAGTAAAAGATGCTAAGACAGTTGTATGGAACGGACCAATGGGATGCTTCGAGATGCCTAAATTTGCAAAAGGAACAGAAACGGTTGCAAAAGCACTTGCAGACACAGACGCTGTAACAATCATCGGCGGAGGAGATTCTGCAGCAGCAGTTAACCAGCTGGGATATGGAGATAAGATGACACACATTTCAACAGGTGGTGGAGCTTCTCTTGAATTCCTTGAAGGAAAAGAACTCCCGGGTGTAGTAGCAGCTAACGATAAATAGAATAAGGAGATTTGGAAAGATGGCAAGAAAGAAAATCGTAGCCGGAAACTGGAAAATGAACAAAACTCCAAGTGAAGCAGTAGCTTTAGTTGAAGAATTAAAACCATTAGTAGCTAATGAAGATGTAGACGTAGTATTCTGCGTACCTGCAATCGACATTATCCCTGTAGCAGAGGCTGTAAAGGGAACCAATATCCAGGTTGGTGCTGAGAATATGTATTTTGAAGAGAGCGGAGCATATACA
>ERZ780190.1390-NODE-1390-length-22172-cov-26.240132_pt1 | contig 22172 bp, 15 predicted proteins | sample MGYA00510980_ERZ780190 | MGnify/ENA primary metagenome ERZ780190 (study PRJEB29588, sample SAMEA1972188) | human gut metagenome | biome: human gut; feature: human-associated habitat; material: faeces | place: Denmark | collected 2008/2010 ... | reverse complement strand
ATTATCTAGGAAAATAGGCAGGTCTACAAGAGTACCACCTATGGAGCGTTTACGAAAAGAAAGAAACGAAACGCAAGAAGAAAAAATAAGCATGAAAAACCTTACCAATTTTCAGTTGTCATATCTGAAAATCAGTAAGGTTTTCTTATGCTCATAAAGTAATCTTATTCATTGAATAGGGAAAATCTGTTGCCAAATAGTTGCCAATGTTTAAACAAATATGTTTGTAAACCGCATAAATACTGGGGTCTTTTAGTGTTTCTCCTTATTCAAACTCTTCCCGAGGTTTTTATCGCCAACTCCTAAATGCTGATATTTCCTGCATTTTGGGCACTTCTATTTCGCATAATATCGCTCTTTTCACATTGTTTTTAATACTTTTAGTAGCAAATTAGTTGCAGTATCTGCACCTAAAGTTTTCCATCGGCTTGATATAATCTACTTTTTTATTACTCACAACGAATAAATTCCTGTGGCTGTCAAGTTATCTATTACGCCTGCTGCCACAGCAAAATCGAAAGGAGCATAACCATGAGCAATCAACATAAAAATCCAACTATCAGCTTTAGAATTACTGACGCTGAACGAAAACAAATCGAAGCCCGGATTCTTGCCACCGGAATGATGAAGAAAGATTACTTCATCCGTTCCTGCATCTATAACCGCATCTGTGTTGTTGGCAAGAAAGAAACCATCTATCCTCTGGTGCAAACTGTGAATGCATTTTATCTGCAATTACTTGAAATGCAAAAGGCATTTACCTCATCAGACTGCACTCCCGATACTCTTCCTTCATCGGAAGCCATTAATGAATTACAGTTCGAATACACTAATATGCTAACAGCTATTATCGATCTGCTGGATGGTGAAAAGTATCTGTGGGAAGGAGACTGCCATAAATAACAATCTTAATCTCCGGTTCGGTATGTATGAACATGCCACAGACTCTATTATCGTCAATACTGGAGAGAACTCCATTCTCGTTATCCCTTGCAAGGAATGTAATTCCTCCGTTATCTTTGATGATCTGACTGATATTGTATATCTATACTGGCTGGCAGAGGAAACGCCTCTGCTATACGCCAAAATGGCATTGAAGGAAAGCGGATTGCAGGATTATGTGGATGCTATGAATTGGTTTAGTTAACCCCCTCCCTAAGGGCTATTTATAGCCTTGGAGCATTTATTTTGAATAAATACTCCGGAACCATAATTTTATATCCACTCAACAAATATCTAGCATATCTTTTTTCAACATGCTGTATATACCCTTTTCCATTATCAGACAAAGCATAATGAACATTATACATTCCGTTATTCAACTTCATCATACTTAAATAATGACTTTCTAAAATAATTGGCGATGGCAAAATACAGTTTCTGCCTGTTCCTACTGAATAATTTGTTATAACAAAATAATCAACAAAATCAGGAATAATTCCTTTGAAACTCTCACCAAAGTATTCCTCTAAAATGAAAGTTTTGTTTTCTTCTACCATTTCCTCAGCTATTTTTATCTGATTATATGCCTTGTTTAGCATAGCATCTAAATTTATTAAATCACTTGTTGATTCAATCGGAAGCTTATATTTCAATTCTATAACCTGTAAATGCTTTTTTTCTTTATCATATACTATAGCATCCATTCCGGGTCTAATTTGTTGTTCTCTAGTTATATTTTTAGCAACTAAATATTTACTATTTATTTTATCAATTATTTTTTTCTTTTGAATATCTTCAAATCTGTTCTGCTCTTTCTCATATGCTTTATTTTGTCTTTTAGCAAGTATTCTCAAGGCATTCACCGCCGGTCTCTGAATATTAAATATTCCTTCTGATAATAACAAAAAATTATCTTTAGATGGCAAAAAATATGTTAATGATAAATCTGCATTTATATCTTCATAATTATATGTGAAGAACTCAATGATACTAACAATTTTTTCCCTTCCCAAATCACATAATGAACCAATTAATTCGATCCACTCTTCCTTTCTTAACTTGATTATTCCCTCTACCCCTGGAATAATAAGATTACTATTTGTAATTTTCATCATAATATAATTACTTAAGGCTGTAGAAAATATTTCATAATCATTTAAATCAAATCCATCAAATATAAAATTTATTCCTAACTCAAAATCTGATTTATGTACCTGTTCGATCAATTCCAAATCCTTTTTTTTACAACTAGAAGCTAATACATTTTGCAGTTCTTTATACTCATCTTGTTTTCTAATGTATGTATCATATGCAACATGCACCATATATGTTTCTTCGTTACAATACGTAAACTCTAACTTATTGCCAAATTGCCTGAATTTTACAATCTGTTTATTATGTAATTGCCACATTCTATAAAATTGTTCATATGAATATGCCATCCCCATCAATTCATAAATTTCTTCTGCCGATATTTTTACTTTATTTTCACTCTGTTCAGCACAATATTTAGATGACCATCTGCATATCCATTTTAGAGATTCTTGTATAAAGTCAATTTCGCTTATATTTACTGAATTAGTTTTTACTTTTTCCTTGATATATTCCATAACATTATTATGAGATGCAGATAATATCAGTCTAAATAAAACTCCTAATTTTTCAAATACAGTATTTATAGCATCCTCTTTGCTTAACAAAAATAACCTATGCTTACTTATATTCTGATCAATTTCCATCTTAATATTATATATCTGTTCAAATTCATTCAAAACATAACTCTCCTTTTCAATCACACCATAACTATATTAAATTTCCAAAAGCTCTGTTTTTCTTCTTTAAATTCAAGTTGTTTTACTCTCTGTAGCAACAAACAACACATGTCTCCAAGATCCTCTATCCCAAAGAAAGCTTTCGTCCATTTGTAATAATATTAGTTTCTATAGCTTTCTCAGCGCACATTTTCTCGAACAGGATTGCACCATTTATAGTTGAATGGGATTACTAAAAAATCATATATTTAATTTGTTCCGTCAGTTCCCTTAAATACTCAAATAAGTGTTCTTTTGTTGAATTGTAATCCATACCAAATGCCTTATATGTTAATCCTTTTAGTACATCATCATCAATAACATCATCTTCACTCAGAAACTGACCTAAACCGTAATGTGCAAGACAGTTCCGAATACCCCTGTTTTTCAAGGAACTATTCAATCCTATTCCAATATTATTTGCCACGCTAAATTCCTTTATAAAATCACACAAGTAATAATACTGCAAATAAGCAAATTTAAACTTTTGAGGTATTTCTTCAATGAAATATTTTTCAATAAATACTGTTACATAATTTACAATACAGAGAATGGTGAATAATTCAAACCCTAAACTTGTCCTCACTTTTAGAGGGCAATCCTTGTAAAAATGGAAATCTTTATAAGTAACATTTAAGCAATCATTATACTTATATGGTAAATTCTCAGTGCAACCCAAATACGCTGATAGCTTCCCCGCTATAACGCTCATTCCCTTTATCATATTTCCAACCTGCTCATTTCCAATCGTTTTAATGGGTGTATGTAATGCACATATAATTGTATTTCCACAAAATTCGCCATTGCACAAGTCCGTTCCAACATTATAATAACCAAGAATTTTCTCTATTGTTGTTCTTTTATCATAATAATATTTATCACTCTCTTTGAATTTTTCATTCAGCATCTTAGAATAATCCAAATACTTCTTTTCAAATAATTTGTGTCCTTGCCTTAGTGCTGTATAATACACTTTTTCTTCTGCAGTAAAAGAAGGTGGGACTAATCCAACTTTTTTGCACCATTGCTCAGCTCCATCCACAAAAATACCTATATATGGTTGACACATCATTATGTAATTACTGGTTATATTTTCTGCATTTTTATGTATATCCACCAAAGTATATAAAAAGCGTGCATCTGATTGCATCAAACGCAATGCAGCCACTTGTACTTTATTCAAATCCATTATCAATATTTCCTATTTCTCAATTATGTAAGAATCTAAGTGACCGCCCAACGAATATATCTTCCATTCTACCATACCATGATCTTTAACCAACGATATTTCATAAATATCGTTTATGATATGGGGCGAATTTATTACAAAAGCCTCCTCAACATTAGGATGAATTCTAACATATGCCATTGTATGTTGTTCATTATAACGTACCTTGGAACTAATTCCAGGATTCTTTATTCCTAAAAAGAATTCTCTTGCTTCAGAATAATCTTTCCAATCCTTTTTCGTAGATGGAAAAATTAATTTGTCCAATAAATCTACAGAAATAACGTCTTTTTTTAATTCTTCCAAAAAAATATTGCATCGAATTAAAATTTCAATATCCTCAGGTACTAATTGTCCATATATCTGTTTTAATTCTTCGTCATCAGCATCGTGTCCATACATATTTGACCAAAATGGCGAATTAACAACATTCTGACTTTCGCTCTGATTTCCAAACGCAATTATGCTAGCATGTTCTTTATGTATTTCTTCTACATCCATCCCACATTCCCTGAGACATTTGATTATTTTAAATAACACTTTTTCAAAGTCTTCAACATACTTCCTTATACAGGCAAAACGTAACTGTTCATCTGTTTGCACTAATCTTTGAATTCTATTCGCATCCGCATGCAAATATAAACCATACATAACATCCTCTATTGTTTGATATAGATTAAGTTTTGTTCCGTCTGCCAATATCTGTTCAATTTGCATATTAATGATTTCATGATATTCGTTTAAAATCTTGCTTGCCTCTTCGCTTTTATGCGGATATGTTTTCTTCATTTCATCCAAGATTTCTTCAATAAATACAGGTTCTCCTTTACTTCCATACTTGCGTAGTAAAATCAATTTGGTATTAATCTGCACATATGATTCAGCATCATAATCAGCTGTTAATTCATGACTACAGAGTTCCCCGGAAAATCTTTGATACTCTTTCATTGTATACAAAAACAAATATAATTTACTATTCGTGAGTTTATCAGTCATAATATCACCAACTTCTTAGGCAAAAATCCTCTTTGTCTCGCTTCTTCTAGCAGTCTTGGTTGAATTTCCGGATATGTCCAATTAAGCGGTAGTTCATTCATAATTGCTATTTTCTCTATCTCACTATGTAAATCTTTTTCAAACGTATGTATCTCCGCGAAAAATAACTTTCCAAAGGTTTCTTTCCCATCAAAGTTGTCTGGCGCCGTCACAGAATAATTACATATCGGATTTATCTCAAAATTAATGGCTCCTGTTTCCTCATACAATTCTCTCTTTGCTGTTTCAAGAATATCCTCACCTTGTTCTCTATGTCCTCCCGGCACTTCCCATGTACTTTTTTCTCTATGCTTACAGAATACCCATTTTCCATTATGTTTTGCAATAATAACTGCAAACTTTAGCATTGAATCATCAATGCTATCATAAAAATTCACTTTCGTCATATAATGCTCCTTATTAAATTTCTTCTATTTATCATTTATTGTTCCCACAAATAGAGCCAAACCAGAACCATTTGATAAAACAAATGCCAGAAACCCGCATAAATACAGGCTTTCGGCATTTCTGTCCTCAGGCAAACCTCTTTATCCTCAAGGAGCAAAAATCCCTAGCCTCTCCCAATCTTCTCTTTCAAGGCTTTCTTCCTCTTGCTCCTTTTCTCGGTTTACTCCACATTTATTCTCTCATTTTTCTTTCATTCCCTTTGTCTGCAAGGCTTTTCTCCATATGTTTGATAATAAAATAAGACCTCATAGAATGGACTTCCCACTCTACAATGTCTTGCTTTTTCTCAATATTTTTTCTTCCCTAGGCTATGGCTTTTTGTCCCTTGAGGATAAAGGGCGTTGCCTTGGGATATGGAGAATTTGACCTTGTATGGGTATTATAACGTGTTCACTATGTTTTGTCGAGTTATAAAATTATGCATATGCTGATTTTCTAATGTCTGCAATACATCTAATAAGCCTATTTAACAGGTCTTCCTCCGATTCATTTTGTGGTTTCCATGTTAAAAAAACAAACTTATCTTCATTTTCTTTTGCGTATTGTTCTTTCAATCTTGTTTTCTCTTGATATTCCTCATTTCTCATCATGCCAAAAACTTCAACAATGCCAACTTTTTTACATCCTTTAACTGTTATGATTCCATCTTCCAACCATTCAGCATCACCATATGCATTTTTAGTAAATGAATATGGTTTGTAAAATTTAACTTCTTGGTATAGTTTTTCATTCATAATATAATCCATAATTACATCAAAACACTTTACTTCATATGAACTTTCACAAAAAATGCCATATTTATTAACAAGCAACAACGTGAACCTATCTATTTCTCCCTCTTTTCGTATATTATCGTTTTTATCTTTATACGTTTTTCTATTTTCATATTGATATCCGGCTCCAATGATAATATCATTCTCCAAATCAAGGATTCTATTATTATAAGTGCTTTCATATTGATGTATAGCAATTCTTAACGCATCATATGTTATTTTAACATAGTAACCATTAATTTTTACTGAAAAATAACTCCTTATATTATTTTTGTCATTGTTAATCTTTATATTTACTAGTTCTTGATATGATATATTTGTATATTCTTCATAATTAGATTTTTTTTCATTAATAGAATAAGATACAATTTTAATACTTGTTAGTCTATTATAAAAAAATTGAACTCCATTTTTATCCAATGAACATCCTGCAACAGTTCCTCCTCTATTGGAAATCCTTACATCCTTTGCTTGTCCATAGACTTCTTTGCTAAACTCTTTTTCCAATTTTAACTTTATTTTCGTTTCATCTGCATCGCCTTCTTTCAAAGTAAATCTGCATGCTTGGCGATACGAAACTTCTAAGTTAATCTTCTTTACTAAAGCAGACAATCTCATCTTTTGTTGTTCTGTATGTACAATATCTCTTCTTTTTTTATGTTCTTCTCCTGCTTCTACTTCTCTTCTTTTGGGTCTATCAAATAAATTTTCATAAACTCTTGCAACTAATTTTCCATCTTCATCCTGCTGCAACGGATTAGCATATGCTATTCTTTTTTGATAGTCCTCATTTTTCCTACAGGTCTCATCATGTTGTCTAGCAAATTCTGGATGACATGGTATTAGTCTTAAATCTGCCGAAAAATGATATTTCAATTGTTTCTCAGGATAACAACATTTACATATATAAATTGTTCCCTTCTTATATGCAGATTCCTTCTGAGTCTTACTCAACGTATATGGATTTAATTCGTCGCCAGTTTCATTATTAATCATTATCAAACTTCCCATTATTATACACCCTTTCTTTATAACTATATCTGTTTTGGTCACCCATCAGTTCTTAATACCCAACTATGTAACCATCAAGAAATAGTTGCATCTTCTCCAAACTTTTCCTTCATTTCTTCATAGCTCATCTGTAATTCTATTTTCCCTTTATACTTTTTATTTTCTTCATTTATCCTACAATATTTAACAAACATAGGTTTACATACTTTACACGCCTTATAATCTATTGCATATTCACATGAATTTTCACATGGAACTAAAATCTGCTCCGCCTTATCTTTTAAAATATTTATGCTCCATGGTTCTGTATCTTCTGCCACCTTACCACACTTCATATTACACTCAACTGTAACCATCATAATATTTTCAATCAAAAAATTTTCTAATTTACTTACATACAGCTCCGCAAACCTTAAATATTTCTTTATGTCATCCAATACATATACAATATTTTCATATGGATGTTTTGGAAATACATTTCCCATATCCGCTTGTATTTTTCCATTATTATTCCTATGAAAAAGATATGAAGATGTTCCATCCAATGAATGCGTAAATTGATTCCTTAACTTTGTCCTAACTTCTTGATGGTCTGCGCTGTTTAAATACTTTCTTATTTTTTTCACTTCAGAATTACCAAGTTTTCTTCTAACAGTAGCATCATTCAAAAAAGAAAATATACTTATTTCCCTATCCTTATCATATCCACACTTAAAAAACTCGTTTATAAACTGCCGAAGTAAGTCCCATAATACAATATCTCTATAGACAGCATCCTCCAAATAGTAAGCATACATCTGAGAATTTTTTGTCTCTTCCAATGGCCAATTCATCTTCATCGCATACTCATAAGACTTGGCCATTGCATATGTACAATTATTAATAACCTTATTAATCCTAATAATCCATTCTGTTGAGTTTCTTGCTCTCATTACATCTTCAGTAATTTGTAATTGTTCTTCTCTATATAAGCGACACTCATCTAAAATATTAATTGAACCAATACCTTTTTCTATATATTCCTTAATTTCTTTATCTGAATTAAATTGCCTCACCAAATCCCCATCCATCCTTAATAATACTACCGCTATAAATAAATCAGTAACCTTTACTTCTCCCTACAATATATATTATAGCATAGAAACCTTTGCAATAAAATCTCTTAACCATAGGTATTCCATAAATAATTCATTCTAGTGATTTTTTCATAATATTAGCATTGAAAATCGGGAAACCCTTTTCCGATTCTCAATCCTCCTCAAAGCTAGTATTTATCCATTGTTGAGGGCTTTTTACCTCATAAAAAAAGTGGTCTAAAATCATATATATAAGATACCTTTAAATAAATTACGCTTCTAAGAAAGAAAAGGATATTGCTTCATATATATGTAACAAATTGCCATCAAAAAATTTCTTAGTAAACTATTGCTACTATGCATATATCCTCTTCCACACTTTTCTTCTTAGGAGCAATTTTTCATATAAACTATAACCAATTATACTATAAGCAAGGTTGACCGACTACCGCAAAATAAAACCGAAACTATATCCCCACGCTCAAATCCGCATGTTTCAAAGGTTTCTTGACACTATGAGTCAAAATTTAGAGCCAAATTTTACTAAATCGGAGTGAAACATCCCCATTTCATCCCCAATCCAAAATAAAAATCCTCACAAAGCCCATAAATACAGGCTTTGTGAGGATATATCGTCTATTCAAACTCTTCCCGAGTTTATTATCGGCAACTCATAAATGCTGATATTTCCCGCATTTTGGACACATCTATTTCGCCAAATATCGCTCTTTTCGCATCGTTTTCAAAACTTTTAGTAGCAAATTAGTTGCAGTATCTGCACCTAAACTTTTTTCCATAGGAATGATATAATCTACTTTTTTATTACTCACAATGAATAAATTCCTGTGGCTGTCAGGTTATCTGTTACGCCTGCTGCCACAGCTAAAACGAAAGGAGCTTTACCATGAGCAATCAACATAAAAATCCAACCATCAGTTTCAGAATTACTGACGCTGAAAGAAAACAAATCGAAGCACGCATTATTGCCAGCGGAATGATGAAGAAAGATTACTTTGTCCGTTCCTGTATCTACAATCGAATCTGCGTTGTTGGCAAGAAAGAAACTATATATCCTTTGGTACAAACTGTAAATGCATTATATCTGCAATTACTTGAAATGCAAAAGGTATTTACTACACCTGACTGCACTCCAGATACTCTTCCTTCTTCGGAAGCTATCAAGGAATTACAGACCGAATACACTAATATGCTTACAGCCATTATCGCCCTGCTGGATGGTGCAAAATATCTGTGGGAAGGAGACTGCCATGAAAAACAATCTTAATTTCCAGTTCGGTATATACGAACCAGCCACAGACTCCGTTATCATCAATACCGGCGAGAACGCAATTCTTGTTATACGTTGCAAGGAATGTAATTTCTCCGTTATCTTTGATGATCCGACTGATATTGTATATCTATACCGGCTGGCAGAGGAAGTGCCTCTGCTATATGCCAAACTGGCATTGAGAGAAAACGGATTGCAGGATTATGTGGATGCGATGAATTGGTTTAGTTAAACCCCTCCCCAAGTGCTATTTATAGCCTTGGGGCATTTATTTTGAATGAATACTCCGGAACCATAATTTTATATCCACTCAACAAATATCTAGCATATCTTTTTTCAACATGCTGTATATACCCTTTTCCATTATCAGACAAAGCATAATGAACATTATACATTCCGTTATTCAACTTCATCATACTTAAATAATGACTTTCTAAAATAATTGGCGATGGCAAAATACAGTTTCTGCCTGTTCCTACTGAATAATTTGTTATAACAAAATAATCAACAAAATCAGGAATAATTCCTTTGAAACTCTCACCAAAGTATTCCTCTAAAATGAAAGTTTTGTTTTCTTCTACCATTTCCTCAGCTATTTTTATCTGATTATATGCCTTGTTTAGCATAGCATCTAAATTTATTAAATCACTTGTTGATTCAATCGGAAGCTTATATTTCAATTCTATAACCTGTAAATGCTTTTTTTCTTTATCATATACTATAGCATCCATTCCGGGTCTAATTTGTTGTTCTCTAGTTATATTTTTAGCAACTAAATATTTACTATTTATTTTATCAATTATTTTTTTCTTTTGAATATCTTCAAATCTGTTCTGCTCTTTCTCATATGCTTTATTTTGTCTTTTAGCAAGTATTCTCAAGGCATTCACCGCCGGTCTCTGAATATTAAATATTCCTTCTGATAATAACAAAAAATTATCTTTAGATGGCAAAAAATATGTTAATGATAAATCTGCATTTATATCTTCATAATTATATGTGAAGAACTCAATGATACTAACAATTTTTTCCCTTCCCAAATCACATAATGAACCAATTAATTCGATCCACTCTTCCTTTCTTAACTTGATTATTCCCTCTACCCCTGGAATAATAAGATTACTATTTGTAATTTTCATCATAATATAATTACTTAAGGCTGTAGAAAATATTTCATAATCATTTAAATCAAATCCATCAAATATAAAATTTATTCCTAACTCAAAATCTGATTTATGTACCTGTTCGATCAATTCCAAATCCTTTTTTTTACAACTAGAAGCTAATACATTTTGCAGTTCTTTATACTCATCTTGTTTTCTAATGTATGTATCATATGCAACATGCACCATATATGTTTCTTCGTTACAATACGTAAACTCTAACTTATTGCCAAATTGCCTGAATTTTACAATCTGTTTATTATGTAATTGCCACATTCTATAAAATTGTTCATATGAATATGCCATCCCCATCAATTCATAAATTTCTTCTGCCGATATTTTTACTTTATTTTCACTCTGTTCAGCACAATATTTAGATGACCATCTGCATATCCATTTTAGAGATTCTTGTATAAAGTCAATTTCGCTTATATTTACTGAATTAGTTTTTACTTTTTCCTTGATATATTCCATAACATTATTATGAGATGCAGATAATATCAGTCTAAATAAAACTCCTAATTTTTCAAATACAGTATTTATAGCATCCTCTTTGCTTAACAAAAATAACCTATGCTTACTTATATTCTGATCAATTTCCATCTTAATATTATATATCTGTTCAAATTCATTCAAAACATAACTCTCCTTTTCAATCACACCATAACTATATTAAATTTCCAAAAGCTCTGTTTTTCTTCTTTAAATTCAAGTTGTTTTACTCTCTGTAGCAACAAACAACACATGTCTCCAAGATCCTCTATCCCAAAGAAAGCTTTCGTCCATTTGTAATAATATTAGTTTCTATAGCTTTCTCAGCGCACATTTTCTCGAACAGGATTGCACCATTTATAGTTGAATGGGATTACTAAAAAATCATATATTTAATTTGTTCCGTCAGTTCCCTTAAATACTCAAATAAGTGTTCTTTTGTTGAATTGTAATCCATACCAAATGCCTTATATGTTAATCCTTTTAGTACATCATCATCAATAACATCATCTTCACTCAGAAACTGACCTAAACCGTAATGTGCAAGACAGTTCCGAATACCCCTGTTTTTCAAGGAACTATTCAATCCTATTCCAATATTATTTGCCACGCTAAATTCCTTTATAAAATCACACAAGTAATAATACTGCAAATAAGCAAATTTAAACTTTTGAGGTATTTCTTCAATGAAATATTTTTCAATAAATACTGTTACATAATTTACAATACAGAGAATGGTGAATAATTCAAACCCTAAACTTGTCCTCACTTTTAGAGGGCAATCCTTGTAAAAATGGAAATCTTTATAAGTAACATTTAAGCAATCATTATACTTATATGGTAAATTCTCAGTGCAACCCAAATACGCTGATAGCTTCCCCGCTATAACGCTCATTCCCTTTATCATATTTCCAACCTGCTCATTTCCAATCGTTTTAATGGGTGTATGTAATGCACATATAATTGTATTTCCACAAAATTCGCCATTGCACAAGTCCGTTCCAACATTATAATAACCAAGAATTTTCTCTATTGTTGTTCTTTTATCATAATAATATTTATCACTCTCTTTGAATTTTTCATTCAGCATCTTAGAATAATCCAAATACTTCTTTTCAAATAATTTGTGTCCTTGCCTTAGTGCTGTATAATACACTTTTTCTTCTGCAGTAAAAGAAGGTGGGACTAATCCAACTTTTTTGCACCATTGCTCAGCTCCATCCACAAAAATACCTATATATGGTTGACACATCATTATGTAATTACTGGTTATATTTTCTGCATTTTTATGTATATCCACCAAAGTATATAAAAAGCGTGCATCTGATTGCATCAAACGCAATGCAGCCACTTGTACTTTATTCAAATCCATTATCAATATTTCCTATTTCTCAATTATGTAAGAATCTAAGTGACCGCCCAACGAATATATCTTCCATTCTACCATACCATGATCTTTAACCAACGATATTTCATAAATATCGTTTATGATATGGGGCGAATTTATTACAAAAGCCTCCTCAACATTAGGATGAATTCTAACATATGCCATTGTATGTTGTTCATTATAACGTACCTTGGAACTAATTCCAGGATTCTTTATTCCTAAAAAGAATTCTCTTGCTTCAGAATAATCTTTCCAATCCTTTTTCGTAGATGGAAAAATTAATTTGTCCAATAAATCTACAGAAATAACGTCTTTTTTTAATTCTTCCAAAAAAATATTGCATCGAATTAAAATTTCAATATCCTCAGGTACTAATTGTCCATATATCTGTTTTAATTCTTCGTCATCAGCATCGTGTCCATACATATTTGACCAAAATGGCGAATTAACAACATTCTGACTTTCGCTCTGATTTCCAAACGCAATTATGCTAGCATGTTCTTTATGTATTTCTTCTACATCCATCCCACATTCCCTGAGACATTTGATTATTTTAAATAACACTTTTTCAAAGTCTTCAACATACTTCCTTATACAGGCAAAACGTAACTGTTCATCTGTTTGCACTAATCTTTGAATTCTATTCGCATCCGCATGCAAATATAAACCATACATAACATCCTCTATTGTTTGATATAGATTAAGTTTTGTTCCGTCTGCCAATATCTGTTCAATTTGCATATTAATGATTTCATGATATTCGTTTAAAATCTTGCTTGCCTCTTCGCTTTTATGCGGATATGTTTTCTTCATTTCATCCAAGATTTCTTCAATAAATACAGGTTCTCCTTTACTTCCATACTTGCGTAGTAAAATCAATTTGGTATTAATCTGCACATATGATTCAGCATCATAATCAGCTGTTAATTCATGACTACAGAGTTCCCCGGAAAATCTTTGATACTCTTTCATTGTATACAAAAACAAATATAATTTACTATTCGTGAGTTTATCAGTCATAATATCACCAACTTCTTAGGCAAAAATCCTCTTTGTCTCGCTTCTTCTAGCAGTCTTGGTTGAATTTCCGGATATGTCCAATTAAGCGGTAGTTCATTCATAATTGCTATTTTCTCTATCTCACTATGTAAATCTTTTTCAAACGTATGTATCTCCGCGAAAAATAACTTTCCAAAGGTTTCTTTCCCATCAAAGTTGTCTGGCGCCGTCACAGAATAATTACATATCGGATTTATCTCAAAATTAATGGCTCCTGTTTCCTCATACAATTCTCTCTTTGCTGTTTCAAGAATATCCTCACCTTGTTCTCTATGTCCTCCCGGCACTTCCCATGTACTTTTTTCTCTATGCTTACAGAATACCCATTTTCCATTATGTTTTGCAATAATAACTGCAAACTTTAGCATTGAATCATCAATGCTATCATAAAAATTCACTTTCGTCATATAATGCTCCTTATTAAATTTCTTCTATTTATCATTTATTGTTCCCACAAATAGAGCCAAACCAGAACCATTTGATAAAACAAATGCCAGAAACCCGCATAAATACAGGCTTTCGGCATTTCTGTCCTCAGGCAAACCTCTTTATCCTCAAGGAGCAAAAATCCCTAGCCTCTCCCAATCTTCTCTTTCAAGGCTTTCTTCCTCTTGCTCCTTTTCTCGGTTTACTCCACATTTATTCTCTCATTTTTCTTTCATTCCCTTTGTCTGCAAGGCTTTTCTCCATATGTTTGATAATAAAATAAGACCTCATAGAATGGACTTCCCACTCTACAATGTCTTGCTTTTTCTCAATATTTTTTCTTCCCTAGGCTATGGCTTTTTGTCCCTTGAGGATAAAGGGCGTTGCCTTGGGATATGGAGAATTTGACCTTGTATGGGTATTATAACGTGTTCACTATGTTTTGTCGAGTTATAAAATTATGCATATGCTGATTTTCTAATGTCTGCAATACATCTAATAAGCCTATTTAACAGGTCTTCCTCCGATTCATTTTGTGGTTTCCATGTTAAAAAAACAAACTTATCTTCATTTTCTTTTGCGTATTGTTCTTTCAATCTTGTTTTCTCTTGATATTCCTCATTTCTCATCATGCCAAAAACTTCAACAATGCCAACTTTTTTACATCCTTTAACTGTTATGATTCCATCTTCCAACCATTCAGCATCACCATATGCATTTTTAGTAAATGAATATGGTTTGTAAAATTTAACTTCTTGGTATAGTTTTTCATTCATAATATAATCCATAATTACATCAAAACACTTTACTTCATATGAACTTTCACAAAAAATGCCATATTTATTAACAAGCAACAACGTGAACCTATCTATTTCTCCCTCTTTTCGTATATTATCGTTTTTATCTTTATACGTTTTTCTATTTTCATATTGATATCCGGCTCCAATGATAATATCATTCTCCAAATCAAGGATTCTATTATTATAAGTGCTTTCATATTGATGTATAGCAATTCTTAACGCATCATATGTTATTTTAACATAGTAACCATTAATTTTTACTGAAAAATAACTCCTTATATTATTTTTGTCATTGTTAATCTTTATATTTACTAGTTCTTGATATGATATATTTGTATATTCTTCATAATTAGATTTTTTTTCATTAATAGAATAAGATACAATTTTAATACTTGTTAGTCTATTATAAAAAAATTGAACTCCATTTTTATCCAATGAACATCCTGCAACAGTTCCTCCTCTATTGGAAATCCTTACATCCTTTGCTTGTCCATAGACTTCTTTGCTAAACTCTTTTTCCAATTTTAACTTTATTTTCGTTTCATCTGCATCGCCTTCTTTCAAAGTAAATCTGCATGCTTGGCGATACGAAACTTCTAAGTTAATCTTCTTTACTAAAGCAGACAATCTCATCTTTTGTTGTTCTGTATGTACAATATCTCTTCTTTTTTTATGTTCTTCTCCTGCTTCTACTTCTCTTCTTTTGGGTCTATCAAATAAATTTTCATAAACTCTTGCAACTAATTTTCCATCTTCATCCTGCTGCAACGGATTAGCATATGCTATTCTTTTTTGATAGTCCTCATTTTTCCTACAGGTCTCATCATGTTGTCTAGCAAATTCTGGATGACATGGTATTAGTCTTAAATCTGCCGAAAAATGATATTTCAATTGTTTCTCAGGATAACAACATTTACATATATAAATTGTTCCCTTCTTATATGCAGATTCCTTCTGAGTCTTACTCAACGTATATGGATTTAATTCGTCGCCAGTTTCATTATTAATCATTATCAAACTTCCCATTATTATACACCCTTTCTTTATAACTATATCTGTTTTGGTCACCCATCAGTTCTTAATACCCAACTATGTAACCATCAAGAAATAGTTGCATCTTCTCCAAACTTTTCCTTCATTTCTTCATAGCTCATCTGTAATTCTATTTTCCCTTTATACTTTTTATTTTCTTCATTTATCCTACAATATTTAACAAACATAGGTTTACATACTTTACACGCCTTATAATCTATTGCATATTCACATGAATTTTCACATGGAACTAAAATCTGCTCCGCCTTATCTTTTAAAATATTTATGCTCCATGGTTCTGTATCTTCTGCCACCTTACCACACTTCATATTACACTCAACTGTAACCATCATAATATTTTCAATCAAAAAATTTTCTAATTTACTTACATACAGCTCCGCAAACCTTAAATATTTCTTTATGTCATCCAATACATATACAATATTTTCATATGGATGTTTTGGAAATACATTTCCCATATCCGCTTGTATTTTTCCATTATTATTCCTATGAAAAAGATATGAAGATGTTCCATCCAATGAATGCGTAAATTGATTCCTTAACTTTGTCCTAACTTCTTGATGGTCTGCGCTGTTTAAATACTTTCTTATTTTTTTCACTTCAGAATTACCAAGTTTTCTTCTAACAGTAGCATCATTCAAAAAAGAAAATATACTTATTTCCCTATCCTTATCATATCCACACTTAAAAAACTCGTTTATAAACTGCCGAAGTAAGTCCCATAATACAATATCTCTATACACAGCATCCTCCAAATAATACGCATACATCTGAGAATTTTCCGTTTCTTCCAATGGCCAATTCATTTTAACTGCATATACATAAGACCTGGATATTGCATAGATAAAATTATTAATGACCTTGTTAATTCTGATAAGCCATTCTATTGAATTTCTTGCTCTCATTACTTCTTCTGTAATCTGTAGTTGTTCTTCTCTATATAATCGACACTCATCTAAAACTTTAATGGAATCAATACTTTTTTCAATATAATCCTTAATCTCGTTATCTGAATTAAACTGTTTCACACAATCCCCATCCTTTAATAATAGTGATATAAATAAACTGGCACCATCTCTACCATTCTTATTTGTCAACAACAAGAGTCTCTCATAGTATAAGTTTATTATATCATAGAAACTTTCTTAATGACGTTCACGCTCGAAATTTAGATTTTATCGAAACATGTTTTTACTGCCTAGATGTCATATCGTATTCTTTTGTCTATACCACAATTCCAACACCAAAGCTTCTAAAGGAAAAATCAGATTGACTCACATATTCCCAAAAGTGATTTTTGAGTTGAATTTTAAACCAATACGTGATATATTAATAATACAAAAAGGGTGCCACCGATAGACGGCTGACCCATTAAATCAATTAACTAAAAATAGTCGCTCAACTTGCTAGGTCGGGGCGGCTATTTTTGTGTCTTATTATTATCCTTACCAAAAGAATACCCTAATCCAAAGCAGGTTAAGCCGAAGCTTACCACTGCGATAAAATCAACAATACTCATATGGCTTAGCCCTCCTTTCCAAGAAATCAATGACTTCTTTCGATTCCCTTGCGGGTTTCTATGTAATCGGAGGGTCACAGTCCCTCCGTAGAAGGCCAACCGCCTACCGTTATGGTGGCACCCAATGAAATTTTATCATAGCTCCATGGCATTTTCAATGTAATATCACTCTAAATCGACAAGAATGTACATCAAGGATATTGCATATTGTCTAAAGTCTGCTTGCCCGCTTAAAATTTGGATTCTATCACAACAGGGTTTCCTTCTTTATCCTTATAGTTACCGATAATGTCTACCAGCTTATCGAAATCACACATTCCATCTCTAATATCATTATCATGTCTAAGCTCATCAATCGCCTGGGTCAACGTTTTTCCAACTATATTCTTTCCTATTATAGTATTTACAGCTTTCACTTGACTTGGAAATGGCTCATAGCTTTTAAATTTCCACACCTTTTCCTTGACCTCATATATTGCGGTGTTTGGCTTGGCATCTATAATTACAATCACCCACATGACTGCATTATATAGCTGTTTTGCAATTGGATTCCACTTCACTTCTTTGGATTCATTACCTCCAGAGGCCTTGCTGCCTTTCTTCCCTGTTCCTCCCTCTCCATGCAGGGGATTAAGCAATGGCAGTCCCTCATGATTTATTTTCTTAAGGAAATCTCTAGCTGCGGTCATCCCACATTGGATTATCTCTTTCTTGCCATTTGCCTTGCTTGTGGCTTCAAAAATATAATAATCATTTTCAATTGTCTGACCTGCGTCACTATATTTTGTCTGACCATTTAGCAGTTGAATGTGTGCTACTGGCACAACATTATAATTATTTACGATATATTGTCTTCTTTCTTCACTTCTACACTCCATAAAAATCATCTCCTTCCTGATTCCTTATTGTATATGTCTTTCTATAATAAAATGGCTGCTCCATGTGAAATTAAATACCTGCTTCTAAGAAAGAAATGGTTAAGGCTCTTATTGTGGTATAGGCTGTCATCATAAACAAATTCTTTTTTAATGTCATAAGCTCTACTCCAAGGTCTGTTATCTGTGCAAAATTTTCTCCCTTATACTCACTTCCCTGGTCTGTCACAAGCTTTAAGGGTAATTGCCTGGATGGCCATTGTTCTTCCTTAATCTCAATGCCATATTTTCTGCAATGCTTCACCTTATCAGCAATTACATTGAGCATAAGATTTCTTAGGGAATAGATACCGCCTTCCCATGAAAGTGAATAACTGTTATTCGTAAATTTATCTGCTCCTGATGTCTTCTTTTTCATGCAAGTTAAAAGAAGGTACAGAACAAAACAATCCGACATATTTTTCTCCAGATTGTTTTATCCTGTACCTTCTTGTATTATCAGTTATGTAACTATCAAATAAAAGAGGCAGGAACCTCTCCGACCAAAGTTTGGTTTCCTGCCTCAACACCAAACGTACAGACAATGTCTGTATGTTTTAGACAAGGCTATGATAACTCTTTACGTAGAAGAAAACAATCCTTTAACTCCAGATTTTTATAATAATGTAATCGCAAACCTCCAGTTCCACCGGCTCAGATGCTCCTGTGGTCAGGCCGGATGCCTGTCTGTTCATGCTTATTACCACCGCTACATCAAAGTACCGGATGGTAAGCTCTGCTTTCGCATCTGCCGGGTTCGTTGTGAATCCTGCAGAAAGACACATGCTTTACTCCTTTCATCTATGGTTCCCTATTCCCAGATATCCTTAAAGGATCAGATCTCTGTCATTGATGCATTTGAAAACGATCTTCCAACAGCTGAAGGACTCAGAAACCTCGATTCTGTTGACGAAAGCAGCATCCGGTATGTCATCCGCCAGTATTTAAAACACTGGAAGCAGAGACTTCTGTCAGAACATCTCCTCCTCCACCCTGTTTCTGACCTGGTTGGGAACTGTCTTCACTCTTTCTGCAGGCAGTTCATGCAGATTCACCGCACCCCCAATCTTCTTTTTTCAGATACCACATAACCTGACACGACTCTGCTCCATAAACTCTTTATACTTTAGGAAAAAGTAAAGGAGGACCCACTTATGGATCAGGAAAAACAGCATGATATCGCTCTGATGCGTTACTCAGTGATATCACCAGTCATCTCTGGACTTCCGGAAACCTACTCTTCTCTGGAAGCCTTTTATCGTGATGCCTCAAAAAAAGGAACCTTTGCTCCTGACGGCACACTCAAACACTTTGCACCCGCCACGATTGAACGATGGTACAGGAACTACCGTAGCGGTGGTTTTGATGCACTCATTCCGCAGGGACGCGTCGATGAAGGTAAGCCAAGGAAACTTGATGACGACCTTCAGCAACAGATTCTCTACCTGAAAAAAAACTATCCCCGCATGTCTGCCGCGGCTATTTTCAGACAGCTTCAGGACAACGGCAGCATCAAAAGCGGAGACGTATCGGAATCGACCATTAACCGCTACGTAAACCATCTGGCTGTCCAGCTGAAGACTACCACAAACCCCGATATGCGCCGCTATGAAAGACCCCATATCAATGAAGTCTGGTGTGGTGATTCCAGCGTCGGACCTTATCTTAAGACGGATGATGGAAAAAAGCACAGGGTATATATCATCGCACTGATTGATGATGCAAGCCGCTTCATTGTCGGCATTGATGTCTTTTTTAATGATAACTTCGTAAATCTCATGTCAGTGATCAAATCTGCTGTTGCCAGGTATGGCCGTCCGCAGCTTTTTAACTTTGACAATGGCAGAAGCTACAAAAATAAGCAGATGGAGCTGCTTGCAGCCCGTATCGGTTCTGTCATTCATTATGACCAGCCGTATACTCCAACACAGAAGGCCAAGATTGAGCGCTGGTTCCGTACCATGAAGGACCAGTGGATGGCGGGGCTTGATATCAGGGATTTCCATTCACTGGATGAACTCAGGGGGAATCTGCTTGCTTATGTACAGACTTATAACCAGTCCCCTCATTCCTCTCTGAAAGGAATGTCCCCGCAGGACAGATATTTCTCGGAACCAAACCTGTTCCACAGACTCTCTGAGGAACAGATTGGGCACTGCTTTCTTCTTGAGATCGAGCGGAAAGTCTCGGCTGACAGCGTGATCACCATTGACCAGACAGAGTATGAAGTAGACTGCCGTTTTGCAAAACAGCGTATAAAACTAAGATATTCTGCTGATCTGAAAGACCTTTTTGTCGTTGAAGCTGACGGTACACTCACTCCAATCCGCCTGCTTAACAAAAAAGAAAATGCTTTTGTTAAGCGCGAAAAAGTACATTTATGCAGAGGTGAAGAATGATGGATTATTTTACAAGATACGGTCTGGAATTCAATCCGTTTATAAAAAATTCCAAAGAAATCCTTGTTGATACGGCTGAATATAAAGAATCTTTGTTCCGCCTTGACTATCTTGCAAAAACCAAAGGATTTGGTCTTCTGACCGGAAGCCCCGGCCGTGGTAAAACCACTGTCATAAGAAACTGGGCAAAGGAACTCAATCCTTCTTTATACCACGTTGTGTATTCCTGTCTTTCCACACTTACGGCAAACGATTTTTACCGGAATCTCGTACGTGAACTGGGCGCAGAACCAGCCTATAAAAAACCCGATAACTTCCGGATCATCCAGGAAGAAATAACCCGTCTTTCCATCGAAAAACGAAAGACTCCGGTCATCATCATAGATGAAGCCAACTACATCAATAATGCCATCCTGAATGATCTGAAGATCCTTTTCAATTTCGAAATGGATTCCAGAGACAGGGCAGCGGTACTCCTTGCAGGTCTCCCAAAACTCAATGCTACGTTAAATCTTGGTGTCCACGAACCACTTCGTCAGCGGATTGTCATGAACTATAATCTTGAGGGGATATCCAAGGAAGAAGGGCGTTATTACATTTCCGAAAAACTAAAAGGTGCCGGCTGCAACCAGACCATTTTTGAAGATGCTGCGATGGAAGCCATCCTGAATGCTGCTGATGGAACCCCACGTCTGATCAATAAATTCTGCAATACCAGCCTGCTCATAGGTGACAGCCATAAAGCTGATCTCATTACAACCGATATCGTCATGCAGGCAGTCAGTGACTGCGAACTGGGATAGGAGGTGCTTATGGAATTTACATGCAGACATACCTATGAGAATGACTATTTTCAGGAATGGACTGGAAACTGGGAGCTTCTCCACTATGATGGTTCCTTTTGGGAACTGTTAATCAACGGACGTGGTTCATCTTTCCACTCAATTCTTGGAATGTCTTCTGTCGGACTATATATATGTATCCCTTCCATAGATGTCGGATGCAGTCTGGCCGGCTGGACTGACACCTTCTGGAATACTGAAAAACTGTCCAGTTTTGTTTCTGTTACCGATGCAGTGACAATAGCAGAAGCCCTGCGCAGCTTTGGACAGTACTGATTCAGATCCTCCCTCAAATAGTTTGACGGGAGGATTTTTGAAACTCATATAATCCGCTTAATCAGGTGAAAATAATCTGACAAATGATTCGATTTCAAACAGTAATAGCATCATTTAATGTAACAACCGGAGCATCATTTAATTTGCAAAACAACAAGATATGCCGATGCGGATATGACAGATTTTCCTTTACTGCGCCCGACAATCTTT
>ERZ780190.1387-NODE-1387-length-22189-cov-4.271844_pt1 | contig 22189 bp, 20 predicted proteins | sample MGYA00510980_ERZ780190 | MGnify/ENA primary metagenome ERZ780190 (study PRJEB29588, sample SAMEA1972188) | human gut metagenome | biome: human gut; feature: human-associated habitat; material: faeces | place: Denmark | collected 2008/2010 ... | reverse complement strand
GGAGCCGCTCGCCGGTGAGCGAGGCGAGGGCTTCGGCGACCGCTTCCCGCGTGATGTGCTCCCACGGGTAGGTCCGGTCTATCTCGTGTTCCAGATCGTGGCTCGGGGTCGTGGCGCCCAGCATCACGTCGGCCACATACTCCTTCTCCTCGGCTTGCAGGGCGTCGACGAGTTTGGTGGCGCGGCCGATGCAGACCAGCAGGATGCCCGTGGCCAGCGGGTCGAGCGTCCCGGCGTGTCCGACCTTGATTTTGCGGTAACCCAGCCTGCGGAGTGCGAATTTGATTTTGCGCACCACGTCGGTCGAGGTCCAGCGCAGGGGCTTGTCCACGACGGCGATGTATCCGTCCTCGAAATTGATGCCGCGGAGGTCCAGTGCTTCTTTCATCAGCAGAAATAGCTTGTGATCGACACCAGTCCCGCAACGGTGCAGTAGACGGCGAACCAGATGAGTTTGCCCCGCTTCACGACCTCGATCATGAATTTGCAGGCCAGACATCCCGTGATGAACGATGCGAGGAATCCGGCGATGAGCGGCCCTGCGGCGATACCGGCGGTCAGATCGCCGCTTGTCGCCTGGAGCAGGGTCTCGCCCAGGATCGGAGCCAGCACCATCAGGAACGAGAACTGCGCCACGGCGGCTTTCTTGTTGCCCAGCAGCAGGCCTGTGGCGATGGTCGAACCCGACCGCGAAAGTCCCGGCATGGCGGCGCATGCCTGTGCCAGTCCGATGATCAGGGCGTCGCGGTAGGAGATCGTCTCCTTCTGCCGCGGCTTGGCGTAGTAGGCGAAGGCCAGCAGCGCGGCCGTCACGAGGAGCATCGCGCCCACGACGGCGAGGATGTAGGGTGCGTTGAGCAGGTCGTTGATCCGGTCCTTGAGCAGGAACCCGACGATGCCGATGGGGATCATCGAGAGGACGAGTTTCAGTACGTAGGCCTGCTCTTCGTTGAACCGGCGCGAGAACAGTCCTTTCAGGAGGCGCCAGACTTCGCTCCACAGCACGACGATCGTGCTCAACACCGTGGCGGCGTGGAGCGCCACGTCGAACGTGAGATTTTCTTCGAGTTGTACGCCCAGCACCTCCTTGGCGATCTGGAGATGACCGCTGCTTGAAACGGGCAGGAATTCGGTGATGCCCTGCACGATGCCGAGCAGGATAGCTTGCAGTGTGTCCATTTATTTTTTAGAAAGAGTCTTGAGTTGTCGGCTGTTCCGGTCCGCCGGCCGTTGCCGGGCGGGTCTCCCCGCCGGGACGGCGTTCCGCAACGGGCCGGGAATTACTTGTAACGTCGCATGATCGCATAGATCTCGATGACGAAGCCGCCGATCACGAGGATCGGGGCCAGCGTGATGCGCCTCCACGAGAACATCGCGTAGTTGAATTCGTCGGGCGAGTCGCTGCCTCCGCCGGCCATCAGGACGAAGCCCAGGAGGATGACCGCGAAACCGATCGCCAGCAGGACGTAGTTGCGCCGCGTAAGGGGCATGTGGGGATTTTCCGGTACGGGGTCCTGCGCGTTCTTCTGTTCGTTTTTCATTTAATAAAGGTATATCTTGTTCGACTTCATGTTGATGAATTTGTTGAGGGCCGCAAAGGTGAAAAGCCCCGAGATGATGATGCCGCCCGCAATCATCGAGCCGAGGATGATGGCGATTTTGCCGGCTTCGGCAATGGTCATCAGTTCGGGGACCGCCTCGTTCAGCCCGTAGACGGCCAGACCGAACAAGGCCGAGGCGGCCGTGCCGGCCAGGATTCCCTGCGTGAGGCTGCTTCCGAGAAAGGGCCGCATGATGAACCACTTGGTGGCCCCGACCAGCTTCATCGTGTTGATCAGGTAGCGTTTCGAAAAGATCGCCAGCCGGATGGTGTTGCTCAGCAGGATCAGCGAAATGACCAGCAGCGCGCCGCCGAAGAGCAGCAGCACGAGGCGTATCTTGTTCACCGTGGCGTGCAGCCGCTCGGCCATCAGCGCCGGGTACGACACGCGGTCGACGCCTTCGATGCGTCCGGCGGCGGCGATGAACGAGTCGAGCAGCTCCTTGTCGGAGGATGCCGACGTGAGCGTGAGTTCGAACGAATCCAGCAGCGGGTTCTCCGGCAGGATCTCCTCGAACGAACTGCCGAACATCTTGCGGAACTCCTCCTCCTCGGCTTTCTCCTCCTTGGCGGAGTAGGCGATCATCGCGACCATCTCCTCGGCGGTTAGGCGTTTGCTGATGGTCTCTTTCTGCGCCTCCGAAAGCCCGTTCTTCAACTCCACGGTGACGGCGATGCTCTCCTGGAGCGTGTCGGCGACCTTCAGCGCCGCGACCATCAGATAACCCACCGATCCCAGCAGGAACAGCACGAGCGTGATGCTCACCGTCGACACGATGTAGGAGTTGCGGACCTTTCGCTTCAGTCTTTTATCGTCTTTCATGGCGTTTGTCGTGATAATGGCAAATTTCGGGCTTCCCTTGTTGCCGCGAATCGGAAATAGGCCGGCTGTGTCCGATCCGCAACCCCTGCGCGAAACCCGAAATTTTACGCACGCTGACGATAAACGGGTTTGCGCGGGTCGCCCTTTTTATTTCTCTTTTTCCGTTCTTTTTCTAAAACAATAGACCAGCGCCGCGACGGCTCCCAGCAGGATCGCGAGCGACGCCGCGAGCGTCACGCCTTCGACGGCCGTCCAGCCCGGTGCGCGGAACCGCCATTCGACGGTGTGCGTGCCGGCGGGCAGCGTCATCGCCCGCAGGACGTAGTCGGCCCGGAAGTAGGGGCTTTCCTCGCCGTCGACATAGGCCTTCCAGCCCTGGTCGTAAAAAATCTCCGAGAACACCGCCACCGCCTCTTCGGGGAGCGTGTATTCGTATTTGAGGTAGTTCGGGCGGTACTCCGTGAGCTCGATCCGGGCGGAGGCGTAGATGCCGAGGGGCATGGGCCGCGATGCGCTCTTCGCCGGATTCTGCCCCGACACCACCGCTGTCGTGCGGAGGTCCGTCTTGCCCAGCAGGTCGATTTCCGCCTGCGCCGAGGGGGCGTAGATGACGCTGTCGACGAACCACGCCGCTCCGAAGGCCGTCGTGCGGCGCTGCGCTTCGGGCTGCCCCTCCTTGCCCGGAACGATCAGGTAGCGCGTGTTGAGCATGTCGAGCACTCCGTCGTCGGCGTTGGAAAGGTAACGGTCGATCAGATCCTGGTAGCGGGCCAGCTTCGCCCCGTGGTAACCGCCCACCGAGCGGTGGAAATAGGAGGTCGTGGCGTCGTTGAAGGGGCTGACCGTGAGGTTCAGCACCCGGTAGCCCGGGTCCTTGTCCTGCATGATCGCCTTGTCGGCCGCCGAGGCCGTCACCTGGTTGCGGCGCGGCGAGACGAAATTCTCCGACGAGAGGAACCGCAGGTCGACCGGCACGAGGTCCAGCAGCATCACGCCCGCGAGCAGGCCCGTCAGTACGTATCGGTTGATCCGGCGCAGGGCGAACAGCGCCACGCCGCCCGCCGCCAGCAGGATCATCACGAGCGAACGCCATGCGTCGGTCCGCATCATCGCCGCGCGGTCGGCGGCCATCGCGTCGGCCGTCGCTTCGGCCCATTCGATGTCCATTCCGCGGTCGATGTACGACCGCATGTTGTTGCTTTCGAAGATGTGACGGAACGTATCGGTCATATAGTCCGCGCTTTCGGCGCGTCCGAAGTCGAAGAGCGAACCTCCGGCGACGGCCAGCAGCAGGCACGCTCCCCCGGTGATTCCCGCAGCCCATGCCAGCGCGCGCAGCAGCCGTTCGCGGGGAATCTCCCCCTTCCAGAGCCGCATCAGGGCCAGCGCTCCCAGCAGCGGCACGGCCCATTGCACGACGACGAGCGTCATCGAGACGGTGCGGAATTTATTGTATCCGGGCAGGTATTTGAACGCGAATTCGGTGAACCCCATCAGGTTGCGGCCCCAGGCCAGCAGAATCATCACGACGCATGCGGCGATGATCCACCATTTGTTGCGCCCCCGGGCCAGCGCGATGCCCAGCGCGGCGAGGAACACCGCCGCGGCGCCCAGATAGGTTGGGCCGCCCGTGTAGGGCTGCGTGCCCCAGTAGGCCGAGAGCTGCTGCGCCGCGCCGCGCAGACCGTAGTCGTTCAGCACGGCCGCCGTCTGTCCGTCGGCCGGGAAGGTCGTGCCCGATTCGCGGCCCATGAAGTCGGGTACGAGCAGGTTGAGGGTTTCGGCCTTGCCGTAGCTCCACGCCGTCGCATAGTCGAGCGCGAGGCCGTTTTTCGAGGTTTCACCCGTCGCGGCAAGCTCCGATCCGCCGCGGATGGTCTCCTTCGAGTGGCGGGCCGTGTACCACAGGGGCGAGAAATTCGATCCTACGGCCAGGATGCCCGCCGCGACGAGCGCCGCGGTGCGCAGGGAAAAATCGCGCAGGCGTCCCTCCCTGAAAGAAAGGATTCCTTCGCTGATCCAGAATGCGGCCATCGCCACGAGGAAATAATAGGTGATCTGCGGGTGGTTGGCGCCGATTTCGAGCGACGCCGTGAGCGCCGTGAGCGCGCCTCCGGCCCACATGTTGCCCCGCAGGGTCATCCACGCGCCGCCCATCATCAGCGGAGCGTAGACCAGCGCCCACATTTTCGTGACGTGCCCCGCGCCGATGATCAGCAGGAAGTAGGTCGAAAGCCCGTAGGCCAGCGCCGCGACGATGCCCACCCACGGGTTGATTCCGACGATCAGCAGCATGAGCCACATCGAGACCATGGCGAAAAACAGGAATCCGGCGGGCGTGTCGATGATCTTCACGACCTGTCCGACGGTCCGCTTCACCAGCTGGGCCGGATAAGCCACGTTGATCAGGTAGGCCGGCATGCCGCCGAACATGCCGCCCGTCCACTGCGGGTCTTCGCCCGTCGCGGCGCGCATGTCGCTGATATCCTTGGCCATGCCTTCGTATTGGATGACGTCGTGCTGGGGCAGCGCTTCGCCCCGGAACTGCGGGGCGAAATAGGCGGCGCTCACCACGAAAAAGAGTGCGAAGGCCGCCAGGGCCGGCAGCAGTTTTGATCTTATAGTGTTCGAAAAATCCATTCCAGCGTGTCTTAACCGATTGCCAAAGGTACGAAAAAACATTGACAGTCCGTGTCTTCATTGCGAAAAATGACTATCTTTGCGGATATGATTACACTCGATGACATCCGCAAACCCGTGACTGCGGAACTGGAGGCCCTCGACGAATTCGTAGACCGCCAGTTCACGGCCGAGGGGGAGCTGCTCTCCGATATGCTGCGTTACGCCCTTTCGGCGCGCGGCAAAGGCATCCGTCCCATGCTCGTCATGCTTTCGGCGGCGATGAACGCCCCGGTGAAAGGGGCCGCCGCGGGCCGCAGGTCCTGTCTGGCCGCCATGCTGGTCGAAATGATCCACGTCGCGTCGCTGATCCACGACGACGTGATCGACGAGGCCGACATGCGCCGCGGCAAACCCTCGGCCAACGCCCGCTGGCAGTCGCACAAAGCCGTGATCCTGGGTGATTACATCCTTGCCAAAAACATGAACATAGGCTTGCAGAGCGGGCAGTTCGACCTCGTTACGCACGTCTGCGGGTCGATGGCCGCGCTGTGCGAGGGCGAGGTCCTGCAGGACGAGTGCGCCGCCAACAGCACGATGACCCGCCAGGCCTACCTCGACATCATCTATAAGAAAACCGCGAGCCTTCTGGGCGTCAGCGCGTCGGCCGGGGCGCTGGCCGTGGGCGCCACGCGCGACCGGGTGGCCACGATGCGGCGTTTCGGCGAAGCCGTGGGCATGGCCTTCCAGATTCAGGACGACATTCTCGACTATACCCCGACGGCCCACACGGGCAAACCCGCCAACAACGACCTGCGCGAAGGGAAAATCACCCTGCCGCTGCTGTCTGTGCTCGACCGCGCTTCGGATTCCCGCCGCAGGGAGCTGCTCGAACGGCTCTCCCGCTGTCACGAGAGCGACGAGGAGGTCGAGTACCTGCGCTCCACGGTTGAGAACGAGGGCGGCCTCTCTTTCGCCGCCGAGGTGATGCAGGGCTACATCGCCCGCGCCGTGGAGATGCTCTCCGACTATCCCGATTCCGAATACCGTTCGGCGCTGGTCAACCTCTGCGCCTACATCGCCGAACGGGACCGATGACCCCCCCCCGAAACTTATTAACCTAAACATTGATAGATTTTATGGAACAAAAGAAAAATTACACCTTGCCCATCGTCATGATGTTCTTGCTCTTTGCAATGATCTCCTTCGTGACGGGACTTTCGAATCCGCTGGGCGTCATCGTGAAGAATCAGTTCGCCGTGGCGAACTGGATGTCCCAGCTGGGCAACTTCGCCAACTTCATCGCCTATGCCGTGATGGGCATTCCGGCGGGCATGATGCTCAAGCGCATCGGCTACAAGAAGACGGCGCTTGCGGCCGTGGCAATCGGTTTCGTCGGCGTGGGTATCCAGTATCTTTCGGGCGAAGCGGGCAGTTTCCCGATTTACCTGATCGGCGCATTCGTCTCGGGCTTCTCGATGTGTATGCTGAACACGGTCGTGAACCCGATGCTCAACACGCTGGGCGGCGGCGGCAAGAAGGGTAACCAGCTGATCCAGTTCGGCGGCTCGCTCAATTCGATTTCGGCGACCATCGTTCCGATCCTCGTGGGTTACCTGATGGGTAACGCGGCCAATGCGACGATCAGCGACGCGGCTCCCGCGCTGTGGATCGCCATGGGCATCTTCGCCGTGGTGTTCTTCGTGCTGGCGGCGGTCCGCATTCCCGAACCCTTCGCGATCCAGGACGCCAAGAGCGAGAAGAAGGACAAGCACAGCGCCATGTCGTTCCGTCACTTCGTGCTGGGTACGGTGGCTATCTTTATCTATGTAGGTGTCGAGGTGGGCATTCCCAACTTTATGAACCTGTTCCTGACCTCCACGCCCGACGCGGCGACCCCCGGTATCGGAATGGCTGCTGCTGCGGCCGGTTCGCTCGTGGGCACTTACTGGTTCCTGATGATGTGCGGCCGTCTGATCGGCGGCGTCATCGGCGGCAAGGTCTCGAGTAAGGCGCAGCTGACGGCGGTTTCCGTCGTGGCGCTGGTCTTCGTGCTGCTGGGCATCTTCGCTCCGATCGACACGATGGGCCGCATGCCGGTGTTCACGGGTACGGGCTTCGCCATGATCGAGGTTCCCATCGGCGTCATGTTCCTCACGCTGTGCGGTCTCTGCACGTCGGTGATGTGGGGCGGCATCTTCAACCTCGCCGTCGAGGGACTCGGCAAATACACCTCCATGGGCTCGGGTATCTTCATGGTGATGGTTTGCGGCGGCGGTATCCTTCCGCTGATCCAGGGCTATGTGGCCGACATCTCCAACTACCTGTCGAGCTACTGGGTGATCATCGCCGGTCTGGCCTACATGCTCTTCTATGCGCTCGTAGGTTCGAAGAATGTCAACAAGGATATTCCCGTAGAGGATTAATTCCCGATTTTAGAGGGCGTTTTTGCTCTTGCTCTCGTGCGGCGCGAATGGGACGTACTCCGGTACTGCCCGTCCGCGCCGCACTCGTTCGAGCGCCAGCCGGCATCTTTGCGGTCAAAAGCGCCGGAACGCTTTCCGCTCCGTTCATCACGGTGGGGCGGAACTATATCGGGCATTTCGAAAATTCCAGTCCAAAAACAGGAAATTTCAAAGTTCAGCCTTGAAATATCGACAAAAAAGTGGCAAAAATAAAAGACCCTTTAAACCGAGTTTAAAGGGTCTTTGTTTGGAATGTCATTGCAAGTTCGTTATACTTGCAATAAATTGGGGTTAGTCACACCATTTTACAACGGGAATATGGTAAGGAACAATTTTAATAGCACGGTCATCGCCATTTGTCATTGTTTCTATCGCTTCGTGCAACCACCGCAGAGTAACCATAGCTTCCGCGACATCCGAACGGCCCATATTTTCAGTGTCGCTCAAAATATACTCTGTAAGTGTGAAATAAATCAGTTTTAAATGTTTAGCGGCCGCTTTCGGATCGAGGTAGTCGGTTAGACATGCGACCAGTTCGTCGAAATTGTACTGATTAGCAAACTGCGCAACTTGTGCGGCATCTCGTTGATAGGTAAACATAGCTTATAAGATTTAGGAAATGAAAAAAAGCCACTCTAAGGTGTCCTACGCTCTTATAAGAAAGCGCTGGGGCGTTTCCACTACCCACACCATAAGTGGCTATAATTCTGTGATTTGTTTTTGCAAAAGGCATGACTTATAAGATTTAGGATATGCAAATATAGTAAAAGAGACGGAATAAAATACAAAGTTTATCAAAAAATCGGATTGCCAAGGGTTGAAAATAATTTGTATATAGGTTATAAACAATTTTTTGCCATGGCGCATATATGAAGGATATTTGTGCTATCCAAATACTTTTACATGACATACACATTTATCATCTCCGACGAAAGCGTCAATGCGGACGGCTTTGTTATTCAGACAAAGGGCATCCGCACGGAACGTTTTAAAAAGGATCCCGTGATGCTCTACATGCACGCACGGGAAAAAGGCGTTATAGGCCGCTGGGACAACATCCGGACCGAGGGTTCGCAATTGATTGCCGACGCCGTATTCGACGAAAATAACCCGCTCGGAAAAGAGGTTAAAGAGCGTGTAGACGGCGGCTTTCTGCGCTCGGCGTCTATCGGCCTGTCTGTTCTCAATTACGAGAGGATCGACGGCGTAGACACCGTAACGGACTGCGAACTGACCGAGGTGTCGATCGTCGATATCCCGTCCAATCGGAACGCCGTCAAACTGTTCGACAAAAGGGGGCTTATCGTATTGAGCCTTAAAGAATCGGCAGACGGGGACAAAGACCTGCGTACGCAACTGATCGAGGTGCTGAAACTGCCTGCAACAGCGACGGATGGGGTGATCATAGAAACCGTAACAGCCCTATCCGGTAATGCAGGCCCGGCGGAACCCGACACGGAAAAGGCCCTGCGGCTGGGGTATGTCGAATCGTCGCAGCTCATGCTCCTGAAACACATGGCACGGACCGACAAATCGGCATTCCGCAAGTTCATGCAGGACAAGGAGCAGGCCGCGGCGGTGGATATAGACAAAGAGTTGAAACAAGCCGTCAACCTCGGTAAATTCGGTATGCCAGACCGTGTGTATTCGAGCATATCGGCAAACAGTTGGGTGTCAAGGCTCTGAAGGAGGTCCTCGAAGTCATGCCCGAAAAGGTGTCGTTTGCGGCTTTCTTCGGCCCGAACCGCAACGACATGACCAACCGGGCCAACTGGGGACTGAAAGAATACCGCAAATACGATCCGCAGGCATTGAGCGATGATCCGGAGTTATACGCCCGCCTGCGGGAGAAAGAATACGGGGAAGAACAGGAACCGTATCATAACCTGGCCTATTACCGCAAACATAACCCCGAGTATCTGGCACAACATCCCGACCAATACGAGCGGTTGCTTGCCCGCGAACGTAAAAACAAGTAACGAACAATCAATTACAAATACAATATTTATGGCATTAAACAGAGAGGTCTGGATAGACCAGGTAAAAGAGGGTTTCTACCCCGACGACAGTTTCCTGCAAAAGGCGACGGACTATTCGCAGTTCGTGGATCACAACCGCCTGCACATCGCGTCGGCGGGTATCGACCCGAAGGTTTTGGTCAATAATACGACCTATCCTATCTCGGTGATCGGGCGTGATGACGAGGACAACGAAATCCGGCTCGACAAGTTCGAGACCGAAAACACCATCGTCCGCCGCCCCGAAGCGCTGGAGTACAGCTACGACAAACTCGAAAGCGTTATCGGCCAGCACCGTTCGACGCTCCGGGCAAGTGTGGCGACGAAAGCCGCGCACGCTTATGCCCCGGCGGAAGATACCGAAAACACTCCCGTAATTATCACGACGGGCGAAAGCATCACGGGCCGCAAGCGGTTGCGGTTTGCGGACATCCTCGCGCTGAAAGAGCGTTTCGACGATGTGGACGTACCGCTCGATGAACGTTATCTCGTGTTGCATCCGAAGCACGTTTCCGACCTGCTGCTCGAAGACCTCAAACTCTTCAAGGATCTGACGAGCATCAAAGACGGCGAGCCGCTGAAATTCGCCGGGTTCGGCTGTTACGCTTTCTCGCGCATGCCGACGTACCGCATGATGGACGGCGTGCTGAAAAAGGTCGCATTCGGAGCGGCAGCGGCCGAGGGAGACAGGTTCGCCTCGTTCGCGTTCTACGCAAAGGAGGTGATGAAAGCCGACGGAGATATTCACATGTACGCCACGGAGAACGACCCCAAAGAGCGTGTGACGATCGTAGGTTTCGACAAACGGTTCGTAGCATTACCGATCCGCGGCAAGGGCATCGGCGCGATTGTCAGCGCATCCGTTTAAAGGGCCTTTAAACCCGCTAAATTTCGTGTATTATGGCATACAACAATAAGAACTACCTCGAAAAGATAAAACAGGCCGTAGAGGTGACAAAAGCGCACTATGAACCGGGGCGGCAGGATCGGAATCATCGGTGGGTATGGAACAATTATATTTATGATATGTTTCATGTCGGATATATCACATATCTGTCCTGGTTGCGCCGGGACCCTGATTATAGCGCTTATATCAAGCGGTTAAAAGCCGAACGCAGGGCGGATATGGAAGCGCGAAAGGCCGAGAGGATGAAGAACCCCCGCAGGGCACGCAGAACACCCGCGCAGCACCGGGTTAGAAAGGTGTCCTGACCTGTTCCCTGAAGACTGCGAAACCCGAACAGTTGCCGCCCGTCGATCATTTCGGCGGGCGGTATTATTTTCTATTCCAAAACTCCGGAAAACGTGGTCAATGAAAAGGGCCACTATTTTGACCACAAACGAAAATTCCGAAAAACGTGGTCAAATACAGAATATCAGCCAGCAAAAAATCAATACCAAAACTCCAAAAAACGCCTACAATTTAAACGTAGGCAAAATTGTAGGCCTAAATGTAGGCAAACGAAAACTCCAAAAAGCGCCTACAAATACAGACTATCGAATCACCAAAAAACAATACCAAAACTCCGAAAAACGCCATGTTTTCAAAACATAGCAAAGAGCATGGCGAAAAGCATGGCAAACGAAAACTCCCAAAAACGCCATGCTTTAAGGAGAAATTTTACTTACCAAAATTCCTTATCAAATACAGAATACCCGAAAGGCGTAGATAGCATTCGTTGAATGCAGATTGGTTGCTAACAGGTCGGGGAGAAATTTTGCTTACCAAAACTCCAAAAAACGTCACCTTTTACTGAATACCCGACAGGCGAAGAGAGTTTCGAGAAGAATGTCGCCGATGTTACCGTAGATAAGGTTTTCAAGTTGCGAACCGATCGTTTGATTGACCGCCAGCAGATACCTATATATGACATGGAGGCCGTCGCTGGTCTTGTTCCGCTGTTTGCAGACCAATACAGCCAGTCGATCGTCGGGTCATGGAGACGACACTGATCCCCAAATGCGACGGAGGACTGCGTATCGTAGGGGATTCGATGTACCCGCTGCTGAAAAGCGGAGACATCGTGTTTTACAAGCAGGTACATGACATCATGCACAGCATTATATGGGGTGAAATGTATCTGATTTCGTTCGACATTGACGGAGACGAGTACGTTTCGGTGAAATACCTGCAAAAATCCGATATACCTGATCACATCGTGCTGGTCAGCTATAACGAGCACCACAAACCGATGGAGATACACATCAACCGCATCCGGGCGCTTGCTTTTATCAAGGCGTCGCTGCGTCTGAACTCGCTCAAATAGGGGACAGATCGGTCATTATACTATAAAGCCCGCACAAACCACGTTTAAATGGTCGTGCGGGCTCGTCTTTGTGGTGAATTACCACTGAATATTGCGGTTACGCATTGAATTGGGGCGTTTCGCCTTGAAATTCCTGCACTGAAATTACGGTAAATTACGCAGCCAAAATTTGGCCGTTCTATCCTAACTATCTACTTTACAATCGTTTCATCTCTTTTATCCCTTTTGGAGTTTTCGTTCTGCCCCTTACAGAACCATCCCGGCTGACGCCCGAAATCGTCGCCAGCCTGGGACTCGCTCCGGAGGAGGTCGCAGCCCTGCACGGTCTGGTCGAACGCTGCAACGAGGCGGCTTTGGCCCGGCTCCAGGCTGAATACGATGCGCTGAAAAGACCGGCGGCATCGTTCTCTGACGTCTCCGGTCGGTTCCGCGCTTCTTTCGGACGCAAAAAAACAGGATGCCTTTTCAGACATCCTGTTTTCTCTTTCCGACCGCGGGATTATTTCTTCTCCGTGCGGGTCATGCGCTTCTCCTTGATGCGGGCCTTCTTGCCGGTCAGGTCGCGCAGGTAGTAGATGCGTGCGCGGCGTACGACACCGATCTTGTTGACCTCGATCTTGTCGATGTGAGGCGAGTAGAGGGGGAAGATACGCTCCACGCCCACGCCGTTCGAAATCTTGCGGATCGTGAACATCTTGGTCTTGCCCGAGCCTTTGATCTGGATAACCACACCGCGGAAGCTCTGCACGCGCTCCTTGTTTCCCTCGACGATCTTGTAGGAGACGGTGATCGTGTCACCGGCCTTGAACGACGGCACGTCGGCGTCCGTCTTGGGCCACATCTGCTCGTTGACGAGCTTGATGATTGCGTCTTTGTTCATTGTTGCAACAATTTTTGTGTTTCGCATTCGACATTCCCGCTGCGCCGGGGTTACCATACAGGTCCTTTGCCTGTAATCCCGCGAATTGGTTTTCGCTGCGTCTGAAGCATTCGCTTTCCGCCCGCCGTACCCGTCCGCATCTGCCGTAGCGCCCAATGGAAGAGGTTGATATACGCCCGAAAGGGACTGCAAATATAGGAAGAATTTTCCGAACGGTGCAACTATTGCATGAAAAAAGCGCGATATTATTCGTATCTTTGCGGAAAAACGATTTGAAAGATGAATGAAAGACTGATACTCGTAACCAACGACGACGGATACGATTCGAAAGGCATGGAGGCCGCCATAGAGGTCGCCCGGGCCTTCGGCCGCGTGGTGGTCGTGGCTCCCGAGACGACGCAGAGCGGCATGAGCCAGGCCATCACGATGTACAATCCGCTTTACCTGCGCCGCATCCGCGAGGAGGAGGGCGTTGCGGTTTACGCGTTCTCGGGAACGCCGGTCGACTGCGTCAAAATGGCCTTCGACTACCTGCTGCGCGACGAGCGCGTGGACATGGTGATCTCGGGCGTGAACCACGGCTCCAACTCGGCCGTCAACGTCCTCTACTCCGGGACGATGGGCGCCGCCATCGAAGGCAGTTTCTACGGCTGTCCGGCCGTCGGGCTGTCGCTCGACGACCACGGGGCCGACGCCGATTTCGCCGCTGCGGTGGTCTACGGCCGGCGGATCGTCGGCGACATCTTCGCCGCGGAGGTCGAACTGCCGCTGTGCCTGAACGTGAACGTTCCGGTCGGCAGCGTCGGGGAACTCAAGGGAATGAAACTCTGCCGCCAGAACCGCGGTTTCTGGCGCGAAGAGTTCTACCGCCACGAAGACCCCCGGGGCCGGGAGTATTTCTGGCTCACGGGCGAATTCGTCAACGGCGAGCCTGAAGCCACCGACACCGACGAATGGGCGCTGGCCAACAAGTACGTGGCGGTGGTTCCCGTGCAGGTCGATCTGACGGATTACCGCCAGCTGAAGAATCTGACGAAGGTGTTGAAGTGACCGGAGAGGGGCGCCGGACCGGAAAATCGGCGGAGAGCAGTCCGAAGGCGGCATTTTTAATGCTTAATTCTTAATTTTTAATTATTTTTGTCAAAAAATGTCCGCCTATGCTGATCAAGATCCTGTTAGTCATAGCCATCGTCATCCAATGCGTCGCCACGGGCTATGCCCTGCGGTTGGTGCGCACCACCAAATACAATTCGGTGTGGATTCTTTTCATCGTGGGCTTTTCGCTGCTGTCGGTCGAACGCCTCATCCAGCTGCTTCTCGTATCGGGCTTCGAGGTCATTCCCCGCTGGTGGTTCGGTTATCTGGGGATCGTGATTTCGGTCTGCCTGTCGATCGGCGTGATGTACGCCCACAAGCTGTTCAAATACATCAACCGTCTGAACCGTCAGCGGTCGCTGCTCAACAAGCGTATCCTCACGGCCGTGCTCCGCACCGAGGAGAAGGCCCGGTCGCGTTTCTCGAAGGAGCTGCACGACGGTCTCGGGCCGCTGCTCTCTTCGGCCAAAATGTCGCTTACGGCCCTCGCGCGTGAGGAGCACGACGCCGAGCAGCGCGAGATCATCGACAATACGACCTATGTGATCGACGAGGCGATCCGCTCGCTGCGCGAGATTTCGAACAACCTTTCGCCCCACGTGCTCAACGATTTCGGGCTGGCGCGGGGCGTGCAGAACTTCATCGACAAGAGCGCTGCGATGCACGACGTGAAGATCCGTTTCACGACGAACCTCCGTTCGGAACGTTACGACACCGACATCGAGGTGATTCTCTATCGCGTGATCTGCGAACTGATCAACAACTCGCTCAAGCACGCCGCCTGCTCGGCGATCAACCTTTCGCTGTCGCAGAACGGCTCGGAGCTGACGCTCGACTATACCGACAACGGCCGCGGGTTCAATCCGCAGGCGATGATGGACTGCGGCATGGGGCTTTCGAACATCGCGTCGCGCATCAACTCGCTGGGCGGCACGTTCGACATCGCCTCGGCCAAGGGCAAGGGCATGCGCGCCGCCATCCGCGTCAATACGCAGGAGGAGCCTGCGCCGCTGAACCGCAACCACAACCGCAAACGCCGCCGCCGATAATGGAACCGTACAAGATCATCCTGGTCGACGACCATTCGCTTTTCCGCAACGGCCTGCGGGGGCTGCTCGAACGCCGTGCGGCGTGCCGCGTGGTCGGCGAGGCGGCCAGCGGCGAGGAGTTTCTGGCAATGCTCGGCGGCGTCGACGCCGATGTCGTGTTCATGGATTTCGCCATGCCGGGGCTGGACGGGGCGCAGACGACCGAGCGGGCGCTGGCGCAGCGTCCCGACCTCAAAATCATCACGCTCTCGATGTTCGGCGAGGAGAGTTACTATTCGCGCATGGTCGAAGCCGGAGCGCGAGGCTTTTTGCTGAAGGATTCCGACATCGGCGACGTGATCGAGGCTGTCGAGACGGTGGCTGCGGGCGGCAGCTATTTTTCGCCGCAGCTGCTCTCGTCGCTCACGGGACGCATGCGCACGCGGGAAGACGCCGCGGACGAACAGCTGTCGTCGCGCGAACGTGAAATCCTGGTGGCCGTCTGCCGGGGGCTGTCGAATCAGGAGATCGCCGACGAACTTTTCATCTCGAAGCGCACGGTCGACAAGCACCGCGCCAACATCCTCGAAAAAACCGGCTGCAAGAACACCGCGTCGCTGGTGGTCTATGCCATCCGCAACGGCATCGTCGATATTTAGGGTTCGATTTTATGCGGCAATTTCCGCACATCCCTCACGCGGGGCGAACGGGACGTACGTCGGTACTACCCGTCCGCCCCGCGTCTTACGATGCACAAAACTTGCCGGTCTAAAATCACCCCCCCCCTCCGCCTTTTAGGCGGGATTACAGCAGCGGCGAGAACACCCGCATCAGCGACTCCGCCCAGCGGCGCGGCCGCGGGCGGTTGAACCATTCTCCGGGCGTCAGGGCATGACAGCGCGAGGCGTCGTCTTCGAATACCCCAGCCATGCGGGCCGTGAACTCTCTGTCGTAGACAAAGGCGTTGACCTCGAAATTGTGTTCGAAGCTGCGGAAATCCATGTTCGCCGAGCCGATGACGGTCAGGGAGTCGTCGATGATCAGCAGTTTGGAGTGTAGGAAGCCGGGTTTGTAGAAGAGAATCTTCACCCCGGCCTTCATCATGTCGTCGAGATAGGAGTGCGACGCCAGGTCCACGACCTTCGAGTCGGAGCGCGCCGGGAGCATCAGCCTTACGTCGATGCCGGCCAGCGCCGCCACTTGCAGGGCCGAGTTCAGCACGTCGGACGGGAGGTAGTAGGGGGTCTGTATCCAGATTCGCTTCCGGGCGTTCGAGACGGCGTAACTGTCGGCCTGCAACAGTGCCCGCCACTTGCCGAACGGTCCGCTCGGCACGATCTGCAGGATGTCGTCCGTATGGCGTTCCGCCGCGGGGTAGTACTCCGCGCCTGCGATGTGCCGCTTCGTGGTCGCCGACCAGTCGCTCAGGAACGACGCCTGCAACCCCGCCGCGCCGCTGCCCTCGATCCGGAAGTGGGTGTCGCGCCACGATCCCCACTCCGTGCCGCGGACGTAGCGGTCGGCGATGTTCATGCCGCCGATGAAGCCGACGCAGCCGTCGATGACGGCTATTTTGCGGTGGTTGCGGTAGTTGACCTTGCTGGTGAAAAGCGGGAACTTGACGTGCAGGAACGCGAACGCCTCGATTCCCTCGCGGCGCATCCCCTCGAAAAAGGACTTTTTCACGCCGCTGCACCCCACGTCGTCGTAGAGGATGCGCACCTCGACCCCTTGCCGGGCTTTCGCGACCAGCGCGTCGCGCAGGCGGCAGCCCGTTGTGTCGTCGCAGAAGATGTAATACTGGATGTGGATGTGGTGCTTCGCCCGGGCGATCTCCGCAAGCAGCGCCTCCATCTTCGACTTGCCGTCGGTGTAGGGCGTGATGCGGCTGTAGAGCGGTACGGAGTGGATCGTCGCGGCGAGCAGCCGGGCCAGCGGGAGGTGCTCGTCCGGGATGTCGGGCCGTCCGTCGTCGAGAGCCTCTTCGAGCTGCATGGTGATGCGTTTGCGCGTGCGGCGCGAGATGATGCGCTGCTTGGAGAGGTTCTGTCCGAAGAAAAAGTAGAAGACCAGCCCCACGACCGGGGCGAACACCAGCACGATGATCCACGGCAGGGTCTTCAGCGGGTTCCGGTTGTCGGTGATGATGACCAGGACGATGCCGAGGATCGTGACCGTGTAGATTACAAGAAAGGCATATGTCAGTATCTGCTGCATATCCGTCGGTTTCTTCTCATCGCGCGGTTGGGCGTTGCGCGCCGGAAGCGGGGGTTACTGCCTGGGGAAACGCACCGAGTAGAGCAGGTGTTCGAGCCCCCGCATGTAGTTGCGCTTACGGGGTTTGTTCAGATCGGGGGCGTAGACGTAGCAGTCGAGCGTGAAGACGCGGTTGGTGGCCGTGTCCACGGTCGTATAGCTGACGAACGGGCCTCCCATGAAGTCGCCGTGCACGTCCCAGAATCCGCGGAGTTCGCACCACAGGCGTCCCTCCATGCGGAACAGGCGGTAGTCGGGGGCGAAAGCGTCCGAAGTGATCATGTACGAACCCTCCGACGGGCCGGGAATCTGCGCCGCGTACTTGTTGCGTGCGGCTACCAGCGCCTCTTCCGTGAGCGACTGCTTGCCTTCGTAGGGGTAGGAGTAGATGAAGAATCCCTGACTGGCGGTCGGGTATTCGTTGCGCGCCCAGATGAAGTCGGGTTTCTGTGCGGCCAGCGTGTAGCCCTTCGGAACCTTCATCTCCACGCCGAACGTTTTGAGAATGGCCGACTCGATGCCGGGGTTGCCATAGGTCTCGTTGGCCTTCACGGCGCGGTCGCGTTCGGCCTTTTCGAGCGCATAGACGAGGTTCTCCCGGTTTTCCGCGAGGTATTTCACCAGCGCTCCGTCGCTGGGGCCTTGCAGCGTCATCACGATCTGCGGATCGGACGTCACGTCGTACTGCACGGCGGTCGTGGTCTCCTTCAGCTCCGGATCGACCAGAATCTTGAGAATGTTGCGGTGATCGGCGACCATGCCCGTGAAGCCGCGTTCGGTGACGCGCAACACGTCGAAGATCGGCTCGATCTGGTTCAGATAGGGCACCGGGGCGGTGAAGATCGCGCGCAGCGAATCTCCGACCTCGCCCGTCCACTCCGCCTGGGGACATACCACGATCAGTTCGTAGGGTTTTCCCTGTGCACTTTTTTTCGAATTGTTCAGGGTCTTGAAGGCGTCGCAGCCTGCTGCCGTCGCGACGATCAGCGCTGCGATCGTTATCCGGAAAAGCGTTTTCATAGTCGGTCGATTCGAGTTGTCTTTATCACAAATATACGTATATTTTTCCAAATGGCGCGGAATTTCACTATTTTTGCCGCGTTATGCGTTTGAAACCGCCAAAAATAGTCCGGCGCCTGATGCCGGACCTGATCTGGGAGATCGATGACGAGGACGGCGTGTTCCTGACTTTCGACGACGGTCCCACGCCGGGCGTCACGGAGTGGATTCTTTCGACGCTGGACAAGTACGATGCCAAAGCGACCTTCTTCGTGCTGGGCAAGAACGTCGAGATGTATCCCGACCTCTACAAGCGCATTCTCGACGCCGGGCACAAGGTGGGCAACCACACCTATTCGCACCAGAAGGGATGGGGCATGAGCCTCGAACGCTATACGGAGGATGTCGATTTCGCCAACGATCTGATCCACAGCGAACTGTTTCGTCCGCCCTATGCGCGCATCACCCCGGCGCAGGCGCGTTTCCTGGGCCAGCGTTACAAACTGGTGATGTGGGACATCATCTCGCGCGACTACAACCGCCGCCTGTCGCCCCGCACCTGCCTGAAGAACGTCACGAAACACCTCGCGCCGGGCGCCATCGTGGTGTTCCACGACAGCGAAAAGGCCTTCCGCAACATGCGTTACGCACTTCCCCGTACGTTGGAGAAGATCCGGCAGATGGGCTTCAAATGCAAGGCGATAGAGCTTTGAGGCCGTTCTGCGGGCGTTTGCAGCGGGCCGTGGCCCCGGGAATAGGAATTTCCGGATTTTTTTCGTAACTTCGCGGCGCGAAAAAACAACAATTATAAACCATATTCCTATGACAATTACAGCAGCTGACATCAAGATCGGCATGTGTATCGAAATGGACGGCAAGACGTTCCTTGTGGTCGATTTCCAGCACTGCAAACCGGGCAAAGGCCCTGCCTTCGTCCGTTCGAAACTCAAGAATCTGGAAAACGGCCGCGTGCTGGAAAACACCTTCTCGTCGGTAAGCCAGAAGATCGAGCAGGTGCGCGTCGAGCGCCGTCCTTATCAGTTCACCTACGAGGATGATCTGGGAGCGCATTTCATGCACACCGAGACTTTCGAGGAGATCAACATCGACCGGAACCTGATCAACAACTACGACCTGATCACCGACGGTCAGATCGTCGAGGTGATGTTCCACACCGAGAAGGAGGCCGTTCTTTCGGCCGAACTTCCTCCGATCGTCGATATGGAGGTGATCTACACCGAGCCGGGCATCAAGGGCGACACGGCGTCGACCAACTCGCTGAAACCCGCGACGGTGAATTCCGCGACGGCGAAGGACGGCGCCACGATCCGTGTGCCGCTGTTCATCAACACGGGCGACAAGATCCGTGTCGACACCCGCACCCGTGAGTACTACGAGCGCATCAAATAGGCGGAAGTTACGGCTTCGAAAAAAGGGAGGACGATGCAGTCCTCCCTTTTTCGTTTCCCTCCCCTCTTCGGGTCACTCGATTGTCAGGCTGCGTCCTTTGGGATATTTCACGGCGTAGCGCAGGCGCAGTTCGCGCTGCTCGCCGGGTTTCAGCTCCAGTCTCCAGGTGACGATGCCGCTCTCCTTGTCCAGCTGGCCTCCGCTCAACTCCTCGGCCGATACAGCGATGGCGCTGTTGCGCGATACGGGCAGCTGGTCGGCGAGCGTCAGCACGACGGGTTCCGGGCGTGTGTTGCGCACGGAGAACTTCCACGCCACGGTCTGTGTCTGGTTCGAACCGATGGCGCGGCGCGACGAATAGTCGTTCTCCTTGGTGCGTTCGATGCGGATGCTCCGGTCGCGGCCCATCGAGAAGCGGAGTGTGTCGCTCGTCTGACCGGGATCGAGGATGCTCTTGCCGACGAACGTGTTTTCGAAATAGACGTTCGCCTCGCCCTGCAACAGGTTGAGTCTCTCCCAGCCGGTGGCCTCCGCCACGAGGAAGGCGTCCTTGTCGATCTTCGGCGTGCTCTGGTAGATATAGGCGGCCGGCAGGTCGAACCTCCCGATTTCGGCTGCGACGCTCTTGCCGTCTGAAGGGATGGTGTAGGGCTGTCTGATTTCGAACTCGTAGCCCAGCTGGCTCTGCGTCTGCTCCACCTCCATCACGGCGCTCTCGGCGTCGAAGTCTGCAAAATCGACTTCCGCCACCTTTCTGTCCGAAGCCGCTGTGCCGCGAATCCGGACACCCGGTGCGGCGCCTGCCAGTTGATTCGAGACGCCGTATCCCATGACGACCACGTCGTCCAACTTCGTCGCATCCTCCTGCATCACGACGTTCATCGTGTTGCCCGTGATTCTCTCCGTTCGGGGTATGTAGCCGACGTAGCTGAATTGCAGGCTGGAAGCACCGTTGGGAACGGTGATCGAGTAGCTGCCTCGGGTGTCGGTGACGGCGCCGATGGTCGTGCCGGGAATCAGGACGGTCGCTCCGGGCAGGGGTTTGCGCTGATGGTCGAGGACTGTTCCCGACACGGTGTTGCTCGTCATGTTGAGGTTGTAGCGGGGCGGGACGAGACCGTAGTCGAGCCGCCAGGTCTGCAATTTCGGGGCGATGCTCCCGGTATTGGGGTTCGACGAGGAGAGCGTCAAGGCGACGTTCTTCCACTCCTCTCCGGTGTTCTGGAAAATATTGGCCTTGTAGGAGATCTCCACCGGCTCCGACAACCCGCCCGAACGGATGTCGTACGAGGGGAACCAGCCGGCGTTGCGGACGTAGTAGGTCAGCGTGAACGACGCCTTGCAGGTCGCGGGGGCTTCGATCCGCACCTCCACTTCGCTCATCGGGTCCGACTGTCTGCCGCCCAGATTCACCAGTTCGGCCAGAATCTGCCGTCTGCGCTCGTTGATTTTCTCTTCTTCCGCGTCGAGGGAGAGCGTCTTGCTTTTCAGCGTTTCCAGCCGTGCGGCATAGTACTCGTTCAACTCCCTGATGGCGGCCAGCGGGGTGGCGACGTTCCGGTTGGCGACCGAGCAGTTCGTTTTCAGCAGTTCGCTCTCCGCATCCATGACCTCGCGCGAGGCCTTCAGCCGGTCCAGCTGCCGCTGCGTCTCTTCGAGCGTCTCTTCGAGCGTCTTTTGGCGGGTCGAGCGTTCGAGGCTGTCGGTGTGGTTGAAAAGCCGGTTGACGGCCGTCACCGTGAATGGGCCTTTGGCGCTGACCTGCATGCTCTTGTCATCCAGATAGGGCGACAGTCCGGTGAATACGACCGTCGAATTTCCGGCCGGGAGGTCCACCTGCCGGGTGCGCGTCACCTGCGCCCCGTCGATGAACAGGGTCACTTTTTCAACGGAGGTCTTGACTTTCTGCGGTCCGGCTACGGCCGAAATTGCTGCGGACAACGCCAGCAGCAACAGCATGCGTTTCAGATTCATTGCTTTGTCGGTTTGGGTTGGTTACAGACAAAGTTAGTCAATTATTCCGAACGGCCAAACATCCGCGCCTGTTGCCCGCACCGCACCTGTTGCCCGCACCGCGCCTGCATCTCGCCGCCGCGTCTGTTGCCTGTCCGCGCCTGCTTTTCGCCGCCACGCCTGTTGTCCGCCCGCGCCGCGCCTACTCGAACTCCTGCATCACGCGCTCCATCTTGCGGCGGATCTGGGCCGTGCAGAGGTTACCGATGCTGCCTTCGTGGGTGTGGCGCACCTCGCGTGTGGGCGTGTATTCGCCCCTTTGGACGGCCATGCCCACCTGCTTGTAGGCTTCGCGGAAGGGCGTGCCCGCCAGCACCATCCGGTTGACGTCCTCCACCGTGAACAGATAGTCGTATTTTTTGTCGTCGAGGATGTGCTCGTTGACGCGGATGTGCGCAAGCATGAAGTCGCACATCGCGAGCGTGCGTTTGATCTCCGTCGTCGCCGGGAAGAGGATGTCCTTCAACAGTTGCAGGTCGCGGTGGTAACCCACGGGGAGGTTGGTCGTCAGCAGCGCGATCTCGTTGGGAACCGATTGCAGGCGGTTGCAGCGTCCGCGCATGATCTCGAAGACGTCGGGATTCTTCTTGTGGGGCATGATGCTCGACCCGGTGGTCAGCTCGTCGGGCAGCGACACGAACCCGAAATTCTGGCTCATAAACAGACATACGTCCATCGCCAGCCGGCCGATCGTCGCGGCCACGGCGGCGATGGCG
>ERZ780190.1364-NODE-1364-length-22454-cov-6.494754_pt1 | contig 22454 bp, 20 predicted proteins | sample MGYA00510980_ERZ780190 | MGnify/ENA primary metagenome ERZ780190 (study PRJEB29588, sample SAMEA1972188) | human gut metagenome | biome: human gut; feature: human-associated habitat; material: faeces | place: Denmark | collected 2008/2010 ... | reverse complement strand
TGGGTTAATCTTCTCCGCAGATTTCTTGTATTACGCCGTCCATGTAAATCGCCTGTCCGCTGGATTGTCTGCCCCACCAGTAGCAACCGTATTCCTCGATGATAACCTCGCCTTGCTCTTTCAGTCGTTCAGCCAGCCAAGAATCAATCAGCCACCATTCCATGACATCATCCACGAACGGATAAAGATATTCTTCGGAAATAAGGTTTGCCCGTATCATTTCCTCGATAACCGTGCTTTGATTCTTCAAAACACAATTCTGTACTACTCGTTGCGCATTCATATAATCGGTTGTTGCGAGTTCATGCGTATTAGCCATCGGTTTGCAAAATTTGTGTGGTCTGCCTGTCGTTCCTCGGCGCAATTCTCCATTCCGTTTTCTGTCGGGTACGCACTATGCGATTCAATGCGGAGAGTTTTGTTGCAGTAATAGTACGGGATAAATTGCTTTGTACTTGTGTCAAATGCAAAATTCATTTCTGTATTCTGCGCAAGTTTACCTTTAGATTCGTAGTATTCTACCAGCGAAATAAGGTTGTACTTTCCATTGCGCCCAATCATTGCGGCACGTAAGCGTGTGTAAACTCCGTTTCCGTGGTCGATTCTGTAAGCCCGCACGGCTAACAAGGCTTTCAGAATTTCTGTCGCCCTTTCATTTAATGTTTTCATGGTCTGTAAAGTTTAGAGTTATTCCCCATTACTTGTAAAAAGATAACTCCATTCATAACCAACTAAACAGGGCGGCATATCTCCATGTAAGAATAGCTTTCCGATTCTATATAATTCCGATAATTCTATGCTGTTATATGGTTTCGGGCATAAATAGGGGGTGGTCTGTTTTATGTGGAATCCTATTAATAGGATGGATGAAAATTCGGTTTTCCATCTGAAAATGGGGAGGGGTGAAAAATAGGGATTGTCCGCTCGGTCGGGGTATATGTACCGAAAAACTCCGACCGACTTTTCAGCCAATCGGAGTTGCGATATTATTCCGCAGCAATCTTTTTCCTTGCAACGAGTTTATCCCTTATGATGGTGTAGCACTCGGTGTTCTTGCCGTCGATGTTCTTGTAGCCTTTCGCGGTATCGAATCATTGGGCAATATCCGTCGCTTTTGCTCTGCGCTCAACCCCCAAATCGTCGTATATGGTCTGTAATCTCTCTTTAATGATTTTAGAGGGTATCGCCTTTCTGTGGGGTAAATCGGCATTTACCCGTTTGACGATTTTATATGCAAGTTCGTCCGCCGAGCATTTAATCAGTTCACGCCGTATCTGCGTCTGATTGTATTTGAGTTCCCGCACCCGTTCTGTCCCCAATATCTCAAAGGCTTGTTTTACCAACGGGTTCCGCCGCTCGATAAGCGATAATGCGAACACGTCCGTCGAAAAAGGATTCGTGTCGGACGCTTTGAGCTCGGCGTATCGGTCAAACAACTCCTTAAACGGTATCTTGGCTTTGGCGTTCCTTTCCAACTTGGTCAGTCGGATGTCATGCCGTTCGGTGGCTGTTATCTTGTTGTCGTTACGCTCGTATTCCGTAATAAGGTTACGGCTGTCGGCGTAAATCTCGGCATAGTTGCGGAAATTCAGCAGTTCCAATTTGATTCGGTTGCGGTCTATGGTCATTGTATCGGTATTGATGTATTTGTTATTGGTGTAAATTTGGTTGCGTAAATCTTCATCCGCCGTCGCATATCATTTCACGAAGCGTTCGCCCTTATCCAATTCTTTTTCCGTTGCGGCTTTGAATTGCGGATAGGTGATGCCCTCGGCATATCGTACCGTCGAGAAGATGTGCGTTATCTCTTTGTAACGTGTATCTCGTATGCGTCCCGCAATCTGCCGTATCGTCGTTGAAACGTCCAGCAGGTGATGTCGTGCCGTGCCGTCGCTCACGACGTATATCTTGCCCTGCTTGTCGTAAATGTCGCACCCCTCGAAAGCCGTCGAGGTGTAGAAATTGATTTTGCGCACCGCTTTGTCGGGAATTCCGATTGTGTAAGTGTCGCCTAATTTCTCGCGGTTTATCTGCTCGGATGTTCCGCTCGTCGAACAGACGATTTTCACCTCGTCGGGTGATAGTCGGGCATGATGCAACACCCGCCCGATAAAATCGACGCTGTTTACAAAGAAATGCAGATTATAGGACACGCCATGCGTTACGGCATTGTGGCAAAGATTTACGACCGATGCCAACGGGCTGTTTTCATGCCACAGCCGCACCTGCATCGGCGGTTCGCTGGGTCAGACAATCCGCGTTGTCGGCAAGGCCTGCAATTCATCCAACAGAAATTCCCGCTCGATGGGTGTCGCGGACATATAAGTCGCGCGGCTGAATTTGGGTATTTCGGCAAGCAATCCCGTAACGGCTCGGTGTCGGAATGAATAGTCGAACAGCAGGCGGTGATATTCGTCTACCAACAGCAGGGCTTTGGCGTATATCTCCGCTCCTGCAACCTCTGCGACGCGCGGAATCGCATCATAGGTGGCCATGATTTTTCAGCGGTCGTGCGTTTTCAGATAGTCGGCTATCTCTTGGTTGGTGACCCCGCCATAGACACCCAGCAGGTCGGCGTGTTCGGGCAGTTTGTTCTTGATAAGGTTCACCGTCGGAACGGCAATTAAAGTAGATATGCGGTTCTCAATGGCAAGTGTCGTTGCACCGCATCCCGTCTTGCCCTTATTAAAGATGCAGTTTTCGGGTAATTTGTTGTTGAGTTCGGGAATTTGCTGAACGTGGAGTGCGTTCGAGGGTGCGGTAATAATTGAATTCATAAGTAAAGAGTAAGGGAAAAATTACGCCGCATATTTTTTGTGCGGGTAACATCTTTATTAGTAAATTTAATTTCCGACACACTTTTTATGCGGCCGCATTTTTTCGGTGTGGAAAGTATCTTTATAAGGAGAATTGATTTCCGACACAAAAAATATGCGAGCAGGGCACAAAAGCAAGGGACACCGAAAATGCCCCTTACATGACCTTACCCTTACTTGTCGGATTTTCCTTTTTCGTATTATAAAGATAGCACCTTTTTTATTGACAACAAAGGTCGGACAGCAATTAATCCGAACATTTTTATCTATGTCTTAAATGGCATTATAGGGCTGTTTACGGGGTGGCGGAGTGTGTTCGACGGGGAAATTAATGTGCAAAAAGTAGTATTAGCGGGTATTTTACATAGTGAGTTGTTCTAAAACACCTTTCGTGTTATGTAATTCAGTACTATTAGCGGTTCGGTACATGGCGCGGCTGTTCTGAAATTCCTTTCGAACATGTGTTTTAAGCGCTAATAGCGGTTTTTGCATGGTAAATAAGTGCGATGTACACGTAAAAAGCCGTAAATTTGGGCGTAAAACGCTATTTTATGAATGAGAAAGAAGCCGATGCCATCCGTAAGAGTATGTATGAATCCTTACTGATGGATGAAAACGATAAGATTGTGCATTGGGATTTCGACCCGATGCGCCGAGAGTTGCGCGAGTATGTCGATATTGCCTGCGGATGTGATGAACAGACGTATGGAATCCGCACGCCGCAATTCGAATATCGCTACTGTACGGGGAAGATTAAGATGCCCTTTACCAAGTCGGATTATCTTGCTAACGACGATATAATCGCTACGGTTATGGGATTGGGGCTGGATGTCGAGAAATTCTGGTTTGCGTTAGTCTTTATTTACGATTATGCCGAAACCTCGTTTAAGAACTACGGCCTTGTGAAACCTGCATCGTTGGATAAGGCGGTGCAAAATCTGTTCAAAGAGTTGGGCGAGGATTTCACGGACGATGATATTGAAATAACCCTTAAAAAGAACAGAAAGAAAGTCGAGGTTCTGCCCGTTATAAAGCGTGGGATTTTGCATTGGCTGCGGGAAACCTATGAACGGGAATGCAAAGGCAGGAAGATTCAGCATTACGGGATTGATACGGGCAATTTCGACCAAACCTATCCGAGTACGTCGTTTCGGATTTATCGGACTGTGGAGATGTATCGGGATATGCTGAACACCTTATTGGGAGACAACCGCCCGAAGCAACCCGACAAGAGTGTTTCGTTGAATCGTCTGTTGCTGATTTCGCGTATCTGTTACCTCTATGAATTTACCCGTAATGACAGCTTTTTGTATAGCGACGATTCGTTAAAAGGAATAATTAAGTCCTGCAAAGGGCGCATGCCTGCAACTTATTCCGCTGTTTATCTGTAATTTGCAGAGGGAGAGCAAAAACGCCCTTTATTTCACTCCCCGTATTTGGGGTGCGAAAAGTCAAATCTTTGTAGTGTCGAAAGGGATAAACCCGACGACCTGCAAACGCTTGGGCAAGGGATGCAGAATAATTTAAGCCCCTCTGTAAAAGGAGTATTTCAGATTATGGCAAATTCAAATTTGCAGAATGGCGTAAACGCCAATGAAATTAACGCGGCAAACGCCGCAACCGTTACGCCTACTCCCGTTGCTGAACAGAAAGAACAGCAGACTGCGCAAACCTCGCGCCGCCGCCGTTCGACTACGCCCCCGATGTGGCGGGTAATGACGCAGGCACGGCCCGTTTTCGATGTCCAACTGAAAAAGGATAACGAAATTAAATTGGCCTGCATCGACAAATTCATGAATGCGGCTTACTCGGATGCAAACAAATTCTGGGCTGATTTCATGGAACAGGTAAATATCCTGCTTGACAGCCGCAGGTATTGCCGCGAGTGTGAAATCTTGGGCTTGAAGCCTGAATATGTAGCGGAACATATCGTGTTCCTCGGTAGTGCCACGATGAAAAAGGTGCTGAAAGACGGCGTATCCCGTACATTAGGGGCTGATGTGCAACTTTACGGGAAACGGTTCTCGCCCGAAGATGCGGACAGATTTCTGTCGGAAGATATAAAACGTCTTCCCGAACATGCGACGGTCGCCTAATTTCAGCCTGCTGTCGTTGAAAAAAAAGGACACTCCGTATATTCGTCGGAGTGCCCTTTTTCGTTCACAATAGATTCTGCATTGCCGCGTCGATTTGACTATTCTCGAAACTATCCAAGTAAATCTGTGTCGTGGATAAATCCGAGTGGCCGAGCGATTCGGAAATAATGGCAATATTCACTCCCGACCGCTTCAAGACCGTTGCGAACGTGTGCCGAGCGACATGGAATATACAAGGCAAAGCAAGCGACAGCGAACAGGTATAGATAAAACGTAAACCGTTAGAAATAAGCGATATTTCAGTATTTTGCGAAGTTGAAGAAATGCAAACGACAACAGAATATTGAGGTTGTTCAGTTACCAAACCGTTAGCCGGGTAGTTACCGAAACGGAAATAGGTAACGGCAAGCGATGAAAAGAAATCCTCACCGTTTTGTTTGCGTTAATACACAGTGTTTTGCGTATCAAGGAACGCTTATATGGCAAGTAAATTTGCACTTAAAAATATAAGCGTATGAAAGTAGAAAAATTCAAGGTGCTGCTCTACCTCAAAAAGAGCGGATTGGACAAGTCGGGAAAGGCTCCCATCATGGGGCGTATCACGGTGAACCGCACAATGGCGCAATTCGGTTGCAAGCTGTCATGCACTCCCGAACTGTGGAATCCCCGTGAAAGCCGTCTGAACGGCAAGAGCAAGGAGGCGGTGGAAACCAATGCCAAGATTGAGAAACTGTTACTTGCCGTCAATTCGGCATTCGATTCCTTGCTGGAGCGTAAGCAGGAGTTTGACGCAGCAGCGGTCAAGGATATGTTTCAGGGAAGCATGGAAAAACAAATGACCCTGTTAAGGCAGTTTGACCGTATCAACGAGGAACTGAAAGCGCGTGTCGGCATTGACCGGGCAGAGGGAACCTACTCCAAGTGTTGCTACACACGTCAGATTCTCGCAGAGTTCATCCGTGAAAGGTTCAAGACGGAGGACATCGCCTTCGGACAGCTTTACGAGCGTTTCATCTGGGACTTTCAGGATTATGTGCTGGATGTTAAGAAACAATCCCTGCAATCCGTGCGCCACTATCTCGCCCATTTGAAGAAGGTGTGCCGCATCGCCTACAAGGACGGGCATTCCGAGCGTTACTTCTTCTGCAACTTCAAACTGCCGAAACAGGAAATCAGCGCACCGAAGGCACTCACACGGGAAGAGTTCGTGAAAGTGCGTGACGTGGAAATCTCGGTGAAGCGCAGACCCTCGCTTGCCCTCACCCGTGACCTGTTCCTGTTTGCCTGTTATGTCGGAACAGCCTATGCCGATACCGTATCCATCACCCGTGACAACCTCTTTACCGATGATGAAGGCGACCTGTGGCTGAAATACCACCGCAAGAAGAACGAGTACCTCGCACGGGTGAAGCTGCTCCCCGAAGCAATTGCCCTTTTGGAGAAATACAAGGACGATTCACGGGAAACACTCCTGCCTGTGCAGGACTACCGTGTGCTGAGAGCCAACATGAAAAGCCTCCGTGTACTGGCAGGCATCAAGACGGATATTGTCTATCATGTCGGACGCCATAGTTTCGCAAGCTTGATAACGCTTGAAGAGGGTGTGCCTATCGAGACCATCAGCAGGATGTTGGGACACACCAATATTCAGACAACGCAGATTTACGCCCGTGTAACCCCGAAGAAACTCTTTGAGGATATGGACAGGTTTGTCGATGCGACCAAAGATTTGAAACTTGTTCTCTAAAAAATAAAATTATATATCAACATCCACTTAAACAGATTATTATGCGCAGCACATTCAAGCAACTCTACTATATCAACCGCAGCAAGATAAAGGCTGACGGCACGACCGCTATCTGGTGCAGAATCACCATAGACGGCAAACAGGTGGTGCTTTCCACGGGCATCTATTGCAATCCCGATGATTGGAACAGCAAGAAAGGCGAGGTGAAGGAAAGCCGCACAAACGGACGGTTGAGCCAATACCGCCAACATATCGAGGATACATATAATTCCATACTGAAAGAACAAGGTGTAGTCAGTGCAGAATTGTTGAAGAATACCATAGTGGCGGAAAGTTCCCTGCCCACCACATTGTTGCAGACGGGCGAACAGGAATTGGAACGGCTGAAGAAACGCTCCGTTGAAATCCGATCGCGTTCCACCTATCGGCAATCCATCATTTTTCAAGACAGTATCAGGCGGTACATAGAATCGGTATATGATATGCCGGACATACCGTTGGAGGATGTGACGGAACAGTTCGGAAGGGACTACAAGACTTTCCTGCTGAGGGATTTGGGATGCAGCACGGACAAGATGAACAAGTGCCTGTGCTGGCTCAACAGGCTGCTGTACCTTGCCGTTGACAGAGAGATTATACGCGCCAACCCTATCGAGGAAGTTGAATATGAGAAGAAGAATCCGCCCAAACTGAAACATATCAGCCGCAACGAGTTGAAACGCCTGATGGCGACACCGTTTGAGGACGGGAATATGGAACTTGCACGGCGCATGTTCATCTTTTCGAGTTTCTGCGGTCTGGCGTATGTGGATATATACAGGCTCTATCCGCACCATATAGGGGAGGCTGCGGACGGCAGAAAGTATATCCGCCAAAAGAGGGGCAAGACCAATGTGGAAGCGTTTGTCCCGTTGCATCCCGTGGCGGAGCGTATATTGTCGCTCTATAACACGACCGACGACACCAAGCCCGTTTTCCCTCTACCCATCCGTGACATACTCTGGCATGAGGTGCATTCCATCGGCAACGCATTGGAGTTCGAGGAAAATCTCTCCCATCACCAAGCCCGGCACACGTTCGGAACCCTGTTGATTTCCGCAGGTATTTCGATAGAGAGCATCGCCAAGATGATGGGGCACACGAACATCGTCAGTTCCCAAATCTATGCAAAAATTACCGATGATAAAATCTCCAAGGATATGGACAAGCTGATGGAGCGAAGAAAAGAATTGTCGGCTGGCGAAAAGAAAAAACAGTAAATAATCAACATAAAATAAAGGGATTATGAGCAGAGGTATAATAACAATCGGAGAAACTGGCGCAGTCATAATGCCGACTGCCCCCGTATGGATGACCAAGTTCGAGATTGCTGACCTGTTCGGTGTATTCTCTTGCGACATTCGCAAGAGAATACGGGCAATTTACAAGAACAAGGAACTGAATGAAGCCGATACAATGCGATATGTCAAACAGCCTGACGGCATCAGTTATGATGTTTATAATCTTGAAATGGTTATAGCCATAGCTTTCAAGATATGCAGCAAAGGGACCCTTTTGTTTAGGCGGTTTGTAATAAATGAAATCTGCGCCACCAAGAAAGGAAGCCCGGTCACGTTGTTCTTCTCTTGTGGCAAGGGCAGTAACCTATGGTATAGTTGAGGTTCATCCCGTCAGCCACTTGTCCCCGATGCTCGGATGCGAAGGTAGCGTGTGGCTTTAACGGCATCGGCAAGGTCGGGCGGCAGAGCCGTTTCGGGCGGAATCTTCCTCAAACGGGGTTGAGCGTATTCCACCCGAAAACCTTGCCAATGCCAGCCATACGCTTGAAAGGCATCCGGCAACGGAAACAAGCGACTGAGGGAAATCAGAAGAAATAGAAGGAACGGCTTACAGACGAAGCTAAACATTGATGCTTCATCTATAAGCCGTTCCTTTTTCTTTTTGCCGAAGTTCCATTGCTGCCGCAAACATAGGGCAGACGGCAAACTGCGCTCCTTCAAAAAAATCAGGTTGCCTTCAATCGGTAGGCGGATTGGTAGCCGTCAGCCAGCATCCTTTCGATGTCGGATTCACGGTAGAGGATTTTGCCACCCAACTGGATGTAAGCTATCCGCCCCTCGTTGCGATAGTCTTGGAGAGTTCGACGGCTCACCTTCAAACGTGCCGATACCTCCTTGTCGGTGAAGAAACGCTCCCCGTTCAGTGTCGGGCGGTAGTTGGCGGTCAGACGCTCTACGTTGTCCAGCAGACGGTCAAGGCTGCCCATGAAGTGGATTATCCACTCGTTTTCTTTGTTAATCAGTTCGTTCATATTACATTGGATTTAGTGGAATTATTGTTGCTACTATATTCAGTTATCAGATAGTCCTGCCTTTGAACTTCGCTTCCTTTCGTCTGTCCTCCACAATGGGGACGATACGCTGCACGTCTTCGGGGCGGTAATACGTCTTGTGGTTGATTTGGCTGTATGCCAAAGTTCCGTTGTCCCGAAGCGTCTGCAATGTGCGTGGGCTGATGTTGAGCATCCGGCACACGTCCTGATTGTCCATCCACTCGCTCATTTTCTTTTCGCCGTGACGATGGCAGATGGCATCCATCCGGCTGACGAAGCGGTCGAACTTGGCGACCAGTTCCTCGAAGGTCTTTCTCTCGATTGATACGATTTCCATATTGTCTTTCTTTTAGTTATTACTGTTTCTTTTGCCGCAAAGGAATGTATAATCTGTTACACTACAATGGATTTTTCAAAACTGGCAGCATGTTGCGTCGGTGTGGCAGTGGTTGTCCGGGGTACAGATTATTGCTATCACCTTAATTTCGGTTTTTAGAGGGAAAGCCGAAACTAAAATAAGGGCTTAATTCAAATTCGCAGACGATAGAGTCTTTGTCCTTTCCGACATATACATTCGGCAAATCGGTGAAGTCCGCACCGCTTTGGAAACCGCCATAAAGCAGAACCACACAAAATTGCCTAATAGAATCCAAGTGCTTGACGGGTTGGATTATAGACGCTTACTTTGCTCACGACAAACGGTCAACTGTGCGCATACAGACCACGAGTATTAACTTTTAAAATGTAACAAGATGGCAAAGAAAAGAAACTACGAGAACGATGAAGCGTTTAAGAACTTCAGAGTGCAGGATTATCTGCCTGAAATGAAATGGCGTGATTCGAAGGCAAAGGCTTCCGTACAGGAACAGGAAGCATTTCCAGAAGAAGCTACACTCTTCCCTCCGTTGGATGAGCCGTGCACATCCGCAGCACAAGCAGCGCTACCCGAAACTCCCCAACCTAACGAACCGGAAGTATGGGAGGACGAAGTGGAAACTGGCGATACCGACAATGATGAAATGGTGGAAGCGGCTCTTGAAGCGAATGCCCAAGAGGAACGAACCATCGTCAGACGCATCAGCAGCAAACAGCGCAAGTTGTCGCTGGAGGAGTATCGCACCGCCTATCTGCAAGTTCCCAAGATTACCAACCGCAAGCCCGTGTTCCTCAGCGGAGAGGTACGTGACAGGCTGGACGAGATTGTCCGCCGTCTCGGAGGCAGGGGATTGAGCGTGTCGGGACTGGTCGAGAACCTCGCCCGTCAGCACCTCATCGCCTACGGAAACTACATCGCCCAATGGCGTAAATTGTAGGAATTAAGACAAGACCAACGGGATGTATTAGAGGTATCTTTCAGAGATGCTCTAAATCACTTTTTATGAGGTTTGGAGGGGCAAGTTTATGTTTCGGGCAGACCGAAACCACTTGCCCCGCTTCAAACCTCGCAGGGAAACCACATCCCGTTGGTCTATCTTATATACAATTATTATACTCAGTAATTAAACTAAGAAACAGATAATCATGGACAACGAAAAAAGAAAAAACAGCGGACGGGAACGAGCCAACAAGGGCGGTCGTCCCGTCAAGGGTGTCACCGAGAAACTGAAATACCGTATCACGGTGAAGATGGCAACGGAGGACTACTACCTGTTGAAGTCCAAGGCGAAGTCGGCAGGAGTTTCAGCCAGTGAATTTATCCGAGGCTGCATCACCAACGGCGGAGTGAAAGAACGGCTCTCGAAAGAGCATGGCGACCTTATCCGCAAGCTGTGCGGCATGGCGAACAACCTGAACCAGCTGGCGAGAAAGGCGAATGCGGAGGGATACTCCTCCGTGTTCATCCCTTGCCGAACACTGATGATAGAGATAGACAACCTTGTAAACCGGATACACCTATGATAGCGAAAATAATGAAAGGCTTCGACTTCAAGGCGGTGGTTTACTACATTCTTAATGATGAAAAAGGTACTCAAATCATAGATGCGGACGGCTTATTTATGGAAAATAACGATACGATAGCGCAGGGATTTATCGGTCAGGCGCAGATGAATCCAAGGGTGACAAAGGTTGTCGGACATATCGCATTGAGTTTCTCCAAAGAAGATGCGCCACGACTGAACAATGCGGTCATGGTGCAGATAGCCCGTGAGTATATGGAACGGATGGGCATCAAGGACACGCAGTACATCATCGGACGGCACTTCGACAAGGAGCATCCGCACGCGCATATAGCGTTCAACCGCATCGACAATAACGGCAAGACCATTTCAGACCGAAACGACCGTTTCCGTAGCGAGCGCATCTGCAAGGAACTTACCAAGAGATACGGGCTTCACTTCGCTAACGGAAAAAAACAGGTGAAGATTGACCGACTGCGTGAGCCGGACAAGACAAGGTACGAACTATACCAAATCCTGAAAACAGAAGTCGACAGATGCAAGGACTGGGACACCTTGCTTGGACTATTGCAACGACAAGGTATTGACGTGCAGTTCAAGTACAAGGGGCAAACGGATGAGATTCAAGGCATCGTCTTTACGATGAACGGCTACCGCTTCAATGGGTCAAAGGTGGATAGGCAATTCAGCTACTCCAAAATTGATGCGGCATTGAACCGTAACAATTACAGAGAACGGCAGATGCAACCGCAACCACATCCGCAGGTTAATCGGGAAGAAATAAACCCGGCTTCAAATAGCGGAGCTGGTCTTATCGAGGGTTCATTAGGCTTGTTCACACCGACCAATGTGCCGGAGGAACAGCAGCCTTACGACCCGTATCTGAGAAACAAGAAAAAGAAGAAACAACGTAAAATCAACTGGTAATTATGGCAGACAACAATGTATTTATCCTCTTTGAGGAAATCAAGACAGCCTTGAACGGCATCAAGAGTAAAGTGGAAGAGTTGCCCAATGTGGCAAACCAACAACCTCAAATCGGAAATGACAAGTCGGATTTATCCCTGATTAAGGAGGTTATATCAGAAATCGCAAAGGCTCAGTATGGAGAAATTAAGGACTTGTTGGATAAGCACTGGAAGGCTTACGCACAGCTTTCCACCCTGACCCTGCACCACCTTGATGCAATCAAGAAGTCGCAGGAAGAGCAAAGCATACAACAAGAGTTGCAACCGCAGGAGCATATCCACAAACATAGTTTTGACATCAAGTCAAGCAAGGTGTTTTCTTTCGTTGTGGGACTTGGCGTGGTATGCGCCTTATCCCTGTGGGGCAATATCGAGCAGTGGCAGTCCAGACGGCAGTATGCCGATGATGCACTGAAATTCCGTGCCATCCGTTCATGGGGTGGCTGTACAGCGGAAGAAGTGCTTTGGCTGAATAAGGTATTTGATATCCATCGTGACGAGAAAGCCATTGAACTGGTGCGGAAACAGGCGGATGGGTACGACACATCACTGAAAGCCGTTTCCGACAGCCTGATGCAGGAGAGTATTAAATAAATACACAATTAACCGTAAGCAGTTTCTACGATTAAAATACTTTAGGAAAACTGCTTACGGCTAATATTATACTTTTAGTCAAAAAGAGTACTTTCTTCTTGATACCTCATAACTATCTTAAAACAGCATTCCATTGTTCTAATTCCTATGTTAGGATATGAAATGAGTGAAATCATGGATTTTAGGCCATCATCTCGAAGTGCATTATTTATTGTTTCAATTTGCCGCTTCTGCCTAATCTGAGTAACTTTTTTTAGGTCGTTGAATGGAATAGAAAACCATTTTTCCTTAAATGTTTCGAACAAATCATCTGAAGCCATCGGGTCGTAGTCGTAAATCTCAACAGGAATGTTGCACTGCGACAGATAGCTGACCATGAGTGTTCGGACGGTGTCTTTGTCGAGTCCGCCGTTATGTGTTCCCAACATCGGGAACGCAATGGACGTAATGCCGCGTTCCTCGTATGTGTCAACAAATTTTTTCAGACCTTGCTCCAGATACTCGATTTTGCTTGGGTATTTCCAATGGAACTTTGTTGGGAAATTCAGCACCCACGGGTCGGTTTCATCGCCTTTGTAAAGCCACAGTTTGCCAATGCCGATAAGATGCCGCTTGCAATAATCGTGGTAAATGTCGAACATTTGTGGATAACGCAGTTTGTAAACCAGCGCAATGCCTTTTCCCATCACGCCCACGCAATTGACCGTGTTGACAACGGTCTGTGCTTTCGTATTGAAGATGTTTCCTCTTACTATCGTTATGTTGTTCATGCCTTTATGCTAAATGTTTTGATATACAAGCCATTCTTTTGTCCTTGCTTTCGGGTCAACGAAAGAAATGCTAAACGGAATATCCGTTTTCTTCCATGCTATAGTTCCCTTCAAGCGCAGTTCGTTTATTGTGTCGCGGATAACTTCGCAATCAGACAAGTCGAAATCCACTTCAGACATTTTCTTGCCAGTGATATTGAAATAGTATTCATCCTCGAAGTCTGTTGACAGACGGACGTTGTCTTCTGATGACGAAAGACTAAGGCTTCGGTTCTCTCGCTCGAAAAGACTCTCATCGCCGTATGTCACAATCTTTTCAGAAATTGGGTCATCTGCAAAGATTTGTTTCAAGAGTTCCGCATAAGAACTGTCGTAGCAGATAATTTGAAGAGACTTGATATCGCTAAAGTCAAATTCCGACATAATAAGGAATTCTTGCTGAGAAAATCTCATCACTTTACTTATCTCATTCAAATGCACTTCGCGATTATATCTGCCAGAACTTTTCGCAGCAATATAAGCATCGTCCATTGTACTGTACAGATATTCAAGTCCTAATGACTCTGGCTTAGTAATGATTTTGTACACATTTGGATTGTCCGACTGCATATTTCTGTCGCTGTAATAACATTGCTCAGGCATCTTAGCCAAAACCTCGTCCATGTCGAACTTGAAGAATACAGGTACGGGACATTTCGGGAGTCCCAACCCGACAGCCTTTGGATATTTACTTTTCCATTCACCTCTCCAGTTATAATAACCCAATTGTGAATCTGCACCCAAAGCCTCGTTGTAATACTGCGTTGGAGTACAAGGACGGAAATAGAAGCGGGCGAACTTGTGTGCCTTGCTGCTGCGGAATACGACCGAGCCAGCAGAGTCATATTTCAACAATCCCAGTTCCTCAGCACGGTCTCGGCTGAGAATCTTCCGACTGCGTATAACATCTATTGCATTGTAGAAGTGTGTAAAGTGGTAGATGCACGGATTGCTGCGATAATCCCTGATTCTGTCTGTAAATGTAACAATGCTGCGATGGTTGGCGAAGCTGTTCTTAAAGCCCGGAATGTCTTCTTGAACTTTCATGTTTTGCATCAATTCTGACCAGAACCATTTATCTTCGTATTGGCGAACCAATTCCTCGGTAAACTTTATTTTCTGTGACTGAGAAACATATCTCCAATTGAGCAGTTCGGCAAATTCCAGCAGCATTTCAGTCGTAACATCCAAGCCAAGGCGCTCGTTAAAATCTTCCCAAGAAATGGCATCCTTGTATTTCTTCAGGAAATCGACAGTTGCAATAGAAAGGAGTGAAGGACAACGATTGACAAATACATCCCAATTAATTTTATCCTTGAATGTATCAATGACATCGCCTGTAAGTTCCTTGTTTCCAGAAACAGATTCCCAGTCTATTTCGTAGCCATGCTCGGCAAGATAAGTCAGCAATTCAACAGTTGGTACGAAGATGTCAAGTGTTGACAGGTAATGCCAATCCCAATCTTTTTCCTTGTGACTGAGAACTACATCAAACGGCAAACCTTCGCGATGTGCAAGAACATGCCAATCCCACGGCTTGTCTTCATGCTTGTCTATGTATTCAAACGAGAAGTTGATGCTTTCGTTCTGCACCAAAGCATCCCAATCCCATTGCTTTTTCTTGTCGTATCGTTCAATTACTTTTTCTGTTAGTTCTATGTCTGTGCGATGTGACAACTTGCCAAAGTCCAACGAGTCGGCAAATAACTTGAAGTAATAGTTTCTGCCTTCCTGAGCAGAAATCCATGTTGCATGCCCAGAGATATATTCCCAATCCCATTCCTTTTTCTGTAAGAACAGTTTCGGCAGTTTCAATATGTTTGGCAGTTTTGTCAGTTTGTTGAAATCCCACTGATAACCGTCATTATTCAGCATGTCTTCGTATATGCGCAGCCACAAACTTTGTGTCTTGTTTGCACCAGTCTTTGAGAACAGCCTATTTGCTGCGGCAGATGCCGAGAACTCTGACCAATGCACATTCTCGGTATGTTGCTCAATATATTCCTTTGCCGGGAAATCAGGCAAATCATACATGTTAGTATAGTCCCAGCGGTATTTTCCGTCGCTGTATTCCTCAACAAGCAAAATGAGTTCGTTTGCAGGGAACTTGCAGGTTATTACTGGCCAAATTTCTTCCGCCAAGTTCTGTCCTGAAATTACCTCAGCATAGGCTTCCAAAAAATTGTCGGCCAACAAATCTTTGCCAGTAATACGATTGGCAAAAGCAGTATGACTCCACTTGTCAGCATACTTGCTTATATTCGACTGGATGTCTGCAACAGGCAGATTTGCAGTCAGATATTCCCAATCCAACATTTCACGCCATTCCACATCATCCAATGTTGCCAAGTCAACAGATTGACAAATCCTTTCAGTAAACAGAGTCTTGTTCCATCCTTCTGTATAACTGTCAAGGATGGTATCTGTGGAAAGATTAGCAATCAGTCGTTTCTGAATATCCAACGATGTAGCCAGTAATTGACCAACCATAGCTTTTGCCGACAACGAAAGGAACAATTCTTCCAACATTGCAGTATCGCAACACATAATTATTGTCGCAGCATCCACTACATCCCAATGCGAAGTAATGAAAGCGAGGTCGTTGCAAATTGCTGGATTCTGAGACAATGCAACCTTGTTCCATTGGAAATTCGGATTGTTGCCAACAATTGCTGAATCTGTTACACGCCGAGAAACCAAACCGTAACCTTGCGGTGTTGCGACTTTGTCGCTGTATTTCTGGAAGAAGTTCGCATCCCAAACCAAGTTCGGGTTACACTCAAAGCCTGGCTTGTATGTGGTTGATGGCCAAGAAATCAATCCACACGATTCAAAGAAAACAATAACAACGTCAGTCCAAATGAGTCCAAGACCGTTGGCATTGAATCGCAGAGGAAGTTCTGATGCCCGAATACAGTCTTTCAGCGATTGCGATGTTGCATAAAGGCTGGATAGTTCCTGGTCAGTAAATATGCGTTGCACAAGTATCTGCATATTGATATGCGGATACAAGACAGCGATGTTAGAGACAATGAAGTCAATAGGATATTCAGTCACTACAAATTGCCAATCCCAACGTGCATCGGGATTAGCCACAATGTATTGACGTTGTGTGTCATGCAGTTCTTTTGTAATATCGGTAAGGTCGAACGGAATGTCGCCAAGATGTTGCGTGATGAAGTCCATACCGACAATAGGCAGAACGTCATCCCAATCCCATTGGTCATCGTCTTTCCTCTCTGGGAATGAATGCTCGACGAGGAATTTCTGTATCAACTCCTTCTCAACGGGAGTTCGGGCAAACAGAGTGTATTTATCCCACGGATAATCTGTTGAATAATTGGAAATATATTGACTGTCAAGTCTGAGAGTCAATGTTCCCCAATCCAAGTCTTGAACATGGTCAGGGATTATGCTTTTCAAGACCTCGACATCGCAATGTTTTGACAACGAATGCCAACGGTCAGCATCGCATTGTGAAATTATTAGCTGAAGTAATTGTTGGTCAGTCCAGACCAATCTGGAATCTTCAATCAACTGGTCAACTTCGATAATATCTTTAAATGGCTGCAATTCTTTGTAGTCCAGAATAACATCAGGATTATTGACAAGACGATAGTACAGACATTGTTCTACCTTGCGGTCTTTCGCGTCGGCATTTACTTCAAATTCAAACAAAGCATTCAACACCGGACAGCTATTGCCTGCCGAAATGAACTTCAGTGCATATTTGCCTTCTGTCTCGTAAAGTTCAACATCCAGTTTGATTGGCTTTACACCCAAGTAATTGGTGGGTTCGGCTTTGTAAACACAGATTCCTTCAGGAACTTGCAACTTCAAGTTATTTACCAGCACATCGTCTGTCTCACAGTTGATTACTTCACACAAACAATCTTCGTAATTGAGTGTTTTGGCATAGTCAAGCGAAAGAGACAAACCTAATTCAGAATGGAACGGATAAAGTGATACGATGCCGCCATCAGCAGCTTTCAAATTGACAAACTCCAAAGAATCTGTATTGGCAGAGAAGAATTTGTATTTCTCTTTGTTCTGCAAACAAATCTTGCCTAAAGCAGTTAGGGTTACGAGACCGTTTTCCTTGTCTATGTTAATTATTCCCCATTCTTGTACTGAATACAGGAACTTATGGAACAGATTGTCTTCTGCCTCGTCGTAGTACATTCCGTTTTCTGGCTGCGCTTCTACATCAAAACCAAGAGTCCGTCCAAGAGCGACACATTCACGTTGTGTGTTCTCGCTTTCCAAAAGCAATTCACCGACAAGTATGTCTAATGGCTCAAGCTTGTGGGTGGTGTAGTATTCAACCATGCAAGAGCGCGTTTTCAGAGCAAGCGAACGCGACTGGCTGTCTTTTTCTACAGAACGATATATCAAATTGTTGTATGTCTGATTTTCCATATTAGTCGGCTACATTAAAAAGATGCTGCAAATAAATACCATACCACAAGCCTGTTCCACAAACGTGGATTTGCTTGATATAGAATCTTTCCATAAGCAGAAGATACATCGGCAATCCCATGCGCATAGTAAGCATATCATCAATGGCATCGCCAGTCATTTGTTGTTCCCAACGTACCAAGTCACCAACGGTGTTGAACTTCTCCAGCAATTTTGCTGTGAGATTTTCTATCTTTTCGGCAATCTGCTCGTAGTTGAGAATGCAATCATGTTGTTGTGCATTCTTTTTCTTTCCTGTCGCATGAGTTATGGCAGAACCTACGCTGACGCAGAATGTATCTTCGTTGGTTTGCATAGTCGTATTCATATTCTTAGTGAACGCCACCATTCTTTCTCTCAGCATTTGGTCGCTCTTCTTGAAAGCATCGACCAAAAGCGTTGTTGGCGGAATGTCTTTTGTCAGGATATTGCGCAAGGCTGTTGTACCGAGGTTGATACTGTACGAACCTTCCAATTCGCCCTGATTGAACACACTGACTTCGGTAGAACCGCCGCCTTGGTCAACCATTACAGAATGTCTTGATTTCTGAATCTCCAACTTGTAGCGTGATGATATGCCATAGGCAAACATTGTCGATACGGATTCCTCCTTCTTTGATAGAATGCGCACATTTATTCCAGCCTCACGACGGATGCACTCTATCACCTCGTCACGATTCTTTGCTGTACGATAGGCAGCAGTGGCAACGGTGTAAACAACATCAACACTTTCAGAACGCATTTTCTGTTTCATCCTTCTGATTACAGGAAGAACCCTGCTTCTGAAGTATTCCATGTTCATCACGTTCTGACTGTCCAATCCTTTTCCAGTTTCTGGCTTGGCAGCATCACGAATGAAATTGTTGAAATCGAATCGTATTGCGGTTCTGATTGTTTCCTCGTCTCTGCCGATAAGCAGTTTAACGGCCTTGGTTGACAGTTCAAGGACTGCAAAATGTGGATTTTCAACGGTTTGCCCGTCTGGTGTAAGCCATGTTTCCTTTATACGCAGATTCTTGTCTGTTTTCGCGTTGATGTCACGAGTGTTCAGGTTTACAGAACGTTGTATAGGCATTGGCACTCTGACAATCTTCGCTACATGTTCTTGTTTTGGCTTGCGAACATTCCATTCAATAATCCTGCCATTGGGATTGTTCTTTACCTCATCAAATACATTTTTGTAAATAGCTTGTCCTTGCGGATTGGTGTAGTTGCTGAAATGTTCGCCGTTGCCAACGATGATAAGCAGCCTCTTTGCTCGTGACAAAGCAACATTAAGACGATTTGGAGATTTGGCAAAACCGTATTCTTTTTGTGCAGGATAACCGACATTGGGAAATCTATTGTAGTCTGGCTTTTGTCCCCACTTCTGCGCAATGGAGTTGCTTCTTACCATCGAGACGATGATGATGTTGCGCTCCATTCCTTGGAATCGGTCAACAGAACTCATCTTAATGCTGAGTCCTTTTTTTGTTTCCTTCTCCACGATTCCCTTCAATCGTTTCAACTGACTGCCATAGAATGTAATCAGTCCGATTTCTCGATCTTCACTGGTGGGCAAAGATTCCTGATAATTGTGGAAACTCTCTGATTTTGAGAGTTGCGACAAGACCCACTCGATAGCTTCCACCTCACCTCTGTTTGCTCGTGATGTTCCGTCTCGAACTTCTGGGGAAGATGTGTTTATCCAAATAACGTGGTTGTCTGGCGAAATAAGATTGGGAATATCGATGCCGTGTTCCCTGCTTTCGTTGGCAACACCACATTTTAGTCCACCTTCATCGACATAGAACTGCTCAATGACACGATTGATGTCGTTGTGCATACGATACTGTGTGTCGAATGTGCCACGCAGAGACGGGTCTATTTGTCGGAAAAGTCTTTCAAAATGCGACTTCTCCAGAATGTCGAAGTTCTTTCTTACATACGACTCTAACTGTTCTATCTGGTCATGTTCTTCCCTGCTGTCTGCTTTCAACCTTTGCATGTGCAGTTTGAATAAGATGTCTTCCCTGTCAAGATTAGGTGGCAACTGACGATGGTCACCAATGACCACGGCCTTCTCGCCATAGACAAGAGGGAGCGACAACTCGGCTGGAGTCGCTTTGCTGGCTTCGTCCTGAATGACGGTATTGAAACGCAAAAAGACAGGATAACCGTTTTTCTCTGTCTCGCCAAAGATTGCACGGAATCGTTTGATAAAACGTGAATCCCTGTGTTTCCCCTTTGCTTCTGTAGCGGAATAGTTGGTGTCAGAAATAGAACTGCAAGTCGCTCCTATGACATTGCAATGGCTGACATATTCCAGATAGACTTCCTTTCGCCATTCGGACGGCAAGTCTGTGAGGAAGTCAAACCACAAACGTTTCAAGTCTTCTCGTTGTAGGTGGAGTTGAGAGCGCTTGTAGATGTTCTTCATCCATCTATTCAATACAAGTTCCTGCGGATTGAACGACTTGTATTCATCTGTATCTATAGCAACAGTATTGTCTTCTGCATCAATATCTGACATTTCGATTCCCGCCCACTTCTTCATTTCTACTTGTGAGTACGCAAAACCTTCGGCAGAAAATTTATCACCAGCTGCCACACGAATTGGTTTAACGATGTTATGGACTGAGAATTTAAGCCGGTCTAACGCATTGTCAACAGCAAGGTTGGCTTCTGATGTAAGTAACATTCGGCTATCTGGCTTTTGCTGTGCCAATTGCCAAATCAGCTCGGCAATGGCTGTTGACTTACCAGTTCCCGGAGGACCTTGAACGATGGCAAGGTCTTTGGCTTCAACAGCCTTTGCAATTGCCCGTATCTGTGATTCGTTGAGAGATTCGTTAAGTTGGCATTTTCTTATTTGCTCAACTCGTTGTTCAATGACTTGATCTTCTAACTTGGTTGCTTTTGAAGCATCAAACAAATAGGAAGCCAATTGAGGATTGACCAGTTCTTCGGGATGCTCTGTGATTCTGTCAAACGAATCCCTAAGACGATTGACTTTTTCAATCTCGCCAGTCATGTCGTCCATGTCGGGAATGACAGCAGTGATGCAATCATTCTCAACCATTTTCTTTATTTTGTCGCAATCTTCTGGCAGCAGATTGAATGTCACATTTGGATATTCTATCTTGCTGAGTTTGCCAAGTTTGTATTTATTCTCTCCATCCTTGACTATGAAACTCTGTCCGTAAAGTCCGCCAAAGCGAAGTCCTTCTTTGTCTAACAATGCTTCATTATCGCGAGTCAGCAAGAAACGGTCTGCTCCATCTTGCGGATAATTGATATCGTAAACAAATCTTGCCGAGTCGAAAATGGTTTGTTCGCCTTCTTCTGTTGAGTCCGGCACACCATTGCGAATGCCGTTGAGAGCATAGCCAAGTTCTTCCTTCAAATCCTCCAATGCTGCACGGTTCTCGTATGGAACAGTGACAACCATCAGATTGTCATTGATTTCATAGAAATCTAACTGCGAATAGTAGTTTTGTAGTCGTGTCTTAATGATTTTTTTTGAAGCTTCGTCTGCATCCTTAATCTGTATTTCAACAACAGGGGTGGGGCGAACGGAAACGTACATATTGCTGCAAGAGTCAACAAACTGTTGCATATTTGAGCACAAATCCACGTCTGTTTCAAAGTAGCAGAAGCCCGGCAACAGACTGTGACTAACAACATCTGCGCTAAGCAACCTTCTTATTTCGCTTTTGAAATTGTCAAAGTGGATTTGTGAATCTATCTGGGCGGTCAACTTGTTGCCTTTTGGATTCAAACTGGCAGAACCTTTCTTCAACGGAATTGCCAGCTGCATATATTTCAACATGTAGTGTTGGATATTGGTCAACACCATCCATATAGAACGCAAACTGGTATCTTCGTTAGACATGTTGGCAATATCTTTCTTGACTTGTTCAATCTGGTGTTTGCGTTCAATGCGCTTCCTTATTTTCATTGTCAGATTGACTTTTCCGTCAGGTTTAACTTCGGATACTGCACATCGAATTCTATCTCCAACAGATAGAACTGTGGAGATATTACCATATCCAACTTTGGGGATTATTTGCGAGAAATGAATCAATCCAGTAAGAGACGAATCAATCTCGACAAAAACGCCAAATTCCCTGATGTTGATAACTTTTGCTTCTTCTATTATTTGACCTACTGTATATACCATTCAACCTACAAATTATAAGGTTCTAACAAATCATCAAGTTTTACATTTAATAATTTAGCCATTTCAATCAGTTGATTAAGCGATGGTTGCGCCTTATTTGTAGTCCAACGTGAGATTGTCATTTCTGATTTTCCAAGTTGCCCAGCCAACCAACGATTCGTTATCTGTCTTTCGGCCAATATAACTCTAAGGCGATTTGGATGTAATTCTTTTTCCATAATCTACATTATATGATGATTTTTACGGCGCAAAGATACTCATTTTACGTCAAACAATATAGATATTCAGATAAGTTTATAATAAAAGCGGATAAAATTTGTCGTTGCAGCTGTATATCTTTCAAAAAATAATATTACCTTTGCATTTAGGAAAAGCGTTCTTTTGAATTACTGCAAAACGAGGTAAAACACAGAATTTCGCTGGTTTCTAAATCGTTACCTATTAAGCTAAAATGTTTTGCAAGTGCTTCAATTTTAGCGAGAAAGAAAAATCGTTATGTCTCCTTTGGTAGGTAGTCAATTCGATTTTCAGCCCCAATAATCGGCTCCACTCGTGCAGGGCCTTGTTCACATGT
>ERZ780190.1334-NODE-1334-length-22853-cov-3.527985_pt1 | contig 22853 bp, 16 predicted proteins | sample MGYA00510980_ERZ780190 | MGnify/ENA primary metagenome ERZ780190 (study PRJEB29588, sample SAMEA1972188) | human gut metagenome | biome: human gut; feature: human-associated habitat; material: faeces | place: Denmark | collected 2008/2010 ... | reverse complement strand
TTTATCTTTTTTAGAAAATAATGCCATTACTTACTCGGAACTTATTTTATAGTCTCTTTTACAATATAAGAAAAAAGTGTTCTATATAATACAAGTGCTCTGTGAGGATGCGAACGCGGTATAAAGAAATTAGATAGGCAATTGTGTAGCGCTGTGTAAAGAGTGTTAAATGCAAGTTGTTCTAGTGCGTCCGCGAGATATCGCTTATAAAAAACGACAGTATTTTTCATTCGTATAAATTATATTAAAAATATTTCACAAAGTTTTCAACTGAATATTGTGCATAATGAACAATGTTATAAAGGTGAACTATAGAGAAAAAGTTTTCTATAGAGACAAAAGCCTAGAAAAAGCGGAAAAAATAAAGAATAGGACTTAAGAAGAAAGAAATGAAAAAAACGGAGAAATATTTGAACATGGATGGTGTATGCTTAGGACGAGGTAAGTAAAATAGTTGCATGAAGAGGGAAGGAGTAAGATACCATGGGAAAAAGTAATCTTATTAAAATTGCAGCATTGTTGTTAGTGATGGCATTGGCAATCATCGCTTTAATTCCGGAACAAAGTACTGATAATAATTTAACGGGGAAAGAGAAAACACAACAGATATTGATGGAGGATGCCGGAAAATAGGTATTAATAATATTGTTATATAACGATGACCGTTTCGCATAGATTTTGCGTAATGGTCATTTTATATTGTAGACACTAAAAAAGTTGTTGTTATTTTAACTAAAATTATATTTGAAATATTGTTGAATCCGCACAATATCAGAATATGAAATTGTCTCAAAAGTACATAATTCATCGAATAAATCATGTTTAATACTTCTTATGGAAATGAAAATAACGGAAAAGGGAATAGAAACGTTATGTATTACAATGAACATCTAGAGGCGTTGATAATTACACCGTAAACGAGGAGGACGATGATATGAGTAGGAAAAGTATTAGATTGAAAATCTTTCTTGCACGACTGCTTGTGGTAGTGATGGTTGTAACTAGTATACCGTTTTATCAGAAGCAGGAGGCAAAGGCGGCTGGCTATGCCATTGCTAACAATGGAACAGGTGGTATTAATATTGATATTATGGCATCCCCATTTTCGGATTTTGCAAGAATTCAGACATGGGGAAAATATGCATATGGATCACAGGGATGTGCGTGGTTTGCATCAGCAAGAGCTAGACAGATATCAGGAAAAAACATATCCATGATATGGAGCGGTCAGAGTTGGTATAATAGTCAATACAGACAATTTGGCTTTTCACGAGGACAGGAAATCAAAGCTCCAGCATTGATTTGCTATCAAGGACACGTGGCGGTATTGGAAAAAATAGATGGAAATACTGCGTATATAAGTGAAGGAGGTACGTCTTATTATAGAAATTGGGGTACGTATTACCGTTGTGGACAGACCAATGGATATTGTACTGTGCACGCTATTGAAGTAGGAGAGATAAAATCATCGGCTGGTATTCGAAATGATTTTATGGGTTTTGTGTATCTTGGAAACGGTGGTTCCAATCCGCAACCGGTTGCAAACGCTTCTATCCAAGCCGTATCATGTGACAAATATGATAATAATCTTGTGCCACGAGCAAAAGTATATAATCCAAATGGACAGAGAGTTACTACGGTAGGAATAACAATTCGAGATAATAATAACGTGATCGCCAGCAAGCAGGAAACTATGAAGCCAGAGGGGCAGTATTCACACTCTTCCAATATATGGTTTGATTGTAGGACGGAGTGTGGCGTCACATTGCGTCCGGGGCATGTATATAATTGGCAGATATATGCAAATGTTGGCGGTAAGACCCTTTATACTGATTGGATATATGACAGGACAACCGGTACAGAAAAACCAAATACACCGGCATTTAGTACTGCTAAGACACATTATGCGGTTGGGGATGCAGTAACGGTTAATTGGGGTGCTGATAGCAATGCTACAGGGGGGTATTCCCTAACAATCACACAGACAAAAGGTGGAACATATACGAAAACATTAACAACCAGTACTGCGAATGCTACTTCTTTGGCATTTGCATTACCAAGTGCCGGGGAGTATAAAATTACAGGTTTTGCGCAAGGAAGTTCTAATAGCGATGTAGCAACGTTAAATAAAACGATTGTTGCACATGATCCATGCAAAGTACGCTTCGTTGAATTTGACAAAGATGGACAAGAGAATCTTTTATGCGAGCAGACAGTAAAATACGGATATGCCGCAACTGCGCCACTTGGTATTTCAAGAAAGGGATATACTTTCTTGGGCTGGAAAGGAGAGTACAGCAATGTTACATCTGATCGTACGATAGAGGCGCAGTTCAAGAGAAATACATACAAGATTACATTTTGCGACAAAGATGATAAGGTGATCAAGTCAGAGTCCGTCTTGTTTGAAGACAGTGCAACTGCGCCGGAACCACCAGAGGCTGAAAAAGGTTATGTGTTTGCTGGATGGGATTCTGAAGATTATAAAAATGTACAGGGGAATGCTACGATTAAGGCAACTTATGTATGGGCTAATGATGATCTTCCTGTTGTCATTACTTTGAACAAATGCGAGTTTAAGGATGACGGATATATTGTCAATTATGATATTAAAAACAATCCAAATAAGCGTACAAAAGGACGTGCCCTGGTATCTTTAAAGACATCAAAAGGGAAATTGTTAGATTCGACAGAATCAAAAGCTTTTTCTTTGGGGAAAGGAGAAGAGAAGAAAGGCATAGAGATTTATGTGCCATATGAGGGGGCTGCAACAAAGGCAGATTTATATATTATTAATGGTTTTTCCAAAGGAATCCCGATTTCAGAGGTGGCTACTATTGATGTGGCACGTAATTGGAGTGAGTGGAGCCCGGAAAAACCAGATGATAATAATGAAATTGAAACCAGAACAGAATATCGACATCAAGATAAGGAAACAACGACAACACGAACAAATGCCAATGCAGGATGGTCATTAGATAAGTCGGTCCTTGATGGAGATTGGAATTATGGCGCTTGGAGTGGATGGACAAGAAACTCAATTAGTGGATATACGAATGAGACATCCAAGAGAGAAGTGCAAACGCAAAATGTACAGGACTCTGCAGCACGTACATTATATAATTGGTATTATTACAGATATTATAATACCAATGCAAAAACATTTTATTACACCTACTCATCTAGTATGGGTGGTACCAGGTATGATTGGCAGACAGATTATTGTCTGCCGGTAATTGGGACTTACTCCGGTCATACCGGATATAAACCTGCCGGTGGTAAAAACTTTTCTGCTGAGATATGGTTCTTAGCATCAACGCAAAATATAGCAGCTTCTTCGCATACTGAATGGAGATATCGTGATGCGACAAAGGGATATACATATTATTGGTCGCGTTGGAAGGATTGGACCGGGTGGAGCACGAATGAAGCAAAGGAAAGCAATACTAGTAAGGTAGAGACAAGAACAGCATATCGTTATCGTGCCAAGATGAAAGACGTAGAGGACAACTCCGGAAAGAGTTATACGGTATCAGGAACACTTGATAGGGAGCTTGCTGGGAAACAGGCGACATTATTGGTATACAAAAATGATGAACCATCAGATTCTAATAATGAATATGTGGGACAGGTTGCGATTGGAGAAGATGGCAGCTATGCATATACATTTATCCCTCGTCAGGCTATTAGCGCAAAAACAGGCGATTATACTGTAGCGCTTGCGATAGAAGGTGCTGAGAATCCGGTATTTTTGGAAAAGATCATTGCTCCAAAGCCGGAATATACGGTTACATTTAAGGATGATGAAGGAAATATCATTGATACACAGAAGGTAATGGAGGGAAGTAGCGCAACTTCGCCGAAAGTACCAGATAAAGAGCATTATTCCTTTGTGGGTTGGGACTTTGGCTTTACCAACGTTAGAGATGACATGGAGATTACGGCACAGTATGTGAAAAATAAATATAGTGTTGCTTATGTAAATTGGGAAACCAAAGAGGCAGAAACTAAAGTGTTTTCTTATGGTGATCCATTAGACTACCCGGAGGAATCAGTTATTGAGGGCTATGATTTCGTTGGCTGGACAACATTAGATGGTAAGAAGGTTAATGAGGTGACTGATAATTTGGTGTTGATGGCAAATTATAAAATACAGACCTATACGATTAATTTCTATGATAAAAATGAGAAATTAATTAATTCTCAAAAGGTAGAATATGGTAAAGATGCTATCGAGCCAGAACATGAAGATGTTGATAAGATGGATTTCAAAGGATGGAATACCTATGGATTTATCCAAGTCAAGTCAGATCTGGATGTATATCCGGTATATGTATGGAAAGAAACAACAGAGACGCCATCTTGTGACACAAAATCAGGTGTGTTTACAGAGGCAACGAAAGTAAAACTTTCTGCAGAAAAGGATGCAACTATTTATTATACAACAGACGGCACCACGCCTAATGTATTTAGTAATAAATATACAGGGGAATTAACAATATCCGCCAATACATATCTTCAATTTGTGGCTGTTGCACCACAAAAGAATATGAGTGAAGTACAGGCAGTATCATTCCTTGTGGCATCTGGAGAAGATGATCAGGGGGCATTGGTGGTGAAAAAAGAAAAGTATAAAATGGATCGAGGATCTGAAACCAAGATCACTTATTTCTTGAGTCACGATAATCCGAATATTGGTGTGAACTTTTACAGTTTGGATGATAATATTGCCACTGTAGCAGAGGATGGAACGGTGCATGCCAATAATGTTGGAACGACACAGGTATTTGTTAGTACGAAAGACAATAAGTATGCAGATTATTGTGAAATTGAGGTTACAACAGATGATGTGGATGTAGAATCTATTTCACTAAATAAGACTTCTGTGACAGGAATAAAAAATGAAACGATTCAGATGCAGGCTACTGTTTATCCTGAAAATGCAACAGATCAGGAAGTTGATTGGTATGTAGATGATAATAGTGTAGCATCTATCACAGATCAAGGAGAGCTTACTATTCTTAAAAAAGGAACAACGAAGCTTCGTGCATATGCAAAATCCGGAACATGCATTGCGGAGTGCGATGTGCAGGGATTAAATGAGTATCAGGAAAGTAAGTTGCAGATGTCTACACAGTACATGTATTTGTATGAAAATGATCTGGATATTCTGTATGCATATTATAATGATGCGGCAGTAGAATGTACATGGACAAGTCAAAATGAAGATGTGGCTACGGTAAAAGATGGGGGAATAACAGCGAAAAAGGAAGGCCATACGGTTATCACAGCAACCGCAGAGGATGGAACGCAGGTTACAAGTATGGTTATTGTAAGCAAAGAGAAGCTTGTAGAACCTGGTGTCTCACCGGAGCCGACTGAAAGTGCAAAACCGACTGAAAGTGCAAAGCCGACAGTAACGCCAGTTGTCACACCAGAGCCAACGGCAGATGCGAGTGAAGAGCCGCAAGTAACACCAACGCCGACAGTTTCGCCAAGTACACAGCCGACAGTGACTCCTAGCGGTAGTCCGACGATTGCCCCATCTAATAAGCCTGTAGTGCAGCCTACAAAACGACCGAATTACAAGAAGCCGGTTGTGAAAGCACCGGCGAAAGTAAAGGGCGTGAAAGTAAAGAATCTCAAGGGTCGTAAACTGAAAGTTTCATGGTCATGGGATATAACGGATGGCTATCAGATCCAGTATGCTATGAACCGGAAATTTACGAAGAAGAAAAAGACAGTCACACTGAATTCTTTGCTGTCTAAGAAGACGTTCAAACATCTCAAAAAGAACAAGACATATTATGTACGTGTTCGAGCATTTAGGGAGTCTGGAAATGTTAAGAAATATGGTAAGTGGAGCACAGTAAAGAAAATTAAGATTAAGAAGTAAAGTTGATTCATAAGATTCGTAGCGATGACCGTTTCGCATAGATTTTGCGAAACGGTCATTTTATATTTATGGAAAAAATTGAAAAAAGTTGTTGTGATTTTTAACGAAATTTAATTCAAATAATTGTCAAATACTCACAATGTTTATGGAAATAACCGTTTCAGAAATACGTATTAGATTGAATTTATCATGCTTTAGGGAAATCGCAAAAATGAAAATAACGGAAAAAATAGACAACATCACCTATATTACAATGGGCATTGTTATGGAGAAATGAAATTTATGGAAAAAGAGGCGATAGAATGTTTTGTCCCAATTGTGGAGCGAATAATTATCCAAATGCATCATATTGCGTTTCTTGTGGTATGCGGTTGAACTATGCGCAAAACACACCATCACAATTTCCAGACTTACCAATGAAATGGCATAAGTATCTGGTGTATATTGGGATGTGGTCAAGCATAGCGTATTATCTATACGAGGCAAATCGAATGGTGCAATATGATCGGATTTTACCAATGATTACAAACAAATTTTTTATGTTTCAATACTTTGCTTATGCTGTACTTTGTTTTTGGCTTTGGTGGCAGTTGAAAAACTTTAATAGAAAAGCCTGGAGTGCTTATGTCATATTTTTGGTGCTATCAATATGGCCTAGTATGATCATCAGAATTGTTTTCTTAATTACGAATGCACAAGCATATATAATGGCAGGACCTGGCGGAATTTTAGATGAAGCTGTTACTTTTTTGGTAGTATGTATTGCTTCGGAACTAACGGCACTACTCAATTTTATTTACTATAAGAAAAGAGCAATGTATTTTGTAAATTGATACGGCAAAACGGCATTTTGGGATGCGTTGTAATATAGTTTGGGTACAAAGGTACGACAGATTACACAGGGAGGATGAAACAATATGCATTATCAAGGCATAGACGGATATGTATATAATGTGCTCGAGGATGAGAAGATTGCCGGTGGTGGAGAAGGAACGATTTATGCGATACAGGGCAATGACAAACAAGTTGCTAAAATTTTTCGTGATGATAAAAAGACAAAAGATCGTGAGGAAAAATTGCGGTTAATGGTGTCAAAAAAAATGACAGACGAACAATTGGAATATTTTACATGGCCACAGGACGTATTATATAGTATTGAAGGATTTGTCGGATATGTAATGCCTAAAGTGACAAATATGCGCATGCTGACAGAGTTATATAGTGAGGATAAGTATGATATTGAGTGGCGATTGGCTGCCGCAATTAATGTATGCATAGCTTTAGAAGCGATTCATGAAACAGGGCAGGTATGTGGAGATTTGAATCCGTTAAATATTTTGATCAATTTGGAGGAAAATTCGGCAGAACGTTGTCATGTTACATTAGTTGATACGGACTCTTACCATGTGGTCACCGATACGCAGGATTTTCGGTGTGAGGTTGGATTAGGTGATTATCTTGCTCCAGAAATACAGAACAAATTAACCAATGGATTAACATTGCGAACAGCACCATTACCTACGTATACAATAGAAACAGATGAGTTTGCGTTGGCGGTGCATATATTTGCATTATTGATGAATGGCTGTCATCCGTTTGCCTGTGCAAAACAGATGGGCGAACAGATACAGGATGATAGCAGTTATGGTCAGATGAGTACAGTGCAGGATTCCGTGGTGGCGCCACAACCAATTGAGAACATCAAGAAAGGATTCTTTCCATTTTCTCAATATAAGGCGGGAATTACCATTCCAATTAGTGCACCTGACTTTACAACATTACCGGAATCCTTGCAAAAACTTTTTATTAGGACATTTTGTGACGGATATATGAATCCGACAAAACGAGTTTCAGCAAGTGAGTGGATTGAGGCCTTAATGCCATTATGGAATGAGGGATTTGTAGAATGTGAAGCAGGACACAAACATTTAAGGCAGTCGTTAATCTGTCCGATATGTCAGGTTCAAGAAAAGATTGCCCATTTCTTTGGGGGTATATCCAATGGAAAACCACCAATTGATGATCCTGAGCATCCACCAAAGAAATCTGGTGATCAGAATCGTCCACCGATAGCATCTTCATCAGGAGTGTCAGGTGGCGGTAATGGTTTCGGTCCAGTGACACCGCCGGATTTGCAACCGTATTATGATCCTGAAGAGACTAAAAAATCTGTTAATACAATATGGAAGTTATTTGGTGCAACAGTAGCGTTTCTTTTATTAATCGTTTTCTTATATATGTATGTTTATACGGAAGCTTTTAATCACTATCAACAAACATTATCGGGGCAGACGGAAACGTATAATGCGCCAGAAATATGTGAGAGTGATCTAACAGAAGATATAGAAAATGGTGATCTGCTGGCATTTTATGTAGAGGGTGTGGAAGCATAAAGGTATAGCATGTCGCTAAAATACATAAGAAAGGAATAAATATTATGGATTATATTAATGCAACAGACAGTGAATTGGAACAGTTAGTGCAGCAAAAAGATATTAATGCTATTTGTGAACTTGGGGAGCGGTATCTTTATGGGAAAAATGGTCATGAGAAGCAATATAGCCTTGCTTATAAGATGTTTCACAAAGGAGAAAAACAAGGCGATAAAAGAGCCTATAAGGGTTTAGGTGATATCTATCATAATGGTTGGTACATGATTAAAAATGAGGAGTTGGCAAAGGAGTATTATCAGAAAGCAGGAATATCTGTAGTGCCTAAAGATAATCTTCCACAGCCGCAACCACAGCTGCAACCACAGCCGCAACCGCAGCCACAACCGCAGCCACAGCCATCAAACGGAGGAGGAACATCGAACCGGACATCTGCTGTCAATACGGATACACAACTGCAAGGCTTATTGAATACTGCGAAACAACAGCACAATGCCTCCGACTATACCGGAGCCAGTCAAAGTTGTATGCAGATATTGCAGGAAGTACAGCGCCTTCGTAATAGCTCAATGTCATATCAGGGCAATGCTCCGATTGATAAATATGAGATTGATGCGTACTGGTTGTTAGCATTTATTGGATATAACACACAAAATCATCAGCAATTTCAAGATTACATTGTTCGAGATGGTGTGCTAGCGTTGCATCCGTGGGGAGCTTATCTGCAATATGTTATGCATATGATGGATAATGCTGCAGGGAGTGTTTTACAAAGCGATTTTAATACATTGCTATTTATTAGCAACAATCAAAACTTAACCATGTCTGAACGTGGTGACGTGTTCGCTGCAATTGCTGATCTGATTTCAAAAGGTCATGGAAAGAAAGAAGGATATAAGCCGAACCAGGCAGTTGATTTTTTGCAAGAGGCGGCGAACTGTGGTAATGAGTTTGCAAAGGAACAGCTGGGATACGAATAGAGGAGGATTTTGTGATGAGAGAACAGTTGACAATGGACAGAATATATGGAAATGAGATAGCAAGTCTGACAGAGCCTCATTTAGCGTGTGCTTTACTTTTGGATACTTCCGGATCAATGCAGGGGGCACCGATAAGAAGCTTGAATGAGAGCATCCAGAAATTTAAGGCTACGATCATGGCTGATCCAATTGCAAGGAAGAGGGTTGAAATTGCAATTATTACATTTGACTCAAAGGTAACAGTAGTCAATGATTTTTGCCCGATTGATAAAATGCCAACACCTAACTTAGATGCTTATGGTTTCACAGAGATGGGGCAGGGAATTCTAAAAGCAGTTGAAATGGTAAAAAATAGAACAAATTTGTATCAAAGTGCGGGGACACCGTGTCATAAACCATGGATATTTATGATTACAGATGGAGAGAATAATTCCGGCTCGTGTGGTGATATGGAAGCTGCCATTGCAAAAGTGAGAGAAGAGGAAAGTAAGGGGAGCAATGGACATCTTTCATTTTGGGCACTGGGTGTAGGCGATTATAATCCAACAGAAATGTTTAAACTCACAAATCGTGTGATAGAACTTAAAGATTGTGATTTTGAAGGAATATTTGACTGGTTAAGCGAAAGCATGTCTGCGATTTCACAAAGTCAGGTTGGTGAGCATATTCAATTTACCGAATTGCCGGAGAATGCCCGTAAAACCAAAGAGGATCGTGCGATTGGCGATGATTGGAACTAATAGTATACCTGCAGCCCATTGTGGTTGGATTGAGAAAGGAATGACAGATTATTATGATTACATATGGTTATTCAATACAAGGTAAATCTCATATTCAGAGAGGCGTAGTTTGTCAAGATTCCAGCAAAGTACAACGTTTACGTGCGAATGTTTACATGGGAATTGTGGCTGATGGAGTTGGGAGTGCGGTTCACTCGGATATAGGTTCGAAGATGGCAGTGGATGCTTTATTTGCATTTTGTAATGAACATATCAAAAGAGGCTATTCTATAGAACAAATGCTTCAAGTGCTACAGCAGGGATACGAGTATGCGTTTCAACAGATAGAACAATATGTGTCAACAAATAAACAAGATATTGCACAGTATGATACAACGTTATCTGCAGTTATATATGATGGAGAAAATATTATTTATGGACATGCTGGGGATGGCGGCATTGTTATGCGATGTCAAACCGGCGAGATAAAGGCATTAACAAATCGACAAAAAGGAGCGGATGGAGTTTCGGTGCGTCCGTTACGTGCCGGAAGCACGTCGTGGGAATTTGGAGTATCGCAGGAAGTTGCTGCCGGAGTTTTACTTGTTACGGATGGACTGCTAGATGGAGTTATTGAACCAAGTCTTCTTAATATCCCGAAGACTAGCACCCAGTTTATACAAGGAAATTTCAAAAAGAATAATGTATATATTACGGTGGCAGAATTTTTTATGAATCCGGATGTCGTATTTAATAATCGGGAAATAGTTGATCCGGAAAGACTTATGGAACATTATCTTCGCGGTGATTTGTCTGGTGAAGATGAGGGAAATTTTCTTCAATATATGAAAGCGAGTTATACAAAAAGCTTTGGCGACAAAAATGCAGAGAAATTATGTCAAGTAATTGCTCAGTACAGTTATGCAGTATGGGCATTGTCTAAAGTTGATGATGATAAGAGCTTGGTTTGCTTGATGAATAATGCAATGAAAGTGGAAAAGCAGAAGCTGGAATACTATGTGGAACCAAATTGGAATTGGCTGGCTGGCTGTCAAAAGGCACTGCTTACGAATACAACAATGCCGGAAAAGCCGCAGAGCAATATGGCTTTTGATAAGAACTTTGAGAGTGTGCAGGAAAAATCAAGCGTTTCAAATACATCAAGAAAAAAAGAACATAGAGAACCTCAAAAGAGCAACGTTAATAAGAGGGCAGCATCTTCAGATCAAAGGTTTCAAGCTGCAAAAGAACGCAACAGCATGGAGAGGTATTCAACAAAGCACAGAAATGCGGAAAAAAAAGGAAACAAACATATCTCGGTATTAGTTTGTGTAGGTATTGTGTTGTTATGCATAGGGATGTTTGCTCTTGGCAATGTGATAGGGCGACAAAATGCAAAACCTAGAGTGGTGGAAGCGGAACGAAAGGAACCTGCACGGACACCGGTTGTTTCAATTGCACCGACACAAGAAGAAATAGCACAACAAAATGAATCAATGTCATATGAGGTGTTATGCTCTATTGCAAAAATGGAGGATGATAAAAATGCTTTTACAGAGGAGCATGCGGACGCATTTTGGGAGTTGACAGAGCGTTGTGGAATAAAAGCGACTATATTAGAAATCGGTAAGATTCAAGAAGGGCAGAATGATGATCCAACAGATCAACAGAGAGATAAAGCAGGCAAGCAGAGCTCGGACGAAGCATTGTCTAGTCCGTTGCCTTCCCCTTCCGCAGATAATACCAGAGAGCAGCAAAAAATCTCTGATAGTTGGGATGCTCTAAAGGATGTTTTAGAACGAGTAAGTGACAGTGCTAATTATTCAGAAGAAATTCTGAATAATAGATATTCTGATTTGCCGAAAACGTGGAAGAGAACTATTAAAAAAAATATTGTAACATTGTGGAAAATGCGATCAGATTTACATAAGACGATGGCATAAAAATACAAAAAGAAAGCGAGGAAAAAAATTATGGCAAAATATTGTATGAAATGTGGGGGGCAATGTGCAGACCAGGCAATGCAGTGCCCACGATGTGGAGCAATGCTGGGTATGCAAAATTCCGGAAATGTATCACAACGTCCATCTGGGGGTGGCTCTCAGTTTAGTGGAGGCTATGCATCTCCAAAGCAGATGCAATCAATCAATGGGATGCGACCACAGGAGAGTAATGGTAATATATATTCATCAGAATCGAGAAACAATAAAAAATGGATTAGAAATATAAGTATTGTGCTTGGAACTCTTGTTGTAGTTGTATTATTGGTCTTGGTTGTAGGAAAACTTATAAATCCATCTATTAGGGGAACGTGGACATGTGTTGATAAAAAAGGGGATGTTCAGACTATAGTGATTGATGGTCAGACATGTACATTTACATGCAAAGGGGAAGACACAGATGAATCTACAATATATAACATGAAAGTATTAAAAGATAAGATATATTTAGAGGCAGTAGATGAACCGTATTCAGAGTATCTTTGGTATAGAAGACATGGAAATAAATTGTACATATATGAGGAAATAAGTGACTATGAAGCAGACAAGTATGCTACTGTATATAAAAAGCAATAGCGTATCTGGAATAATGATGGAAGAATCCATTAAAAAGAGCCAGATCAGTTACCGGGGAAGGAAAAGACTGCGTTATGTGTTGTACGAAGTAGCTTCAACAGATCAACAGAGAGAGAAAGCAGGCGAGCAAAGTTCGGACGAAGTATTGTCTAGTCCGCTGCCTTCCCCTTCCGCAGATAATACCAGAGAGCAGCAAAAAATATCTGATAGTTGGGATGCTCTAAAGGATGTTTTAGAACGAGTAAGTGACAGCGCTAATTATTCAGAACAAATTCTGAATAATAGATATTCTAATCTGCCGAAAACATGGAAGCAAAGTATTAAAAAAACATTGTAACATTGTGGAAAATGCGATCAGATTTTTATAAGACGATGGCATAAAAATACAAAATGAAAGAGAGGAAAAAATTATGGCAAAATATTGTATGAAATGTGGAATAAGAATGGATGATAACGATATGGTTTGCCCAGAGTGTGGGATGCAACAGGGGGGCTATGCATCTCCAAAGGAGATGCAATCAATCGATGGGATGCGACCACAGGAGAGTAATGGTAAGTCAGTTGCTTCGTTAGTGCTTGGTATCGTTGGGGTAATAGCATGGTGTTTGCCGATTCTAGGGTTGCCAGTTGGGGTGATTGGTTTGATTATGGGAATCCAGGGATATAACAGGAGCAACGCAAAGGGAATGGCAATGGCAGGAATTGTGCTTAGCATTATCTGTCTGGTTCTTACGATTATCAATAGTTCTATCGGTGCGTATATGGGATCTCAGGGAACATTGTTTAACTGATTTTTGTGATGATATGAAATAAATGGCAAGATATAGTGTTTCATGAGTCATGATGTGTAGCAGGTAAAGAGAAGACAATTGGAATAAGTTAATGGTAAGAGAGGGAGAAAAATGGCAAAATATTGTACGAAATGTGGTAGCCAATGTGCCGACCAGGCAACATATTGTCCGCGTTGTGGAGCAATGCTTCCACAACGTGCTGTGGAAGGTGGAACTGTTTCGCATAAAAAGCGGAATCATACGTGGATTGTTGGACTTGTTGCAGGTGTGTCAGTATTAGTCATTGTTCTTGTTAGTGGTCTGGCAATGTTGATGTATTCTAAATGGAAGGACAATTCTACTAATGGTGATAAAAACATATTGACCAACCAATCTGCGGATGAAGGAGATCCAGGGGTAGATGATTTGAATATACCATATTTTGAGGGTCAAACTGCAATTTCACGCGGACAAGAAGGCGATTTTGAATACGAGGAGTACGAAGATGGGATTTGCGTCATCGCATATACGGGGTCAGATAAACGTGTTGAGATACCGGATACCATTCAAAACAAAAAAGTGCTTCAGGTTGGAAATAATGGAGAATCTGTGGTTGATACACATAAAGTGGATTGTGTTGTGTTACCGTCTACTGTTAAAAGTATAGGAGGTGCCGCATTTAAAAACACAAGTGATGTTATGACAGGTTTATCGGAACTTCCATATGCTCCTTACAATGATAATTTTACGGTGGAGGGAATAGTAGACGGCATTACATATATTGGTGAAGAGGCTTTTCGTGGGTGCAATTTTAATCAGTTCGTGTGGCCATCTGGAACGATGGTAATGAATCGCTGGGTATTTGAATCAGCGAATATCACAACGATTATCATTCCAGATACAGTAATGCAAATGGAGGAAGGTGTATTTAAATATTCATCGTTGCAAGAGGTTTCTATTCCGGGAAGTGTGTCATCTGTTGGAGATGAATGTTTTCGTGATTGTTTGAAATTAACAAAAGTTGAGTTGCAGGATGGAATAAAGAATTTATGCGATCATGCCTTTTTTGAGACCGAAATGCTTGAGAATGTTTCGTTGCCAGATTCTATAGAATTAATTGGAAGTTCTTGCTTTGTGGGATCGCAAATAACAGAAATACGTATTCCAAAATATGCTGAGGCGGGTCATACAAGAATGGACACAGTAGAAAGTGAGCCATTCGACTTAGATACAACATTAATTGTTGCGAAAGACAGTCCGATGCATCAATATGCATCAGAGAATGGTTATAACTTTAAAACATATTAAGTTACAATGATACGAAACAATACAAGGAGGGAAGATTTTTATGAAAAGAAAAAGAATTAGAATTATAGCAATTATATTAATTGGCATTATGATCATTAATATGTTTAGTGGAATCCCGTTTGTAGTAAAGTCAGCAGAGGCTGCCACAGGTCAAATGAAAGACAGCCGTTTTCAAAGTACAAGTTATGGTGTAGAAGATGATCGTGTTATTGCACATAAGTTAGTGTTGAAAGATAATGAATCCGTTATAGATTTAGGCATCCCAGATCTTCTTTTAGTGAAACAAGTTATAGATAAGACACGTATTCAATTACATATTTATGGAGTAAAAGGTTTGATTCATACATATGAACTGGATGCGGATAACGAATGGGTAAAAAGATGGGAGACGGAAGATGACGGATATCATGATTGGCAATGGTACTTTGCTACTCGATTAATTGGAGGTGTTGTTACAGATCAGAATTCACGTTATACGAGAGTGGAATCAACACAGTTATACTCTGTGCATAATCCTAGTACAAACAAATATGATATAATAAATGTAAAAAGTAATCAATATTATTCTTTTGGTGCTGATCGAATAGATGATTTATTAGTATCAACTTATAATGTGAAAAATAATTCTTCTGATATGAAGGAAAAAGCTGGCAAAATATGCTGGGTGAAATATCATATTGGAAACAAGTGTGGTATCGCAGATGCCACAGGAAAAAAGATAACAGAGGCAGAATATGATACGGCAAAGTTAAATGGCAAAGCTGTGATATTGACTAAAGAAGGGACTGTTGATAATGGTAATGTAATTGGTTATGAAAAAATAGCAATAACCATGTATGGAAAAATAATAAAACTTGAATCTAAGGATTCTGATTCATTAGCAATGGATGATGTCCCATATTATTTACATTGGACAGATGCTGGAGAATATAGTTATATTAATATAGAAACCGGAGAACGCACAGAGCTTGGAGTATATAATGGAATTAGCTGGTCTAGAGGGAAATCGTATGTTTTGGCGTATCAAAAACGTGAAAATTATCATGAACGTGATAGTTGGACATATGTCAAATGGTATGTGTTAACTACAAGCGGTAAGGTGATTAATTTAAATAATAAATTAGGTGTAGATGCTATTCGTTGCAATGATAGTTTGTATGAAGGGGAAAAGGATTGTTTGCAAGTAACAGGATATAGAGTGTTAAGTCGTATTAACGGTGAAGCAAAGACAGAATATGCGTTTCGTGGCTTTATTGATGGAGAGGGGAACGTGGTCTTTGGTTATGATACAAATGAGACTTTGGAATGGGAGCCTTATTGGTGGTCTGGCGATTATGGTATATTACGTAAGTTTACAAGTACAAGCGACACTCGTGCCTATAGAGTGATTGACCGGCAAGGGCGCAATTTATATCAATTTACTACAGACTGTTTTGATGCACATAATTTACAAAATGAATATTTAGATTTGTTACAAAGTGATGGTGTGATTACATTGGATGTAAAGAGTAAAAAGGTGTTATCAAATGTAAAATTGGAATTTGATTATGAAAAGTATTATCAGGAGTATCCTTGGACTACAGAAGAGGGAAGCTTTATTAAAGTTCATGATGCAGATAGACGCATGGGGATAATGAATGGCAAAAATCAAAAAATTTATTGGATGGCCAAGGATGCTGAGGGAAAGACAGATAGTACATCTCATATATATGTCTACGAAAATGATAAAGAAATTGGTCAGAAAAAAACAATGATATTGCTATATAGTAACAACGAACAAGTTGCTTTGGATGCAGATATGAGGATCATTCAGAGTATACCGGAATTACAGTCGACACAGTATGATCATGTGTATGGAAGTTATCTTTTTCATTATACAGGAGTAGTGTACGATTTTTATGGAAATGTGATATTGAAAAATGCATATACTCCTCAACGAAACGATACTTTTTGGTTTGAAAAAGATCAAGGAGATTATACTCCTATGGTTGCCGTGAGCAAAACAAGTGATTATCCTGTCAGGAGGAATTATGAGGGGACCTATTTTAATATAAAAACGGGAAAGATTGTGTCTGATTATAATTATAGTAGTGTGTCAAATTTTTGGAATGGATTGGCTTGTGTATATCAAGAGGAAGATTTTAACCGCAGGTTGAAGGTAATTAATGAAAAAGGGATTGCAATTGTAGATTTTTACTATGATGGCATTAAATATGGAATTCCAGTAGATGCCATGTATTCAAATGGTGTAATTTTGCAAAATTCAGACTACTATTTCTATGACTTTTCTAATGTGACATCAGATGATATTGGGTCACAAGAAAGTATAGAAACCTGCTATGACAACGATAGCAATATCCGAGCAGAAAAAGTGGAGACGCCGGATGAAAAATTTCGATTTAGTGGTTTGGACTGTGATTTTACGTTACCAGAGGAAATTCCGGTTATTGGTGGTGGACAGGTAAAAATAGATTTTAGCAAACTTCCAGTGTCCATAGAACGATCGGGAAATGTCATTCGAATAGGTTTTGGTATACTACAAACAGAGAATGATGAATCTCAAAATTTATTTGACTCTAAAACGTGGGATAAGTTGAAAACTAGTGCGGAAAAGATGCAAAGTAATGCAACGAATGGTATTGATGCATTTAATGATGCTAAAGACTTTGGCTGCGTATCAATGCCTATGAGCAAGAAAGTGAAAACAAATGTAACAGGTTATGTGGAGGGGACGCTCAAAAATGGTAAGTTCACTGATAATGTAACCGGTCGTTTTGTATTTCAAATTAGTGCTTCTGTAAAAAAACAATGGCAAACAGCCATTGTGTCGGTTCCGGTTGTATTTTCGGCGAGTGGAGAAGTAAGCGGAACGGCAAGTTTTGCAGTGGGGCTTGATTGGGATAATGCTAAAATTACATTAGAGGGAGATCAGTCAATTGAATTGACATTACCTAAAGTAAAATTGTCGGCAGGCGTTGGAATAGCATATGTTGCTAATGTATCAGTGTATGGACAATGTGAAAATATACTGGAGATAACATCTTCACAGGATTCTACAAATAAAGAAGATGCTCGTATCCGTGATTATATCGATGGTGAAATAGGAGTTAGTGCCTCTTTATTGCTGGCATCTTATGAAAAAACATTGATCAAAGCAAAAAGAAAAGTGGTATATGACTCCAAGAATGGTATGATTACTTCCAACATGCAAAATAAAATGGCAGCACCGGATGAAGAAGACTATAAGATACAGCGAGACTATGTATCGGATATGACTGGATGGCAAACAGATAATAAGGAGTCATCTGGTGAGACGGCTGATATACAAATTCTTCAACAAAATGTGTATAACGATGCTAAACCACAGATTGTTTGTACAGACAATGGCATAAAGGTCATGACATTTATCACGGATGTACCAGAAAGGACAACTGGAAATCATACAGCGGTCGCGTATTCAATATATGACGACACGACAGACACTTGGAGCAAACCGCTTTTGGTAGAGGATGACGGCACTGCAGATATGCTTCCACAACTTGCAACAGATGGTAAAGCAATTTATTTGACATGGGTGAACACGAATAGAGATGATTTTACAGCAACAACGTCAGTAGATGAAATGGCGAAGACATGTGAAATTTCAGTTGCCGAGTTTGACACAGCTAAGAAGTGCTTTAAGAACATAACACGGTTAACAAACGATACATATGCAGATATAAATCCTTCGTTGGTTGTGGAGGATGGCAAGGCATATGTGTCCTGGATTACTAATATGGACAGTGATGTTATCCAATTGTCAGGGGAAAATATAGTTAAATATGCGTCAAATGTAAAAGGTGAATGGGATAGCGATATTTATGAAACATTGGACAAGCCGATCACAGATGTTCAGATTGGAATACTTCAAAATGATGTTGCAGTTGCTTATTTAGTGGATAACGATGAGGATATGACAACAACGGATGATACAAAACTGTTTGTTGGGAATGTTGAAGGTGCTGCCGAAGAAATTATTGCAGATAAGCAAGGGATACAGTCTGTACAGTTTATAAAACTCGAAGGGCAAGATGTACTTGGCTTTTCGGCAAATGATGGATTTTATTATACACAAGACACAAAAATGTATACTTGTCTTTTTGAGAAAGAGGAGCAAAGTAATATAAGATATAATTGTATATCCGGGAAAACTTCCGATTTATTATTGTGTAGTGAAGCGGGAGAAAAGGGAGTAGATATACGGGGATATCTATATAAAGATGGCAAACTTTCAAAGGAGATTCCAATCACGAATCAAGATAAATACATCAAGGAGCCAAATGGATTTTATCAAGATGGTGAATTTTACGTTGTATTTACTAGATCTACAGCAGACATTCGTGATGCGGAAATGATGTCATCCACAGATATTTGTACAATGCATTTTAAGGAATATGAAGATTTAAAAATTGATAATCTGTCTGTGGATGAAGAAACGGTTGCTCCAGGACAAAAAGGCTCATTACAGGTAGATGTTATTAATCAGGGATTAAAAGAGCAAAAAGATTTTATCATACGAGTAATGAATGCGAATGAAGAGTTAGGGAGCTATACATATTCGGAGCTTTTGCCTGCTGGAGAAACGAAAAGAATTGATATTCAATTTGATATACCGGAAGATTTTTCGGTGGGAACCAAAATATCATGTGTTGTAGAGCAAAAAGGAGATGATAACAATACAAATAATACTTTGGAGCAAATAGTTGGCAAAACTAATTTGTCGTTAGATGTTATTGAAAAAGAAAATGCTTATGATGAGACAGAGGGCATCTTGTATGTGAAAAATCCTTCGGGATATGCGGCAAATGCTGTTTTGAAAGTATACGAATCTGGAAAAAATGGCAAGTTATTGCAAAAAAAATCATTAGGAGTAATACAGCCGGATGAAATTCAAAGAATTAAATATTCTGCAGATGAACTGGATGACTTGGCGGCGAAAAGTGGAACATTGTACTTTGAAGTAGCATGTGATGAGAAAGAGACATTTTTATCTGATAATTATGGTTACTTGATGGCAGGACAGGGGAGTGATGATGACGATGATTGGGATGTATCCCCATCGCCAACAGCATCATCGACACCTAATCCAGTCTCGACGTCATTGCCAAGTGCTACAAGAAAACCATCTGAAACACCAAAGCCAACGGACAAACAAAATCCGACGATCCCCCCAACAAATAAGCCCACAGTGCAGCCAACAAAACGACCGAATCACAATAAGCCGGTCGTGAAAGCACCGGCGAAAGTGAGGGGCGTGAAAGTAAAGAATCTCAAGGGTCGTAAAATGAAAGTTTCATGGTCATGGGATATAACGGATGGCTATCAGATTCAGTATGCTATGAATCGGAAATTTACGAAGAAGAAAAAGACAGTCACACTGAATTCTTTGCTGTCTAAGAAGACGTTCAAACATCTCAAAAAGAACAAGACATATTATGTACGTGTTCGAGCATTTAGGGAGTCTGGAAATGTTAAGAAATATGGTAAGTGGAGCACAGTAAAGAAAATTAAGATTAAGAAGTAAAGGTGCTTCATGCGATTTATAACGATGACCGTTTCGCATAGATTTTGCGAAACGGTCATTTTAAATATATAGAGATGATTGAAAAAAATTATTGTTATTTTTAACGAAGTTTAATTCTAATAATTGTCGAATACGCACAATGTTTGCATAAATAACCGTTCAAAAAGTGTGTTTTAGATTGAATTTATCATGCTTTAGGGAAATTGCGAAAATGAAAATAACGGAAAAGAGAATAGAACAACCCTCTGTTACAATTACCACCTAAAGGAGCCTATAATAATGATATAGTAAATTGGAGGAATTATAATGACTAACAAATTAAAACGCATATTTGCAACAGTATTAATCTGTACATTAATGATCGGATGCAGCTCTCATGCTGCCATGAACGCCGAGGCAAAGAGTGTGAACAAATTTACACTTAGGGTGGGACAGAAAGATACATTGCGAGTCACTAATTGCAAGAAGAAAACAAAGTGGAAAATAACATCGGGGAAACGTGTTATAAAAATTGTAAAACGCAAGAAAACCAGCATTGTGATCAAAGCACGTAGAAAAGGTGTAGCTAGGATAACGGTTAAGGCGGGTAAACAGAGATGGTACGCCAAAATAGTTGTAAAGGCGAAGAAAACATCAAAGAAAACAATGATGGATGTTAGAACCCAAATAAAAAAGAGTATTCGGGTGAATGTTAGTCGTTTGAAAGATGGAAAAGTGCTTTTTGCTGTATATAATGGATCAAACTATTTTATACCTTCAATGGATGTGAAGTGTGCACTGTACAATGATCGCGGGACATATTTAGAGGACATTACCATCAAAGTATCGTATTTAGGTGCTAAGAAAACGTGGTACATGGCAAGTACGCCTACGTCTCCTGATATTTTTGGACCATCCAGAGGTACCCTTGAGAGCTTGGCACCAGCAAAAACAAAACTTGTGAGTACAGATATAGTACTTGATAATACATGCACTAATATGAGTGGCAGTGTTAAGCCAAATATCGATTTTTCATGGGATGGTGGAGAACTTTATGTTAGTTATGCATTAAAAAATAGTTCTATGAGCAAAACTGCCTATTGCTATTTTGCGATTTTGTATAAGGATGCCAATGGTAAGATTGTTGGAGCAGAAGATATGGGATCGTTTACAACGCTTTCACCGGGAGAAACTAAGGATGGCACTTGGGAGGTGTCCAAAAATTGCTATACGAATAAATTAGTTGGTGCAAAAAGTGGAACGATTATTGTATATGCGGGGCATGAATAAGCTGAAAATATAATTTAACAATTGATAATAAAAGTGATTGCCGAACAACAGCATTGTCTATAGAAATATAGATCGTGCTGTTGTTTGTATTATAAGGACGTTTTAATATTTTAGTAAGTCTACCCCAACCATCCCTCCTTTTCCTTGACGAAAAGTATAACATCTCATATAATTTTTACCAAGAAAATGTTATAAAATAGGATTTACCATTATGATATTTCATTGCCTTAGCAGTTGACGACAAAATGGATGCGATATGCTTATTTTCAAGTCCGTTTGATAGCATACTGTATATGTCGACGGTGAAATATTTGGGTGAGATTATCAGGAGGTGAGGGGATTATGCAAAATCTAATAAAAAATATACGAGCCTATATGAATATGAATCAGAGTGAATTTTCTAAGCGTTTAGATGTGTCGTTTGCAACCGTGAACCGCTGGGAAAATGGTTATGCCACACCGGGCAGACAGGCACAGGAAAAGCTATATGATTTGTGCGGTGAACAGAAAGTGCCGGTGGATAATATGATTTTTGCCAAGATTCGAAAAATGGCAGAAGAATTGCAAATTGCACCCGACCGCCAAATATTATATCACGGATCAAAGTCCGGAATTTCTGGACATATTGCACCGAAAAGCCGCAGACAATGTGATTTTGGTAAAGGGTTTTATATGGGGACAGATCCGGCACAGGCATTGACATTGATTTGTGATTATGAGTACGCCAAATTTTACATTGTATCAATTGATGTCAAGCAGCTTGCTGTTTTGAACATACCTGCAGATTTAGAATGGGCTATGGTTGTTGCATACCATCGGGGAAGGATGGAAAAGATTAAAGGGACACCATTTTATAAGAGATATCAACAAATGATGTCAGGGAAAGATTTAATTATAGGGAATATTGCAAATGATAGGATGTTTTTTGTGATTGATAATTTTTTTGTTGGCAATATCACAGATGCAGCACTGGTGGGAAGTCTATCAGCATTGGAACTAGGTGAACAATATGTTGCTGTCAGCCAGAAAGCTTGTGATGCCGTGCGGATTGAACAGGAAGTGCCGATTTCGCATTTAGAGAAGTTGTTTTTGAAAAAAATTGCTGAAGATAACCGCAAGAAAGGTGCTGCACTTGCAAATGATATTTGTAAGACATATCGACGAGAAGGCTTATATTTTGATGAAATTTTAGAGAAAGCAGGTGACAGATCATGAATGCACTGGAGTTACAGCTTTGCGATATTCAAGGAAGATTATTCGAACTTTCCGTAGATAGAAATTTAGACAGCGCACGTTTTATTAAGATATTTATGAATTCTGAGACGGCACGGGCATTGGATTCAACGTATAACCGCATGCAATGGGCCGGTGAAGAATATTTG
>ERZ780190.1326-NODE-1326-length-22955-cov-24.343188_pt1 | contig 22955 bp, 16 predicted proteins | sample MGYA00510980_ERZ780190 | MGnify/ENA primary metagenome ERZ780190 (study PRJEB29588, sample SAMEA1972188) | human gut metagenome | biome: human gut; feature: human-associated habitat; material: faeces | place: Denmark | collected 2008/2010 ... | reverse complement strand
TCAAGTTTGTGCGTAAGCACAAATCTTGCGTGTGAAAAATCTTATTTTTCACACTAGCCTCCATTCCTGCGCTGCTTTTTACCGTGAAAATCTATAATATACTAAATTTCATGCTCTGTGACTGCTCTGTCATTACCGTTTCTTCTACACGAAGAAAGAAATGATCAGTGCAACGATAAATCCGGTTCCACCAACCAATGTCTCCATGATCGTCCAGGTTTTTAACGTTGTCTTCTCGTCAAGTCCGATCAGTGATCTTACCAGCCAGAATCCGGAATCGTTAAAGTGTGAGCAGACTGTCGCTCCACCGGCAACTGCTGCAACCACACATGCAAGATACATCGGTGATAAGGATGCGATCTCCGGCATTGCTGCTACAATTCCTGCTGCCATGGTCATTGCTACGGTTGCAGAACCTACACAGATTCTTACCAGTGCTGCAACTAAAAATGCTACAACAACGATTGGAAGATTTATGGATGCCACAGCATTACCAATGATCTCACCTAAGCCGGAATACTGTAAAATATAACGGAGCACGCCGCCACATGCTGTCACAAGAAGGATCAGTCCTGTCGGCTCTAAAGATTTTGTAAGGATCTTCTCTAATTCCGGCATCGTGTATCCATGTCTTGTTCCAAGGATGAACATTGCGGCTAATGTTGCGATCAGAAGTGCTGCAAACGGCTGTCCTAAAAAGTTAAATAACGGTGCCACTCCTGCCAATGCCGGGACCACTCCTGCGACAGATTTCAATATGATAAGGACCAGAGGGATCATGATGATGGTAACGACCGATGCAAAACTCGGAAGTTTGGATTCATCAATATCTTCCTGGTTTGCAATCTGATCCGGAACCGGAACATAAAATTTCTTTCCGCAGATAGCTCCCCAGACCGGACCTGCAACGATCATTGCAAAAAATCCACAGCATACACCGACTAAAATAACCCATCCAAGTTCCACATTTAACATTGTGGCAACTAATACCGGGCCAGGTGTCGGCGGAATAAATGCGTGTCCTACGGCAAGTCCTGCTAAAAGCGGGATCGCATAAAACAGGGAAGATTTCTTTGTTCTTTTTGCAAGAGAAAATGCAAGCGGAATTAAAATGATAAGTCCTGCATCAAAGAATACCGGGATAGAAATAACAAGGCCGGTGATTCCAAGCGCCCATGCAGCCTTCTCATCCCCAAATTTCTTTACCATTGTAACTGCTAAAGTCTGTGCTCCACCCGATGCTTCAAGTATCGCACCGAACATGGAACCGAGTCCTACCAGGAGGGCAATTCCCTTTAGCGTGTTTCCTATACCATCGTCCACCGCCGTTACGATTTCTTCAAACGGCATTCCTGCGATCAGTCCGATTGCAATCGCACCGATTAAGATCGAAAGCATTGCGTGAACCTTAAATTTGATGATCAAAACTAACAACAATGCCAGTCCGATAATTGCTGCAATAACCAGCCGGGTTGTATCTAATTCTGCGACGTTACCCATGATATACCTCCTTATTGATATTTGTATGACGTCTGATGTTTCATTGCGATTATTGTATTTTATTGATCATTTTTTGTCAATACATCTGATGTCTAGTTTGCTAAAACCTCTCTTTTAGACAAAAAAACAAGGTGTTTTCCTAAAAAAGCACCTTGTTTTTTGTATATTTTTCCGATATTGCATCATGTCATATGACGTCTTACCAGTTTTTGGAGTTTTTGTCCCTTACTCATTTTTTTGCTGCGCCTTTGCCTGTTTTTTCAAAATCATCTGACGATTATAATTGAGGTGCATGATCATCGCATATTTTGCACCCGCACTGTCTCCATTTAAGATTGCATCCGTGATCGCACGGTGGGTATCAATCGTTTCGTCTTTTAACTGGCGGTGTGTCAGGTTCACGAACGTGATGACCGCCGACTGAATGATCGGTACCAGTTTCTCAATGACTTTATTTTTGCTGCACCGCGCAATGTAAGTGTGAAATTCCACATCTTTCTGCAGATGGTTCTCCCCGGCAAGATACAGATTTTCCACCTCATCACACAGCCGCTTTAACTCCGCCTTTTCCTCGTCCGTCGCATTTTCACTTGCCAGCATGGCGATCTCCGGCTCTAACATCAGGCGCACATTGCAGAGGTCTAACGCCAGTTCATATTTGTCCGTAAACCCTGAAAGCCCTAACGGATCATCCTCTAAGCGGTTCGTCCCGATCACATAAGTCCCGGAACCCCTGCGGACCTCAAGCACACCTTTGGAAACCAGGCTTTTTACCGTCTCCCGCACTGTGCTCCGCCCAACGCCGAACAGCTCTGCCAGTTCAAACTCATTTGGCAGTTTCTCACCTATTTTCACCGGCGTATGCAAAATATAATCCATCAGTTCTTCTTCCACATGCGGTGCTAATAATTCCCGGCTCTTTTTTTCCATATTGTATTATTTTCTCCTTTGTCCTGTGTGATGCATAAAGACATCATACCACTTTTTGCCGGATGTTTGAACGCAAAATTTTTAACGTGCCTTCGCAAAATAGTCATTCAAAATTTCCTTGATGTAGTGATAGCGTCTTGCATAAGAGTTTTCCACACGGATGATCTGCATATGGTGCGCCTTACAGATCTCATTTTTCTGTCTGTCCCGCTCCCGTACCACTTCATCCTCAAAATGCTCCTTGCCGTCGAGTTCGATCGCAAAAACGGGCAGCTCGCTTTTTCCCCTCTTTTCATAGACAACAAAGTCGAATCTTCCCATATAAAACAGATTATCATAAGTGACATTATCATGGAACACCTGGGATATGGCAACCTCTTTGTGGATCGTATATTTATTCCGGGTGAGCCAGATATTTTCCAGCGCATGTGTCAGGTTTTTCATAAATGCCGCTTCTGTTTCCGTGGAAAACGGCTGGATTCCAAGTGCTCTCGAACTGATATGCTTTTCCGTAATTTTGGATTCCCCGTTCATTTTCACATACTGCACCAGCTCGTACAGATCATCATCCTCATTTCCCTGATGAAGGCGCTCCAATTCTTTCCCGTCCGCAAGAAGGATCAGCTTGTCCTTCGCCCGCGACGTTGCAACATTGATCAGTTCCTTATTATTTTTGAGCCAGTCATAAGTTCCATTTCCAGTCCGGTCGCTTAACGCCGTGGAAAACAGCACCACATCCTTTTCGTCTCCCTGAAATGCATGTACCGTTCCGCACACGACATGCTCAAATCCGTTTTCTTTGATTCCTCGCTCGATCAGTATCCGCTGATTCACAAACGGTGTGATGACAGCAATACTTTTATCAGGATTTTCCCCCGCATAGCGCATGATCTCCTCCACCTCTGCCGGAGAGGTATTCTTCATGTCACCTGGCCCGCCATCCACATTGACATAGACAAGCGGCTGTCTTTCCCTGCTGTCAGACTGCACCTGAAGTTTGGAGTTATAATATTTTTTGTTGTTAAAGTCTATGATTTTTTTATTACAGCGGTAATGATTTCGCAAAAGTATCTCATCGCTGACCGCATCACAGGCAAGATATGTCTTATAAATGGAATTTTCGCGGTAATCATATTCATCCGCAACATGGTATTTTCTGCGCAGTTTCCGGTTCGTGAGTTCGTCCAATAAAATAACCGGCTTTAACTGCTGCGGATCTCCCACCAGCATCAGTTTTTCACCCCGGATGATTGGCACAAGTGAGACCGCAACATTGCACTGGCTCGCCTCATCCATGATTGTCATGTCAAACAGCGGTTCCGGTTCACCCAGTTTATGGGAAGAAATGCAGGTCGTTATCATGATTGGAAATACCTTCTGCAGCTTCTTTACATTCTCCGATTTCTGCAGATACTTGTTAAATGCTGCTGCCTGCTCATTCACATCTTCATCATCATCTAAAATTTTCCGTAAATCCTGAAACCTGTTACTTTCCAGCTCCTTGATGTATTTTGCGGAGGTATAATACAGATAACTGTAAAATTCATCCTCATTGCGGTCTAATAGAGCCATTGCATCCCGCTCAGATATCTCACCGATCTTCTGGATTTTTTCATCCAGATTCCGCAGCTGACGCCCCTGCAGATCCGTATGGAAATGAAAGAGCGTCGCCACATTTTTCATCCGTTCCTGATACTCCATGACCTGCGTTAACGTTTCTTTGCGCTCCGTCAGGTCTAAGACTTCCTCATATTCCTTTAACCTGCCGGAAAGCTGTTTCGCCCGGTCAATTCTATCACCTTTTCGACGATCTAACGTGGAAGAAAATACTTTAATGCCATGCACCTCTCTCCGCAGCTGGTTGATGTAACAGATACATTCTTTTACTTTTTCCTGATTTCCAAGGCGCAGTACCGGAAATGCGACCCGTTTTCCCTTATAAGTCAGGGAACTTAATTTTTCAAATACATTGTTTATGGGTACATTGTTGTAAGACGCAAACAGTACCGTCATATTGTTAAAAAATGCCGTCACGATCGTGTTTAAGATCGTATTCGTCTTGCCGGTTCCCGGTGGTCCCTGAATATAGGCAAGCGGATATTTCATGGCATTGTTGACTGCAAGAAGCTGGTCGAGATTGATGTTCTGGTTTAACAGTGCGATCGGATATGCCTTCGTTCTTCGCGGACGTTCCAAAAGATCGCCGAAAAATGCCCGGATTGGAAAAGTCACCTGCTCTTTTTCGTACATGTCAAGAATCGCCTTATACTCTTCATGCAGATTTAATGCACAGTCCATGCCAAGTCCGATGACATAGGGCATGTCATCCACAACCGCCCGTGCACCGTTTTTTTCTGTAATCGCATCTTTTATCTTTTCAAGATTTTTTTCAAAATCGGATAACAGCTCATATTCATCCGCATCTAAATACCTTCGGATATTTTCCTGCTCTCCCCCTATGGTAAACTGCGTGCAGATCGTGATATCTTCATCCGGTTTAAATGCCTTGTTTTTTACATCCAGATTCAGATTCCGGTATGCCAGCACATACAATCCATTTTTTGTATGGATACTTAAAATATTCAGTGCCAGCTTTTGAATATGAAGCGTTTTCCCCTGTTGCGTGCCCCGGTTCATGCGCCGCTGAAAATTTGTCACGATCTCTTTAAACTGTTCCTCCGACAACTGATACTCCCCGTCACGCACCTGATCTCCGTCGATATAGCGCACCAGTTCATAATCGGTCGTATACGGCGTGGCATCCAGTTTGCTGCACATTTCCAGATAATTCAGTATTTTTAAATTTGCCGTGTTTGCAAAAAGGTTCTGGTAGCGTTCCGGGTGCAGCGCGATATCTTCGATCAGCCGCTCATTCTCCGGGCAGTACGAGCCTTCCACGATCTCGGTCGAGAGGATGGAATCGATATAGATCTTATCGTATCCCTCAATCGAGCACCGGTTGAGATGAAGTCCGTCCACTTTTAAAGTCTTGTTCCGTGGGTCTAAGTCCCGGATTCCGATCCAGTAGTTCGTGTGCCTGCCCTCTTTGTTCAGATATTCAATTTTCAGCCATTTTCCTTCGTGGATAGCTTTGAAGATATCTCTGTGTATACTGTTCATATGTTTTTGCCAGTCTTCCCAATCCTCCTCGCATACTCCGCCAGCTCCCGGTTCGCTTCATTTAACGGCCCAAACTCTTCCACCGCACAGATACATTTTTTACAGCTGTCAATCAGCCGCTTTGCCGCCTGCACCTTATCCTGTCCAACCGGGTAAAATGCCTTTTCTGCCACAACTTCTGAAGCAAGTGCCACTGCTGCCTTGTACTCTACATCATTTTCCTGCAGGATTCCCGCTGCAAACGGAATGTTTTCGCGCCACAGCCTGTTGTATACCGGGATGCCGCTGCCCGCACCACCGATCACAAAAAACTGTGGACTGACCGGATCTGGATTCTTCTTACCACATCCAAAATTTTTGCCAGAGCAATTCTCTGCACTAAAATCTCTCGAAACAACTGCCTTCTCATGTCCCGTACACAAAAAAATCTGCCCCGTCACCGGATCAAAACTCTGATCCGCCACCCCGTATAATTCCTGCACATAATTTCCGGCAAAAATCTCCTCCGGTGTGCCGACGCAGTCGATGCGGTCGCCTCTGACACAGGCGATCGTATCGGAAACTTTCTGCGCAAGGTCAAGCTCATGCAGTGACATAATGACCGCCATCTTTTTATCCCTTGCAAGCATGCGGATATTTGTAAGTATATCCATCTTAAAGCCCATATCCAGATAGGAGGTCGGCTCGTCTAAGATCAGGATTTTTGTATCCTGACAGATTGCCCGCGCAAGCATCAGACGCTGGCGCTGTCCGTCGCTGATCTTCATGAAATCCTGATCCTGCACTTCACCTGCATGGACAAGCGCGATCGCCTCATCCACTTTTGCCCAGTCCTCTTTTGACAGGATGCCAAATCTTCCCGTATAAGGATAACGCCCGGAGGCAACCACTTCCCTGCCGCTCATCAGCTCCGTGCGGAGGCGTTCTGTCATGACCATGGACAATCGTCTGGAAATCTGGCTGTCTTTTAATTCATCCATGGATGCTTCGCCCAAAAATACGGTTCCATCCAGTTTCTTTAACTGCTTTGTAATCGTCTTTAAGATCGTGGATTTTCCGGAACCATTCGGCCCGATCAGTGTCAGTATCTCCCCCGGCCGGACAGAAAGATTCACATCCCCGATCAAAGGTGTTTTATCATAGCCGACAGTCAGATGCTCTGTGCGGATCTCCTGCATATATGACTACCTCCCCTCCTGTTTTCTCAACATTGCTGCGATCACGACCGGCACCAGAAACAGTGCCGTGACCGAGCTGATACTGATTTCCGTCGGCGCAAACACGGTTCTTGCAATTCCGTCACAAAAAAGTGTCACAACTGCACCACACAAAAAACACCCCGGAATCAGGATAATCGGGCGCGCTGTTTTTGTCGCCATCCTCACCAGATGCGGCACTGCAATTCCGACAAAGGAGATCGGTCCCGCAAATGCAGTCACGCAGGCAGACAGAAGGCTTGATAAAAGGATCATCGTGACCCTCAATACTTTTACATTGACACCAATATTTCTGGCATATGCCTCCCCCATCTGATATGCCCCGATCGGTTTTGCCAGACAAAAAGTCACAAGCACTGCTACACCGACGATCACGACGATCATTTTTATATTTTCCCATGTCATGCCGGAAAAACTTCCCATCGACCAGTTGTGAAGATTGACGATATTCGAATCGCTGGCAAATGTGACGCAGAAGTCCGTGATGGCGGAACAGATATAACCGATCATGATCCCACAGACCACCAGCAGCGACATTTTTGACACGCGAAATGAAATTAAAAGCACGAATCCCATGGCAAGCATGGAACCCACAAACGCAGCCATAACCATGCCAAAGGAACTGATCATAATGCCTTTTTCCAGCAGGAAAATCATGGTAAGTGCCACCACCAGTTTTGCGCCGGATGAAATTCCAAGCACATACGGTCCTGCAATCGGATTCTGGAAAAAGCTCTGGAGTAAAAATCCCGACACTGACAGTGCTCCTCCTAACAAGATCGCAGCAAGGATGCGCGGCAGTCTGATTTTCCACACAATCTGTGAAAATGTCTCATCTTTTCCACTTCCCGCAAGGATTGCAAACAGATCCGATGTGGATATGTCCACACTTCCCGCCCCGACATTCCATAAAAACAATACCGATAATATGATAATTGCAACAACAAAAGAGATGATATAACGTTTTTTCATGATTTCCTCTGGTTTATATGAATTCCTGTCAGTTGATTTTCTTCAAAAACCGGTACTCTGCATCTGTTTCCCCATTCAGTACCTTATTGAGATCCTCAATGAAATCACAGGTTCCACTGGTCTGCTGGTAAAAATTGCTTCCGGTTGTGTAGACCTGTCCTGTTTTTACTGCTTTAAAGTCGGCAAACAGACTATTTTTCTGTACCAGTTCATCGATCGATGTCAGTTCTCCCTCTATTGTACCATTGTAAATGAGAATGTCAGCATCTTTTTCGGCCGCATAGAAATCTTCCATCTGCATTTTTAATGTGGAGAGTGCATTTTCCTCTTCCGGGACATAACCATTTAAGGAATAAGTGCCCCCCGCAAGTTCGATCATTGATGATACATAATCATTTGGTTTCCGTACCGTAATCGTTCCATCCGATGCAACTGCAAAAAATGCTACCGACAGTCCCGTTTTTTCTTTTTCCAAAATCGGCTCAATATGTGCTGCCTGCGCATCAAAAAACGCTTTGGCCTGCTGTTCTCTCCCGAACAAAACGCCAAAAAGCTTTATCCATTCGAGTCTTCCAAGCGGGTGCTTTTCATAGCTGGAGCGCTCGATCATGACCTTGATCCCAAGTTCTTCTAATTTTTCTTTCACTTCCGGGTTGTGCGTAATCATCGTATTTTCAATCGCAAACGTGCATCCACCGGAAAGTAAAAGTTCATAGTCAGGCGCACTGTATTTCCCGGCATAGATCAGATTTCCCGCTGCCATCGCATCTGCCGCCTCTTTTACATACCAGTCTTTTTCTTTTACTCCTGTATATTTCAGATCGGAGACAGCACCGATCTGGCAGACTAAATCCATCACCGCACTCGACACCAGATATACATTTTCAAGCGGCTGTTGTAAAACTGTCACATCTGCCGGAACATCCGCCGGCACTTTGACACCTTTTGGCACAAGCAAAAAACGACCGTTATCCACGATCGTAATCAGCTTATAAGCACCATATTGTTCTACTTCAAACTGATCGGCGCAGGATAACTCCATACGCCCATTACAGTCTAAGTCTTTAAAACCTGCCGTTTCCGGAAATTGAAAAGTCAGGGTGTAATCAATCTCATGCGGCGTACTCATTGCCGTCGTATCACCGATCACATCCATCTCACATGGGATTCCATCGATTGGAAATGTGAATGTAGAGTTTCCACCCTCATTTTCATTGAGATATTTCTCCCCGTTCACGATCATGTAATCGTAATGCGTACTGCTCCATGTGATCGTCGCATATGCCACTCCATCCGTTACAGTAACTTTCGCCTGTGAATCCACAGTTGCTTTTCCGCTGCCGCCTTCTAATGTGACTTCCACCGTATATTCGCCATCCTCAGGAACTGAAACTTCTGTGCTGTCTGCCCGTTCTGCGGCATCATTTCCAGTCATGCTTTCTTCTGTTCCATCCTGATCTGCCGTTCCCTGCACATTTTCCTCTGCTGTCTGTGCATTTTCCTCTGTGACTGTACCTGCCGCTCCCTGTGCACTTTCCGTGGCTGTCTGACCAGCCCCGCCTTCTACTGCAGCGGCATTATTTTTTGCACCGCATCCCGTGAATATCTGCATGCACATCATTGCGGATAAGATTACTGCGGTCACTCTCTTTTTATTCATACAAATCTCCATTTATTAATTATCTGTCTCCTGCGGATCAGAAACGCTTACTTTGTGATCGTACCACTCGCCTTTTGTGCCGAGGATTGCAAGATCAAATTCTTCATCTAATGCTTCTACCGGCACATCAAAACCATATACCTCGTCGGTGGTTCCATCACTGTATTTTACAGTATCCGTTGTCGGCTCTAAAATATCAGCACCGTCTTTTTTCGCATCATCTGCTGTTCCGACAAACAGATTTACAATTTTTTTTGAAACAAGGCTGATATGGATCGTCATTTTTCCGTTTTCTACGGTAAGGATACCACGTCCCTCATCTGCCTCATTTACATGAAACATGCTGCTGTCTGTATCAAACTTTGCGGTGTAAACACCATCCTCGAGAGTACCAACGGTACTCTCTGTGGTGGATGTTGACTCAAGGTCTCCAAGGGAATCGATTGCATCTTTTGTATGATCAATATAGATCTGCTGGATTGCTTCGATTCTTCCAAGTCCTGAAATCTGTGTATCAACGCTGTCAAAATATCCACTTGCTGTGAACTGGCTCTTCCAGGAATCTTCGTCGTCACCTGCCATATCGTTGTTTGCATGATCTCCTGCAACAACCATAAGAGGTCTTAAAACAACTTTTGTATAACCGGCTTCTTTTACTGCCTCAATCACATTTTCGCATGCTGTCTCTTCCGGCTCACCCTCAACAGTTCCGATAAACACATTATCATAGGAAAGATCTTTCATCTGTGCTGCCATCTGGCTGTAGCTTACTTTTGCAGAATGAGAAGTTCCATGTCCCATAAATACGAATGCAGTTCCATCTTCTTTTGCTGCATCTAAAGAATCATATCCTGCTGTCTTTACTGCCTCTGCTGTAATTGCTTCTGCAACTTTTGCCTTATCCTCATTGATCACAGTTGCATCAGATCCTACTTCACCAAGCATTGGCTCTGCAACGGTAACTGTCTCAAATTTGTCTTTATAATTGTCAAGTGTCTCTACCAGCTCGTCATACTCTGCACCATGCATTAAGTGTGTCGGCTGAACAACAAGATTTTTTACTCCGTTGTCAACAGCTCTCTCTAATGCCTGATCCACATTATCAATCTTTTCGTCATCTCTTGCCTGTACATGGTTGATGATGATCTGTGCGGTAAATGCTCTTCTTACAGACCAGTCCGGATATGCTGCTTCCAGTGCTTTTTCGATTCCACCGATATCCTCGGCACGACTGTCGTTAAACGAGGTACCAAAACTTACTACAAGAAGTTCATTTTCTCCGATATTATCTTCATTTAACGGATCATCCTTTGAGGCATCTCCTGTATCTCTTCCGAAATAATCCGGATCTGCGTTCTCGCCGGAAACTAATTCCTTCTGTGCATCTGTCAATGCATCCCATGCCTCTTTTGCCTCTGCACACTGTGCGTCCGTATCATCATTTCTTGTCTGAACATAGATCGCATCGATCAGTTCTGCGACGTGATCGGCTGCCGCCTGATCGTCAACTTCCGTGCTCTCTACGGTTTCTGTTGCCTCTGTTTTCTCTGAAGATACTGTCTCAGAGGTTTTTGCTGTGTCTGTTGCTGCTGTGTTGCTTCCGCATCCGGCGACCATACCTGTTGCAAGCGCTAATGTGGTAAGTAACGCGATAGTTCTTTTCTTCATAATGCTCTCCTTATTATAATATAATGTATCGTTCATAGTACACAGTGGAATTTTTCCACACAAAGAAACACTCCGCCTTATTTGAGGGCGGAGTAATAAGTCTGCATAAATAAGCTGACAATCTGACAGCCTACATTTACGGTACGACCAATTACTCGTGATCCGGGAAATATTTCCCTGTACCAGACAACTGGCAGGTTTCCTGGCTGAAAGATCATCACACAGATTCCGCCTTCCCAACATACTGCAAAGTACATCAGTGACTTATCTTTGGAATCTGCACTCCCTAATCACAGTGACGAGATCGTACAGGAATCGCACCTGTTTCCCTTTTAACCAACCTATTTTTAATATGAAAAATATACTGTACTTTATGTACTGCTCCATTTCCCGGATAAAAACAGCCGGCACCAATTATCTTCTCTATGAAACTTTTAATATACTAGCATATCCACTCCCTATTTACAACAACCACTTTTCTCTTGCAAATCATTCAAAATATGGTATACTAATCAAGTATTTGCAAAAACATATCTGGAGACGTATCGAAGTGGTCATAACGGGGCGCACTCGAAATGCGTTAGCCCTCCGGGGCACGAGGGTTCGAATCCCTCCGTCTCCGCTCTTCCAAAAGGAAACACAATTTGCTTTATATTTGTGTTTCCTTTTTTCTTTTCACACTTTTTCGTGATTACCCACAATTTCATAGCCAAAGTACCATATTTTTTTAATTTATGTCTACCATTTTTTGTCAAAAAATAGTAAAATAAGTGTAATTAACCTATAGGAAAGGGAGCTTGATATCCATGAAAAGCAAAAGCGTAAAAAATTCACTGACACTAATGTGTCTTATGACCGTTCTTGTATCTGTCATAGTCATTGGCGGTATTTCAATTTCAAATATCAGCACTATGACTTCCACGGCAAACAAGAATTATGAAAATGCCAGGTTAGATGGATACAATACTGAGATCAAAAGTCAGGTACAGTCTGTCATCGCTATTTTACAGGCAGAATACGACAAATCCCAAAACGGTGATCTGACTGAAGACGAAGCAAAAAAAGAAGCAGCAGAGATCGTCCGCAACATGCGTTACAGGGATGATGAAAGCGGCTATTTCTGGATTGATGATACCGACTACAACCTCATTATGCATCCGATCTTAACCGATCAGGAAGGCAATAACCGTTACGATCTGACTGATCAGAATGGCGTCAAGATCATTCAGGAGATCATGAAGGTCTCGACCGGTTCTGACGGCGGCGGCTTCAATGAATTTTATTTTACGAAAGCCGACGGTGTTACCGTAGCACCAAAGATCGCGTACTCTCAAATCTTTACCCCATGGAACTGGGTTGTTTCCACCGGTAACTATGTAGATGATATGGAAGCGGAAATGAATAGTTCCAAAAACGAAGTTCAGGCGAAATACCATACTATGATCACAGTCATAATTATAATTGATCTGATTTTTACAGTTATCGTATTCATTGCTTCCCGTATTTTCGGTAATACGATCTGCAAACCTTTGATCGAGATTCAGAATTTTGCAAACAGGATGTCGACCGGAGACCTGACTACCGGAGTCAATGTTTCAAGTAACAATGAACTTGGAAAAACAGCCGGTGCACTTGATCTTGCACAGCAGGAGGTTGTCGGACTTATCTCCAACATTGATGGAGTTTCCTCTCATTTACAGTCCGCCGTTTCGGATTTCAAAAAGAATTTTGACAGCATGAACGAATCTATCCAGAACGTTTCGACTGCAATCAATGAAATTGCCCAAAACAGTAACTCTCAGGCAGCATCAACTTCAAGTGCCTCTGAAAATATTGCTGAGATTGCCGATGGCATCGCAGATACTTCCTCAGAAATGGAATCCCTTGATCAGAATGCACAGCTGATGCAGGATCGTTCCAATAAGTCCATGGAAACTTTACACAGACTGATTGATGTCAATTCTACAACCAAGACTGATATTGATTCTATGTATAACCAGACTGCCCAGACAAATGATTCCGTCAACAAGATCAGTCAGGCAGCTACCCTGATCAGCGAAATTGCATCCCAGACCAACCTGCTTTCCTTAAATGCTTCCATTGAGGCAGCAAGAGCCGGTGAAGCCGGACGTGGATTCGCGGTTGTTGCAGAAGAAATCGGCGGACTTGCCACCCAGTCTGCGCAGACGGTCAGTGAGATCAACAATATCATCAGTGAGTTAAGCCAGAACTCCGAAAAATCTATGGAGCTGATGAAGAAAATGAGTGAGGCTTCCGACGAACAGGTTGCAGCTCTTGAAAGCACACAGCAGATGTTTGAAGACTTAAAAGGTGCTCTCGATTCCTGTATGGCGTCCATCCAGACCATTACAGGAAAGATCAAGAATGTCAATTCTCAGCGTGAGCTTGTCACAGAGAGTATCGATACCCTGACACAGCTTGCAACCGACAATGCATCCTCCACAGAAGAAACTTCCGCAATGGCAACCGAGCTCGATGCCGTTGTCCGTAAATCTTCGGATCTGGTATCTGCTTTAGCAGATGATATTGAAAAACTTTCTGCAGATATGAAACAGTTTAAGCTGTAAATCATATGAACTATATACAAATTAATATTTAATCCCAAAAAACCGTGCGGTAATTTTAATCCGCACGGTTTTTATAACTAAAAAGCAGAACTGCACCCGTGCAGCCCCAGCAGTAAAACGAGTGGAGCAGGCTCAATGCCGCTTCCTCTTAAGCAAAACATTTTTTGATCTGTTCTGTGATCTCACCGTCTATCCATCCCTTTTGCACCATATTTTCCAATATCTCACATGCTGCCTCGTGCGTCATTCCGGATTTATACGGTCTGCTCTCCGTCAGTGCCTGATAGATATCAATGCACGCCATGATACGTTCCTGCCTGTTTAGCTCGTCGGCAGTTTTACCGAACGGATACCCGGTGCCATCGAGTTTTTCATGGTGGAGCGCCGCCCAGTCACGGATATCTTCCATTCCTTCTGCCTGTGATAAGATCAGATATGTGTATCCCGCATGATTTTTCATTTTAGAAAACTCCTCGTCCGTCAGGCGTCCCGGTTTTTCTAAGATATCATTTCCGATTGCTGCTTTCCCGATATCGTGCAGTGCGCCTGCCAGGTACATTTTCAGCACCGTCTCCTCGTCATCACCGAGATATCTGGATAATCTGGCTGCATTTTCCGCAACACCGAGTGAATGGCGGCTTGTAAATTCGGATTTATAGTCGATGATCTTTGCAAACAGATTGGCAAAATTTTTGCACATTTCATCGCTTAAATCCCGCTTTTTTCTCGGAACAATATTCCACAGCCGTTCTTCTAAATCTGCATCTCCAAGACTCAAAAAATGTTCTTGCCCAAACACTTCCAAAAAAGTATCTACGCATGCAGTATCAAATTTTGTCCCTTTATTTTTCAAAAGATAATCTTTCGCGCGCTGCCACACGGCATCATCAAATACCGGCGTCCGGCAGAACGCATCTAAAATATCACACAGATGAATGATCCTTGCAAAAAGAGGGATCTCTTCCCACGTTTTTCCAAATGGTCCGCTTCCATCAGCATTTTCATGGTGATATAAAATCACATTTTTCACATCCGTCAGAAACGGGTACATTTTTAAGTTTTCCTCCCCGTAAATGCAGTGGATGCCAAGCTGCTTTGACGTTATATTTTCCGTATTATTTTTTGTAAGGTCATTGTGAAATTCCTCATAAATATACTGCGTCAGCGCATTGTCGTGCAGCAGCGAACACGCCGCGAGATCCTGCAGGGCATCTCCTGTAATTCCCATTTTTTGTGCTGTGCATACGCTCATATATGCAACTCTTTTTCCATGTTTTGTCGCAACATGGGTCAGTTCCGCTTCGACACAGTCGAGTGCATAAGAGCATGCACCAAGCAGACCAATAATGTCTAATTCCATTTCCCATTCACTTTCTTTTTTATTTTTTTCTATCTTAACACACCAAAATCACTTTTGATACTACAAAATTGCTTTTCATTTCAGAAAATTATTTCTGCGGGTGAACGCCGTTTTTCCACCGTGCTCTGACAGCATGAACGGCTCATTTTCCAGATTTTCAATTTCAATCTTTTCTTTTACGCAAAGCGGATGTGCCTCCGGCAGCACGACCATGTATTCATCCATTTTTGACATATCACTTTAGCAGCTTCTGCCACACACTCTCACTGTGACCGGCATCTTTCTCATACAAATTGATATACTCTCCCGCCGTGCTGCGATCCTTAAATGCCGGGTACAAAAATCCGCTCTCCGGCACGCCCGGCTCATACTCGCCCTCTAACGGACTGACCACACAGATCAGATATTCGTACACTTCCTCTGAGCCCTCCTGCCATGCCTTATCGGTCCCTTTGACCGGGACATCGTATCTCCCGTGGAACAAAAAACACGCATATGGGCACCCCGGCTGATATTTCTCTCCAAGCAGCTCATAGAAAAGATCCGGGAATGCATCGTCTTTCAGACCTGTCTCCCTGATCCCGTCAAAGAGCTGCCAGATACTGCCCGGCTTTCTTTTTTCTTCCGGGATCCGGTATTCTCTTAACTGTTCATTTGTTTTTGAGATCAGCACCGTCTTGGCAAGTTCTAAGTTTTTGGCTCTTTCGGATGCAGACAGTTTTAAGAAATGCGTATTGAATGTTCCATCCACATATCCCTCTTCGTCAAAATATGCGCCTGCGATCCGGTCTATGGATGCCCGTGCGGGAGTCATGCGCCTGGTCAGTTCTAACATGTCGTCGCGATTTATCATTTTGGTCCTTTCATTCCCGTAATTTATTCCATTAAATTTACACTATTTTTACACTATTTTTCACTATTCTTTCACTATTTTTTCTTAATTACTTTCCTTTTTTACACCAGCCCCTGAATCAGGATAAACAGGATCAGCAGCGGCAGTATAAACTGGAAATATGGCTTTAACTTTTTCGAAATCTTAAGGCCCTCTCCCGTATTTGCCTCGTCAATATATTTATCAAATCCCCAACCCCACTTTGTTACGCTAAACAGCAGATAGATCAGTGAACCGACCGGAAGAAGCAGGTTGCTGACGATAAAATCCTCACTGTCGAGCACATCACGGCCGCCTATCAGATGCAGGCTGCTCCACACATTGTAACCCAGTACACACGGAAGGCTTGCGAGCAGGATGATCACTCCATTGATAAGTGCGGCTTTATTTCTGCTCCAGTGAAACATATCCATACAAAATGACATAATGTTTTCAAACACTGCCATGACCGTCGAAAAACTTGCAAAGGTCATGAAAAGGAAAAACAGACATCCCCAGATCCGCCCACCAGCCATATTGACAAACACATTTGGCAGCGTGATAAAGATCAGGCTCGGTCCGGCATCCACTTCCACTCCATAGCTGAAACATGCCGGGAAAATGATCAGTCCAGACATGATCGCCACAAAGGTGTCAAGACCGCAAATTCTTGCGCCCTCACCGGCAAGCGAGTGATCTTTGCCCATATAACTTCCGAAGATCTCCATTGCGGCAACGCCAAGACTCAGTGTGAAAAATGCCTGATTCATGGCTTCCGTGATCACATTTTTAAGCCCTGTCTCTGCAACCGTGTCCAGATTCGGGACAAGATAAAACTTCACGCCTTCTGCTGCACCCTGCAGTGTAATACTGTGCACCGCGAGAACAACAATCAGAATCAGCAGCGCGCTCATCATGATCTTGCTTATTTTTTCCAGTCCGTTCTGCAGTCCCCTGCTGCACACAAAAAATCCCAGTATCACGGTAAGGATCATCCAAAATGCCATCTGTCCCGGATCTGCGAGCAGATTAGAAAATACTGCCGCAGTATTGTCCGCAGTCATGCCGGTCTGGAATTCGCCTTTTAAAAATTTAAAGAAATACGATACCATCCAGCCTGATACGGTCGTGTAATACATCATCAGCATATAGCAGCCAAACATTGCGATCCAGCCGTGAATATGCCACTTGCTGCCTTCTTTTTCGAGTGCTTTATAACCTAACACGGCGCTTTTTCTGCTGGCTCGCCCCACGGCAAATTCCATGGTCAGCACCGGAAGTCCCATTGCTATTAAAAATATCAGGTAGAACAGGACGAAGATGCCGCCGCCGTTTTGTCCAGCCACATAGGGGAATCGCCAGACGTTTCCGATTCCGATGGCGCAGCCGGCGCTTACGAGCAGAAAGCCCAGGCGGGATTTGAAGGATTCTCTTTTCATTTTTATTTTGCTCCGTTTCTTTTTTTACTTAGTGGATTCAAATTCTTTTAGGGCGGTAAGTGCCTGACCACCAAGCAGATACAATATTCCTGTATTGAAGATCGTCATGAGACCGATTCCGACGTCGCCGAGATCCCATACGAAAGTGTAGGCGGCGATTCCGCCGATAAATAGCATAATTAATGCAAGGATTTTGTACAGGGTCTGAAAGATCCATTTATCTCCAAATAAATAGGCGACGTTGCTTCTGGCATAGAAGAGGATGCCTAAGAATGTGGAGAAACTGAATAAAAACAGTGTCACTGCGATGAATATGACGCCAAATTCGCCCAGGTGATAGCGCATTGCGGACTGGAGAAGATCCATGCCTTCTTTTCCTGCTACGATATTTTCCGGTGCAGTGAGCATGATCATAGCAGTGCAGCTGCAGATCACAATGGTGTCGACAAATACGCCAAGTGCCTGTGTCAGTCCGGCGCTGACCGGTGTCTCACATTCGGCTGCTGCGGCTGCACAAGGAGCAGAGCCGGAACCGGCTTCGTTTGAAAACAGTCCACGCTTGATGCCATTCATAAGGACAGCGCCGAAGCCGCCGGAAACTGCCTGTCTTAGCCCAAACGCCTCCTCAAAAATCCGACCAAAAACCGCCGGGATGCTTCCAATATTTTTCAGGATAATAAATATCGTGATCGCAAAATAGCAGACCGCCATAACCGGTACGACCACGTCAAGCACTTTTACCGTCGCATTTTTCCGAAGGACGATCACCGCCGCGATCGCAACCAGTACGATCGTTGTGTAGAGTGGCGGGATGCCAAATGCATTTTCAAAGGAAGATACCACGGAATTGCTGATGACCTGGCTGATGCCACACCAGCAGATCAGTCCTGAAATTGCAAAAAGTACCGCGATCAGCACATGCTTTTTCTTTTTTTTCAATTTTTCTTCACAGAAATGATGGATATAATATGCGGGACCTCCGCGATATCCGCCATACAAAGGATCTTTTTCCTTGTGTAACTGTGCGAGCGTCCCCTCCACAAATGCGGTCGAGGAACCGATCAGCGCAGTCACCCACATCCAGAACACAGCACCGGCACCGCCTGCCGAGATTGCCGCCACAACGCCTACCAGATTTCCCATGCCGACTCTGGTAGCCGTCGAGACGATCAGCGTCTGAAATGTGGAAAGACTGTCCTTTGTTTCCTTTTTTGCCATAAGTGCTTTTATCATATCCGGGAAAAGCCTGACCGGCAAAAATCTTGTGCGGATCGTAAAATAGATTCCTGTCGGAATCAGAAGAATTACAAGTAAAGAAATCCCTATGCTGCTTTCCTGCGGCAAAGGGATCGTAATCAGATCTCCCCATAAAAATGCGTAGATCTTTTCAATGACCGAGACTATCATAGTATATACCTTTTCCATCCTTAGTTTGTACTTTCTCTATCATACTATAGATTGTCTCTTTCATGCAATAAACAAGTGATAATTTCATGTAATATAGTTGAAGTATTTTTATTCTGTTACATTTTCAGTTTCCGGAATTTTAAATTTCTGGATCATTCCCTGCAGACTCTCTGCCTCACTGCTCATCTCCTGACTGGCAGCCGCACACTCCTCAGATGTTGCAGAATTTGTCTGCACAACGTCATTGATCTGCTCAATTCCCTCATTGATCTGCTGGATTTCTGTTGTCTGTGTCTCTAATGTATCCGCAATATGTGTAACGTCTTCCGTAATCAGCTTGGAGTTCTCTGCTACCTCCTCCAGCTGTGCCGCAGTCTCTTCCGCGATTATCATACCTTTTTCTACCGCATTCACAGATGTTTCAATCAGTGATGCTGATTCTTTTGCCGCCTGGGCACTCTGTTCAGCTAATAAATTTACCTGATTCGCTACAACTGCAAATCCTTTTCCTGCCTCTCCGGCCCTTGCCGCTTCAATAGAAGCATTCAACGCCAACAGATTTGTCTGGGAAGCAATTTCATTAATTGTTGCAATAATCTTATCAATCTCTTTTGATGCCTCATTAATCTCATGCATAGAAGCAACCATTTCATGCATCTTACCATTGCTGTCTGAAATGGCATTTCCAAGTTCATCCACTCTTCCACTGATTGCTTTTGCAGATTGTGAATTTTTTTCTACCTGTTCAGAAACCCCGGCAACTGTAGCCGTCAGTTCTTCTACAACCGCTGCCTGATTCGTAGCTCCATCTGCAAGATCATTGGAACTTGATGCCACCTGGTCTGCTGCACTTGAAACCTCACTCGAAACATTTTTAATTCCTTTGATCGTTTCTGCCATACTCTTCTCAAATGACATGAAAGAATTTAAAATACCGACAAAATCTCCCTTCCACTCTACTTCCGGCTGAACATCAAAATTTCCTTCTGAGAACAGTTTCATTGCACGATCAATATCATCTACATAAGTTCCCAAAATACGAATTGATTTGCGCATACTGTGCGCCAGTCTTCCAATCTCATCTTCCGAATGATATTCCAGCGCACTGTGTAAATTTCCTTCTGTCAGTTCCCTTGCAACGTCTTCCACTGCACGTAACGGATCCAGAATTGTTTCAAGTACCTTTTTACTTATTACCTTAGCCAGTGTGCATGCACAAACCAGACAGATAATAATACACACCATTCCTGCAACAGCAAAAATAATTGTAGTTCTTGCAGACTGCTCACTTACTTCATCTGTGATCTCATCTAATCTTATGGCAATTTCCACAAGTTTATTTAATGCAGGTGTACAACTATTAAAAATTTCATCAATCGCTTTCTCTTTTTCGCCATTTTTAATTTCTTCTATAATCGAATAACCAATGTTTCCCCAATCAGAAAGAGCAGATGCATACTCATTATATTCCTCATCCGGTAAGACTTTGGTTTTCTTTAATATTTCCAGCTGCGAATCCACTTCTGTAAGCAGCTTTTTTACATTCTGCTCATAACTGTCATAAGCAGATGTATCATTATTTAATGCCATTTCCCTGATATTTCTCGCTGACGTATTCACATTGATCCTGCAGATTTTTACCGCCTGATCCGCAGCATTGACATCATCTATATAATGTAACATATTAGCAAATAACACACCTATGACCACAATAGAAAACAGACCCGAAATCAACATCATACTAATGACTTTTCCGTAGCCATAGTTTATCCTCTCCTGCAGATGCATATTTTCCAATTTGTCTTTCATTGTACTCTTTTGTGACAACATAGATTGTTATTTCCTTTCTCTATTGAATTTTTGAATTTTTACTCTTATATACCAAATTCCATTTTCAAAGTCAATACGGTTTCGGTTCAATTTTTCATATTCTACTTTTCGCATAATATTCAGCACATCCCACGCCAAAAAATTCAGCACTTTTACCAAAAAAGAAAACCACCACTCCCCGGCTCCCGGTTTGTGATGGTTTCCTGCTATATTATTCTGTCCACTTCTTAAATTCTTCATCCGTACATTTCACATAATGTGTCCCGGACACCAGATGATCCGTTCCCTTATTATAATCAATGCCGGAAGTCTTGTAATCGTAGCTCAGTGCCACACGATTTTTTTCCACGACCGGATTCGGTGCAGGTATCGCAGAAAGAAGGCTCTTCGTATATGGGTGGATTGGATTCTCAAAGATTTCCTCCGTTGTTCCGGTCTCTAAGAGATGTCCCAGATGAAGTACCCCGATGCAATCCGAAATATATTTGACCATGGAAAGATCATGTGCGATAAACAGATACGCGGTTCCTGTCTCCTGCTGGATATCCTTCATCAGGTTAACGACCTGTGCCTGAATGGAAACGTCCAGCGCAGAGATACACTCATCTGCAATGATCAGTTTCGGGTTCATGATCAGCGCTCTCGCAATTCCGACACGCTGTCTCTGTCCACCGGAAAACTGATGCGGATAACGACCCGCATGTTCCGGCGCAAGTCCAACTTTTGCCAGGATGTTTTTGATCTTTTCCTCACGCTCTGCGCGTGTCTTGTACATATGATGGATATCTAACCCCTCGCCGATGATATCGCGCACCTTTTTTCTTGGATTTAAGGATGCCATCGGGTCCTGGAAGATCATCTGCATCTGCGTGCGCAGTGCCTGGCTGTTTGCCTTATTGATCCTGCCGCTGATGTCCATTCCATTAAAATTGATCTCCCCGGCGGTCGGATCATAAAGTCTTATGATACTTCTTCCGATCGTTGATTTTCCGGAACCGGATTCCCCGACCAGACCATATGTCTCACCCGGATAGATCTGAAAACTTACGTTTTCCACCGCATGCACGGTATAATTATTACTTACCTTAAAATATTGTTTCAAGCCTTTCACGGTAAGAAGAGGCTTACTGTTTTCATTCACCGTCATCGATCTTTGCCTCCTTCTTCATTCGCGCAATACGCTCTTTTAATTCAGGCGGCATCTCTGCCTTCGGTGCCCGCGGATCTAACAGCCAGGTAGCCGCATAATGTGTATCTGTCACCTGAAACATTGGTGGATCTGCCTTGTCATCGATCTCAAGCGCAAACTGGTTACGCGGTGCAAACGCATCGCCCGGTTTTTCGTTTAACAGGTTTGGCGGCGAACCAGGGATCGTGTAGAGTCTCTCATCCGCAGTGTCAAGATCAGGCATTGCAGAGAGCAGTCCCCAGGTATACGGATGTTTCGGATCATAGAAGATCTCATTGATCATACCTTTCTCAACGATTTTTCCGGCATACATGACATTGACGTAATCTGCCACTTTGGCAACCACGCCGAGGTCATGTGTGATGTAAATAACGGAAATGCCTCTCTCTTTCTGTACCCTGCGGATCAGCTCGATGATCTTTGCCTGAATCGTAACATCCAGTGCAGTCGTCGGCTCATCACAGATCAGAAGATCCGGGTTACAGGCAAGCGCGATGGCAATGACCACACGCTGTCTCATACCACCGGAGAGCTGATGCGGATAGTTTTTCATACGTTTTTCCGCATCCTCGATGCCAACCTCTTTTAAAAGTTCTACTGCCTTATCCCAGGCTTCTTTCTTCGGTGTCTTAAAATGCCAGATCATACCTTCCATGATCTGTTTTCCGATCGTCATGGTCGGATCAAGACTTGTCATCGGATCCTGGAATACACGTCCGAGATACTTCGCACGCTTGTGCTCCGGGAGCTTTGTCACGTCGATATCATCGATGGTGATTTTTCCCTCATCCACAAACCACGTTCCTGCGACCGCATTTAACATGGTAGATTTTCCAGCTCCGTTTCCACCGATGACGGTGACAAAATCGCCTTCGTTTAAATGAAGATTTAATCCGTTTAACGCAGTCTTTTCATTGACGGTTCCCGCGTTGAAGGTTTTATAAATACTGTGAAGATCAAGCACGAGGTGCACCTCCTCTTTTTACCGGTTTAGAGAAATATTTGCCTTTCATGTACGGGATCGCAAGGAATACCGCAACGACAAGAGCTGACAGGAGTTTTAAATCGTTGGAATTTAATCCCATCCAGAGTACGACCTGAAGGACCAGATAGTAAATGATCGCGCCGAAGGCAACGGAGAACAGCTTGAATCCGAAGTTCTGGCTGATCTTTCCGAAAACGACCTCACCGATGATAACGGCTG
>ERZ780190.1316-NODE-1316-length-23056-cov-5.850659_pt1 | contig 23056 bp, 9 predicted proteins | sample MGYA00510980_ERZ780190 | MGnify/ENA primary metagenome ERZ780190 (study PRJEB29588, sample SAMEA1972188) | human gut metagenome | biome: human gut; feature: human-associated habitat; material: faeces | place: Denmark | collected 2008/2010 ... | reverse complement strand
ACTTTAATTTATTACTTTAGTATTAATATTAATCCATTCCCGCCTGTTCGCCCTCACGGGGTACTTGAATCACTACAACTCCCGCAGGAATGATTTTCGATTTATGTTTTATCGTCATTATTCTTATTTAACGACTGCCTTAACAGCTTCCTCACCATCGACAGCTACCACGATGATGCCCGCAGGAGCGGCGATCGTAGCGTTATCGGATGTAAGAACCGTGCTAGCCACAACCTTACCAAGAACGTTTGTGATTACCACGTTCTTACCAGCTGCGCCTTGGATCTCAACGGTACCGTTGCCAGCGATTACCTTAACGCCTTCTGCTGCGTCGGCGATAGACTCGTTGGATGTAGGAACACCTTCTACGATGTTGAACTTCAACGCACGAGACTTAGCGCTTGTCCATGTCAACTTGTCGTTAACAGCGTATAAATATCTAGCAGCCTCTGAGTTGCTCGTCAAAGAACGAACCACATACAAGTCATCAGTGTCATCAGCCAATACGATCTGAACCTTGAAACGATCCAAGCCACCTAACGTATTCACGTCATCAGCCTTAACCGCAATCTCTCTCATCTCGCCCTTGATATTTGTTGTCAAAGTATCACGGCTCTCATCGATCGTAGCGGCCTTGAAGATAGCTTTCGTTGTTTCCTCGGCCCATTGATATTTCTTGTCATACTTACCATCGGCTACATAATAGTTCACTGAGTCTTGAGCGTGGAACAAGAAGTTGTCGTTCTTAGAGATATAGAAGGAAGGAATAACAGCATCCTTATCCGTTACGTGCAAGTAGAATGCGGTAGCGTTCTGATTAACCAAGATACCCTCTTTATTCTCGTTCATGGACATATAGTTGCCTAACTCACCCTCGAATTGTACGTAACCTTCCTTAGCCGGATAGCTAACCTCAGGAGACTCAGCGATCAAGTAGGTTCTCAAAGCCCAATCATTATTTAAGTTATACGCATACAAACTATAGATATCCTCCGGTTGAGTATAGAACTGTACATATTTTCCGCTATTATCCTTATAGCTACGAACCGCTACCACGGATACGATATCCTCATCAAATACGCTAGAGTTATTCGGAACAGTCGTACCGATAACATCCACAGCGATCAAGGAAACAGAGCCATCCACATTCTGCTTGATGATAAACTTGTCAGCTTGAGAAAGATTATAAGTGTTATCCTTTTCTAATTGATTATCAGATTCAACATAGTTATAAGATGAATTTGCCAAAGAGAAGAAGGACTCTGTCTCTTGTCCGTCTACCACATAACGTAATTGGTAAGTATAAGCGTAAACAACGTCAGCCTTAGCCTTCACAGTCACATGATCGTCATCATTATAAACGAAACTACGCTCTACCACCTTCATCGGAGTGCTGCTCTTGATCAACTGCCATTGAGCGGCTTTGGATACTTCCGTAGCGAACTCGTTATAAGCATTCAAATGATATTGCTCCGGTGCTCCTGCATTCTCATAAACAGCAGCATAGAACTTATTAGAAGTCTCATAGCTATCACGAGCGAATGCCATCGTCATCAAAGACTTGTTGTCAACATTCAAGAACCCTGCGTAAGCGTCAACCTCCGCAACCTTCTCCAATTTGATTTTCAGTCTGTTCAACGGTTTGTTATAACGGGGATCGCTTGTCTCCTCGTTATAAGTATTCTCATCTACATATACGGCTTGAACATCGTCAAAGATAACACTTGTAGCGCCAACACCTAGCTCATATACGTTTTCCTCACCCTCTACCGGGAATAATTTAGCGGTGAAGTACTCGCGTGTCTCACGGTTCGTGAAGGTAACATCCTTACCGCTAACCTCCGTGATAACGAATTGATAAGCCGGATAAGCCAGATCAACCAATGTTTGAGCCTTGGCTGTCCACATGAACTCATCATTATAGACATAGCTAGGCGCTGTTCCTGTATGAACCTCTACCGTATTAACTGTCAAATACTTGCCATACAAACTCTCGGCATCGCCCTTCGTACCGCTCATGACACGGATATTATAGATAGCGGCCTTAGCCTCCGTGTTCAATAGATCGATACCGTCTTTAGCCAAAGAGCTGGACAACTTGAAGATAAACTGAGGAAGATTCGGAGCCGCAGTCTTCTGAGTAGCCAAATAGTTCTTATCGCCATGGCCCAAGATAGCCAATCTCATATCTGACACCTCCTCATGTTTCGCATCATTTGTTTTTGCCTTATAACGGAAAGTTCCTAAAGACAACGCATACGGATAATCAGACAAATTGTCTTTATTCACAGAGAAACAAGCGTTGAAAATAGATCTCTCCGTTCCTTGAGACTGCCAGCGAGCCTCTATATTGGCCGGATTCGTTTCTGTATAGAAATTAAAGTCGCTAACCTTTACAGTTGTCAGCTCAAAACCTTGACCAGCTCCGCGGTCACCAGTCGTAGCCTCAACTGTATTCGTAGAACTTACAGCGATAACCGTATGTTTGAACCACTCTTGGTACGTATTGTTTTTAGGCTTATCTCCCACGAAGAAGTACATACCATTCGGAATTGTCATCTGCACATAAGAAGGGATAGCCTTATCACCTAGGTCTACATTGATACCACCATTAGGCATATTCAAATGATAAGCTACGATCTTCTTGTCGCCGAACAAGTTCTCCTCAACGGCATCTTTGGTCTCGAAATTGAAGCCTGCCGTATTATACAGTGCGTTCAATTCGTCGGCATCCGTGAAATTCTCGAAACCAACCTTATAAAATTCAGGAGCGAATGTTCCTGTTGTTTGTACAGAAGATTTACTTATCAAAGTCCAACTTAAAACAACATTACCCGGCGCTGCTTTGTAAGCGAACATATTCGGATAAGTCACAGGAGTCCCTGTAGCCGCATACTCATCGTCTGCCTGAGAATCTGCTCCAAACACAAAGTTCGCGTTACCAGTCGTAGCTGCCGTATTCAATTCCACCGCATTACCAGCGGCATTGATGCGCAACACCTGACCTGTCAGCTCATTCGTGAATTTATAAGAAAAATCACCTCTTACACCTTCTGTCACTGATACAGTCCATACATAAGCCTTAACCGCAGCCTTATCCAAATCATCGGCTACACCATCTTTATTGATATCCGCAGAGGTAATATCGCAAACGTCTTCTTTCAAGAGTTTCGTACCTGCGTTCAACTCCGTGAAACCATATGCTTCACCGTTAGGATTCGTAATCACATAACGCGATCCATTCTCCAATTCTGTAGCTTGAGCTCCAAGTCCCAGTAAATCCTGGATGGTTGTCTGAGCGAAGGCACTACCGCACAACGACCCTGCCATCAACAGACCCGTCGTAAACAATGTAGAAATCTTTCTGTTCATAATTTAGAATTTAATATTAATAATAGTGTTAATTAAGCACTTAGCTACTTCTTTATGGTCTACTATCGTTAGAAAACGACTAGTCTAAACCATCGTTTAAACTAGTCGTTTCGGTATAGACGAAGGATGATTAAGGATTTGATAGATATTCAATTAACACTATTATTAATATTTAAATTTTCGATTTATGAACAAGAAATTTACAACGTTTTTGGCTAGCGCCATGCTTGTATCTGCTTTCTCTGTAGGTACGGTAGCGGCGTATGTCGGAACTCCAGTTGCTCCGCAAGCTACAATGGCTGCGGAAGAAACTCCGGATCCTAATGCGACGATAACGCCTAAAAAAGGGGAGGCCGTTTTGTTTCAAAACGGTTCTGAGGCGAAGTTCTTAGGTATCACAAAAGGAACGACCTTCGGTTATATTACAAAGGAGACTGGGACTTCTCAGTTTACATTGGAGAACTTAAACAAGGCTACTTGGACAGTTTCGGAGAAGAAGACCGTTTTAGGTCAAACGGTTTATTCTTTTGTGAACAAGAATACAGGCTTGACTTTCGCTGTAGATCCTTCTTTGGCGGCAGAGGCTGTTATGCAAGAAGACGGTGAAACGGTAGATGCGGCTAAAACCGCTAAGAAAGTTAAGGAGGCGGCCGTAGCCACTTTAGGGGGTAGCGCTACGGAGTGGGTAGTGAAAGATCTTGACGGCAGCGGCAAAACTTTGGTTTCTTATGTGGATGGTAATAAATATGTTTATCTGGCGACCAGATCGTCTGATGGCAAGATGATCTTGGTTAAGGGATCAAGTACTTCTTTAACGGGAACATCTGTATTATCTATCGGATTGAACCAAGGTAATATTCCGCAGGAGTTAGAATTAGGAGCAAAGGATTTAAATACCTTGTTGCAATCGGCAGTTGAAAACTCTTTCCGTTTGAATATGACTCCGGAGGTTACTTCTGGAAAGAAAAATCATTTGACGGCGACCGACCTTGTTGCGGAAGACGCTACTGAAGGCTATGTACTTTTACAGGCTAAAGACCAGAAAAAAGATGATGCGCAGTTGTATGTTGTTGTTGATACCACTTATTATGGCGGTACGGAAACAGATGGTTCCTTGCTTACTTATACGTATGATGCCTATGGGCCTAAAAACGACGATGGCTCTTTAAAGGATACGAAATCTATTACGGGTACCGTGGAGGGTGAATCAGTTACATATACAACTCTAAAGAACGGACGTTTGCAAGGCTCTTATAAGTATAAGTTTACTTATAATGCAGTAGATGACAAGCTTTATGTCCAAGTGAAGGACGCTATGCACCAAGTGCCTCGCAGAGAGGATGAGACAGATGCCGCTTATGCTAAAAGAATAAAGGACAGCTTTGATAATGCGAAATGGCAATCCGCTGAAAACGTAGTAAACGACAAGTATATTTATATGGCTAGTCTAGCCAGTGTAAATGTATTGTCATTGAATACGGATGAGACGGAAAAAGAAAAAACAGGTGTGGTAACTCAAAACGTAAAGATTACTATCGGTACGAGTTTCACAGGTTTGAAACCGACTACAATCCCCGATGGTGTTTATACGGTCCAGTTTAAGGCTAAGGCAGGAAATCCGAAGTTCGCCCAAAACAGTACTTATGCGTTGGCTAACCTTGCTGGTGATTTCGGCTGGGCTGATCAGGCTAAGAGACAAGATTTCAATCATATGCCGGCTGCTCAATGGGTGGTTAAAAAGAATGGAGTTTCTACTACGTCTGCGGTCACGATCAAGAACCGAGAGTTCAATGATTGGGGAGCTGATGCGTCTGCTGAAAGTGTTTTGCCTAAGACTTCAACCCAATTCTATGCGGTGGAAGGTAGCGGTGATGTCTTTTATTTCAATGGAACAATGCCCGATACATTGACCTTCACGAAGGTAGCGGACGAATTAGTCAAGGATACGAAGTTGGGTTATAAGTACGTAACCGCTAACGAGGCTATGGTGCAGACCTATACATTTAATTACTTGCATGGCTTGTCATTAGACAAATATTTATACACCCCGGCAGGCAAGGACTCTATCGTACGTGTAGACGAGAATGATGGCAAGTCCAATTTCCGTTTGATCTTGAAAGTCAAGGATGACAAATATGGCTATGAGAATGGCTTGGTAAGAAACGCTTACTATGTATCTGATGGCAAGGGACATTATATCTCTTATGACTCTGACGCTAAAAAGTATATGATGAAATCCGAGCCTACTTTGTTCTTCTTGAAAGAGAACAATTGCGATAATGGCAAGCATTACTATGCGTTAGTGAAGGCTGTGGAGCGTACGCATGCAGTTGGTGAGGGCTCATTCTTCACTTCTGATTATTTAGGTAAAGAGGTTAAGGAAGGTAAGATCGATGGTAAGGAGCTTGCTAAAGTGAAAGACGAAGAAAATACGCTTCTTTACGACAAGGATGGCTATCGTTTAATTAAGGACAACAGCGAGATCAAGAAGGCTTATGTGTATACGTTGAATGAAGATGAAAGTAAAGTCATATTTGACGAGATTGAATTAACTTCAGTTGCTGAACAAAAACACAAATCAACGGATTATGCTACTGTCAAGGTTTCTGTGGATGATAACACGTTGGATTTGACGGAAGGAAAGTTGAATGATAAGTTCGATGATGGCACTGACAATGAGATCCGTACTTCCGCTTTTGCGGTAGAGGTTGACAACTCTCCATTGTATCGTCGTTTCGACAACGCCGAGTTGGAAGAGAGCGAGACAGCTGACAGCTTATTCTTCGTAGAAAAGATCCGTAAGGAATACTTGATGGATGAGTGGAATAAGAACTTGACAGATAAGAAGGTTGATTACGCTGGTATCTGGAATAAGGAGAAAGCTGATGGTAAATTGGCGTTCATCGTTGATACCGCTTGGGTAAACCGTGGCGCTGGCAATATCAAGCCTCAATATTTGGTGTCTGTAGCTCGTCAGGATCAAGCCGGTACTCCGGGTGTTCCTTGTACATATGCTCATAATCATTTCGACAACGCCGGAAATCCTGTAGAGGCAGATAAATGCTCACATGCTACTCCTGCTAGCCAAGGCTTCAACTACGGTAAGTATTTGGTAAGTTTCGGTGACTCTGCCCTTATTAAAGGCAAGGAATACAAGACTCCGTATATGGATATTGACGGTGGTTATACTCGCGTTGGTTTCGTAAAGGCTATCCACGCAGGCGACAGTTTGTTCATCTTGGTGAATGATTTCGCTAACATGAAACCGGAAGAGTTGAATGTTGAGACAATTATCAAAGCTTATGAGAAAGCTAAGATCAACGAGACATATATTGTAAACTTGCGAGGCGACAACCATAAGAACGTAACTTGGTCATTCCGTTACGTAAATCCGGATAAGGCCGCTCAAGCTTACGAGGATGGTAAAGAGGGTGAGAACAATGAGTTCATGTTCGAGTCTAACATTTATTCCGAGACTGCTGACGCTGCTGTTACGGGTAATAAAGGTAAGGCTACTGCAGGTTACAAGGAAGTTAAGGCCGGTTCCATAGCTCCTCAATATGCCGCATGGTTGAAGATGCAGAACGGTTGCTTGGTATTAACTCGTGGTGATTCAGAGTTCAGCGCAGCTAAGACTGGTTCTGACGGTGCCTTGATCTTCAACGCATATCAGAAGACTGATGCTGAGGATATGGTAACATCTATCGAAGGCGCTAACGCTGAAGGCGTATCTATCGTAGCCGGCAACGGTACTGTAACCGTTCAAGGCGCAGCCGGTAAGTCTATCGTTATCACGAATATCTTAGGTAAGGTTGTCGCTGAGACTGTTCTTACCTCCGATAACGCTACAATCGCTGTACCTGCCGGTATCGTAGCCGTAGCTGTTGATGGTGAGGAAGCTGTAAAGGCAATCGTGAAATAAGAAATAAACGAAATAAGATAATCATACGATTCCCGTGCGGGTATCGATCCAAGTAATCCGTGACGGATGAACAGGCGGGAATTGGATTAATATTAATACTAAAGTAATAAATTAAAGTTCATCCGTAAGTACTTCCGTGAGGATGGAAACGGATAAAAGACAAGGGGAGACGGTATTACACTGTTTCCCCTTATTTGTTGATAAGGATGGGTAAGGGCTTTGTTAGCGAAATGGACGGTATTCGATCTTTTTAATCGATATAAGGTAGATATCGTGACATACTCTTTTTGAGAGAGGTATGAAGTAGGGGAGATCGGAGGGGTATAAATAGCCTTTTTCATGCAAAATGACCACTTTTTACACACGATAGGTAGTAAAAGGCAGTGCGACTAGTCGTGTTTGGCAACGCCAGTAGTGCCGTTGGGCATCGTAAACAGTCATGAATAGGGTTGTTAGTACTCATGAATGGGCATCGTAACCCTGTTATATCCCTGTCGTAACCCAGTGAGATAGCCCGGATAAGCTATAGGATATGAATTAGGATGAATTAAATTCGCTAGGATAAAAGGCTGTTTTTAATTAATGCGGTATAAGACAAATGATTGCTAATATTTTTTCTCGTATTTGGGGATAAGCTGTACATTTGCCCGAAAAAAGTGATTCTCCGGCAGTTGAGTTTACAAATTGACAAAATGTCAAGGCCTCCGTTTGTGAGTTTATAGGATGTAGGATAATATCCTATCTAAATAATCTTGCCGTTTATAGCCTGTTGGAAAATCGTTTCCACCCCATAGGTTATACTTCTCTAATGTCTTAAATCTATCGTCCATACTCGAAACTTTTCCCGTTAAGAATGGGATATACCCTTAAAAAAATAACGGCAACCGCCTTCCGCCGAAAGCCAAGTTGCCGTTCAAAGTTAGGAATAAGGTTTGGTTTGTTCCTTTGTAATGATTCTAACATTAATATGTAATGAGAGTTTTCTACATTTTATCGATACAAAAGTAAATGCCACTTGTTACGATTTGATTACGGGAGTGTTACATTTTTAGTAAAGGTCTCGCCAAATCGGTTGATAACCTTGATCTGTACGTCTTTGACTCCGGCTGAAGGGTGGCAACGGAATAAGTGCGATGTATGATATCCGGAAGGTTTTCCGTGCATGTCGATATAGTCTTGGTCTTCATCATCGAATTGCTCCATGCAACCTTTCTCTATGCCGTTTTCGCTCCATGTAACTTGGTAGGTCGGGTCCCAATCCCATACGTTCACCACTAGGTAATCCGCTTGCGATTTGAACTCATTCGGCCTATAAACCCTGAATTGATAATCCGAATCATGGCCGGTTGCCTTATAATACCAAGTAGCGGCATTCCCTTTCACCTCAACGACCAGATAACCGTTCGGGGCGCCGCACCGATTTACATGGCCGGCCCACCAAGCTCCGCAAGCGGCTCCGATATTATGCTCGTACAGATTCGGTGTGACTTGGTTGTTCTCGAAGAAATGCGTATGCCCGGCGAAGATATGGACATTATAAGGGCTGACGATCTCTTTCAGGCTCTCAGCGTCCTCGGCGTTTCCTCCCCCTTTATCCGTCTGGTTGAATACCGGGGCATGTACGTTGATAAATACAAGTGTTCCGGGTTTAACGTAACTCAGGTCGTTTTTCAGCCATTCCAGTTGTTCCTTTCCGAAGCGTTCGTCATATTTCTTGTCTTTATAATAATCAATATCTTTTAAGGTGATGATATGTGCATCCCCGACATTGAACGAATAATTGTAAGGGCCGAAATGATCCTCGTAGATACGCTCCGCATAGCTCTCCTCGGTTACCTTTTGATTGGATAAGGCCGGGTAACGTAAGTCGTGGTCGTGATTGCCGATCACGGAGAACATCGGGATGCCTAAGACCGAGACCGCTTCCTTATAAGGAGTGAATAAATCCATGCGATCCCAAGTAATGTCTCCCAGCGCCATACCGTAGACCTCTTTTCCTTGGTAGCGCTCTATAGTCTGCTTCAAGTCGGGGATGGTCTCTTCACGGAAACGTTTCATCTGCCGTTCGTCGATGGTCTGAGGATCGGAGATTGCCAAGTAGACAAACCCGTCGATTGGCTGTTTCCTAGGGGTGAGCGTAAAATCATGTTCATTGATCTCCTTACTTTTATCAAGTTGCTGATAGAAAAGATCCGGTATACCTTTTGTTTGCTCGATCTCATAGTCACCCGGTACGGAGAGGTAGACAAAGCGGCTTTTGTCCAGATTCGAATCTAGGCTATATTCTCCCCGCTCATTTGTTTGCGTGAAATTATAACCATCCGTAACGACTACGCCTTGTAGCGGTTTGCCCTGCCGTATCGGATACAGTGCCTCTTACGGTAGCGGCTTGCGCTATCCAAGTGGATAACGCAAGTAAAAGCGTGAATGATAAGAATTGTCTCTTCATCGTAATTTTTTTATGATTTGAATATAGAATATGTTAGTTAGAATTTATAACGTACGCCGATTTGAATCTGCCAAGGGTTTCCGTTCATATTGGATACACCCGTGTTTTTGTTTACGTTATATACGTATTGCTTCTTCTCCGCGTCAAAACTCTTGATGGAGTAGATATTCTGCTTGCCTAGATTATGTCCGGCACCCCAGTCCTTGTTCAGCATATTCAGGAAATTGAAAAAGTCTATCGAGGCCTCGATGGAATGAGTCTTATAGATCTTGAAGTTCTTGTTCAAGCGCAAATCGAAAGTACCGTAGAAGCCATTTACGCCACCGTTACGCTCGGCAACCTTCCCATAGTTTTTACGGATATAATCTTTTACGCTCTTCTCCGCTTCCGGATTGTCCAAGATCGCTTGGATACCCTCACGAAGATATTGAGGCGTATTACTATCGTTCGGGTCATAAATATAAGCCAAGTCATTAGATGATACGAAATCACCGTTCATATTACCACTAACCGCTAAAGAGTAACGGGTCCCACCGATCCCGGAGAAACGCAAGCCTACGCTGATCCCCCAGAAAGAAGGAGCCGTACCGTAGAATACGACCTTATGGCGGAATTGGTTGTTCGAGTAAGTCATGGTACTCAAATCACGAGGATCATCTTTTACCATCAAGGCTAGGGTCGCTGTATTCGCTACGTTTCCGTTGTAAGAGGTGTTATCCTTGGAATCGTTCCACGTATAGCTGAAAGAAAGCTCGCCATCCTTGAAATAACGCCAAGTTCCATCTACAACGAATGCGTATTGGTTGATTTTTCCATCGCTGATTAATTCCAGCACACGGCCTACCTTATCACTTTTACGTCCTTGCATCCAGTCGGTCGCTCCGTTCTCGGTATTGATACTCTCGGCGGGGACGAACACGCCACGATTCCCCTCGGCGGCGATACGGAAGTAAGGCTCATCCACCATATTACGGTCTACGTACATATAATTATGGCGTGCCCAGTTGGCGTAAGCACTGATACCTACCCGCAAGCGATCGGAGAAGAAATGCGTGTAGCTGGCGTTCAACTTATATACTACCGGTACACGGGCATCCTTACTATTCATATTGATCGTGCTGATCTTTTGGATATTCGGGTTGTTGAATAAATCAACGCCCGGAGCGGTAGAAGGGTCTTTTCGGTATGCCGGGAAATTCGGTGTCGGAACCAAATTGCCTTGTATATCCACGGACGCTACCTTCGTACCATCGAACAGCATATTGTTGATCATCGAATAGTTGTTTAAATCCGAACCGAAGATACCGGCGCCAAGGCGGATAATATCTTGATGTTTATCATTCACGTCCCACGTGAATTGAACGCGGGGTTGCAACTGGAAGGTGGAGATTACGTTGTCCGTACGTAAGCCTAGTTCGTCATAAACGGTCTGGTTAAAGTTCGCGTGGTTGAAATAGCGGGTATAATCCGCACGGATACCGGCCATGACCTCGAATCCGGTGAAAAGCTTCGTTTGTAATTGTCCGTAGATAGCGGAGTTCAAGGTATTCATCTTTACGGTAGGATCATCTACCAAGGCGATTTCCCGGGCATAGCGGTAAGGAGTCATATTCTCGAAATTATCCAGTCCCGTGAAATAAAACCGTCCGTTCATCTCACTGCCGTAGAGTGATTTCATATTGGTGTACATGAAGTCCGCTCCGAATGTATAGTTGATGCGGTCCGTATTATAATACATATTGTCTACCAATTGAAGTACATTATCCTTGAAATGTTCGGGAGCGTAGCGTTGACCTCCAAGTTGGATGGAAGTGTACATGCTCTTGTCACCAGATATAGATTCCACGTTCTCTACGATTGCTCTTGGGATATTAGAGCTTGGCAATTGCTTGTTCGGGGTCGTGGCCTCGTAAACCAAGAAATGTTGAAGCTTCAACTCGTTGGTCAGCTTTGGGCTTAATACCGAGCGTAAGGTAGCGAGTAAGCTGTTGTTATGCGATTTGCGATCGATCCAAACCTCGTAGAGATTGATACTGGAGTTATCGCTCTCGCTCTGTTTATTATCCTCGTTGATGAAATTATTGCGAATGGTTAACAAGTTGGTTGCGTTCAACTGCCAGTCGATACGGGCGAAGACCGCGTTCGTCTGCTTCTTCTTGCCGAACTCCCCGAATTGAGGATCATTGGAGACTCCGTATTTAGTACGGGCGATATCCAGATAACGGTCTAGCGTAGATTGAGTGACATTATAGCGAGACTCGTCCGCCGCCGTCTTGATATCCGCTATATAAATCGGACGGGAATCCTGTTGGTGATCCCATACGACATAGAAGTGCGCACGGTCTTTCACGATCGGACCTCCCAAAGAGAAACCATATTGATAGGTAGAGAAGTCGGAAGTCGATTTATTTCCCCGTATATCATAGGAGCTGGATAACCAATCGGCACGACCGAATCCGAATACACTTCCGGTGAAAGTATTGGTTCCTGATTTCGTAACAGCGCTCACGGTACCGCCCCCGGAACGTCCGTTGGTCACGTCATATTGATTGGTTACCACCTCAAACTCGCGGACGGCTTCCATGGATATCGTATAAGCGCCGGAAGTCGTTCCGCTCGCTACGGTTCCTTTAGCCGTCATACCGTCGATGGTGTAATTCGTTGAGGATGATAATTGCCCGGCGATATTTCCTCCGCTACTCAATGGCGAGAGATCCATCAGGGATGTGAAGTTACGGCCGTTTACCGGAAGTTTCGTGATATTTTGAGCGGAGATAGATGTTGCCGCACCGATCTTCGGAACCATGTTCTTCAAGGAATTAGCGACTACCTCGACAGCTTGGATCTCCACCGATTCCTCCGCTAGCTTGAAATCCACTCGAAGCATATCCCCTTGGTTCAATGCGTATCCTGTCTTCTTCTGTTCCCCATAACCGATATAAGAAGCTGTAACGGTATAAGGAGAACCTAGCGGAAGCTGCTTGATGGTGTATTCTCCTTTATCGTTCGTGATAGAGCCCGTGAAGAATCCGGTAGATTCATTCTTGACTTGGATCGTGGCTCCGATCACTGATTCCCCTTTATTATCCACGACCGTACCGGTGATAATGGCTTGCGTTCCTTGCGCGAATAGGAGAGCCGGTAAGCAATTAAAAAATAACAAACAGGCAAGTAACCTGCAAGTAATTCGTTTGTTAAACATCCTCATAACAATCTTTTTAAAATTAAACCTAAATATCTTTTACGGCGCAAAAGTAAGTGTCCGGTTTTGCAAAGAGATTACATCCGTGTGTAGGTTTAAATAAAGAAAAAAGCCTAATGAAGGATATCCATTAGGCTCAACGAGAAAATTATAAATGTGTCTATAAAGAAGAAGGTTAGTCCTCATCCAAAGTCTTGATAATGCTAGATGCTATCTTGGATGAACTCTTGCGGCTGCTCTTTCTGAGTTTATCCGGATTCTCAAGATTCATACAAGTAAAGAAGTTATTCCCTCGATATACCTCGTTTTTATCTTTATCGAATAGGGTATAGCTGACGATATGGAAAAGTGTGCGCAACGGTTGGTCTTGCCATTTAAGATAATGCTGGTTTAATACCAGCAGATAATCAGCGTCGGCATTATCCAATACTTTTTGTAACTCTTCGGTCGGCACGGCTGAAAGATCGGAATAGCAATCCTCGCTCTCCCCGTTCACCTTGATCTCATTCAGTACCTGTCCGGTCACTTGTGTAGCGTTTGCCGGAATAAACTTACAATCTCCGTTCTTTACGGATGCGGCGATATTCTCGGCGATGATCGTATTATATGTTTGGTCGATACTATCCGCTTTCATACCGGTCTCTTCGGCGATCATCCCATTGTAGAAATAGTTTGATTTCACGTTATCGTGCAAACCTACGATGAGAATTTGCTTCGCATGATAATTGTCACCTTCCTTCTTACTTTCTTTAGCGTTCGCTGCTATAGAAGCTACGGCTAAAAAGAACATAACCGTAAAGATTCTGATTTTAAATAACCTTTCCATGATTCTTCTATTAAATTCTGTGTCTATTAATTTCGAAGGCAAAGATATTAGCGGGGTGTTGCAGGGATATTACGGTTGTATAAAGTAATGGTTACCGATAATCCCCCTGTACCGGCTTGGATATTAAAATCGTGGATTCGTTGTAAAGTCTATTCTGCCGTGTGGATGAGTTCAATCAAAAGGCGGTTACCAAGAAACTTTAAGGAGATATAGAAACAAGGGTTGTTTTTAAGGTTCAAAGAACGCTAAAAACAACCCCCGTTATTTTTACTTATTATTCTCGATCCACTTGCGAGCGTTCACGAACGCCTCGATCCATGGAGTGACCTCGTCGTTCTCCTTACGGTCGGCGGGGTAATAACCGCACTGCCAAGGGAAGATCGCACGTTCGGGGTGAGGCATCATAGCTAAATGGCGGCCGTCCTTTGAGCAAACACCGGCAACGGACCAAGGAGAACCGTTCGGGTTGGCGGGATAGCCATCGTAGTTGTATTTAGCGATGATGTTGTACTCCTTCTCCTCGTAGGGGAACTCGAACTTACCTTCACCATGAGCTACCCATACACCCAACTTCGTGCCGCTCAAGGAGCCGAACATTACGGAGTTGTTTTTCGGGATCTCCAAGCTAACGAAGTTAGACTCGAACTTATGGGAATCATTGTGAACCATCTTATGCTTTTTCTCGTGCTCCGGATAAACCAAGCCTAACTCGGCCATCAACTGGCAACCGTTACAGATACCCATGCTCAACGTATCTTTACGTGCGTAATAGTTGTCGATCGCTTTCTTGGCTTTCTCGTTATACAAGAAACCGCCGGCCCAGCCCTTGGCAGAACCTAATACGTCGGAGTTGGAGAAACCACCGCAGAATACGATGAAGTTTACATCCTCCAAAGTCTCACGTCCGCTAGCCAAGTCCGTCATATGGACATCCTTCACGTCGAAACCAGCCAGATACAAGGCGTAAGCTGTCTCACGCTCGCATTGCGTACCCTTCTCACGGATTACCGCGGCCTTGATGCCGTTCGGCGTACGGCGATCGGCGGATATTCCATAAGAAGAAAGCTTTCCGGTGAAGTCCTTGTGGAACTTGTATTGTATAGGCTGCATCTTATAGTTCTCGAAACGGTTTCCGGCGCAAACGCTACCGCTCTGTTTTACGTCCAGCTTATAGGAAGATTCGTACCATACGTCACGCATATAGTCGATACCGAAGTGATATTGGATGCCTTCTTTCGATACCAATACATGGCGCTCGTCGGTCGGTTTGGCGATGATGGCGAAACCTACGCCAGCTTCTTCCATCAACTTTTCGAATGCCTTCTTGTCCTTTACCTGAACCAAGATACCCGGATTCTCGGCAAACAGGATCTTCACGATATCACTCTCGGAGATCTTATCCAAGTTGACATCCAAACCACCCTCTACGTTGGCGAAGCACATCTCTAACAGGGCGGTGATCATACCTCCCGCTGAGATATCGTGTCCGGCAAGGATGAGTCTCTTCTCGATCGCATCTTGTACGGCGTTGAAAGCGTCACGGAAGTATTCCGGATCTTTCACGGTAGGAACCTCGTTACCCAGCTTGTTCAAGGCTTGGGCGAAGGCGGAACCACCCAACTTCAAGGTATCGAAAGAGAAGTCTATATAATAAATGTATGTATTCTTGTCTTGAGCTACTACCGGAGAGACGATTTTCTTGATATCGCTAACCTCGGCGCCAGCGGAGATAATCACCGTACCCGGGGCGATCACCTTATCGTCGCCATATTTCTGCGTCATGGATAAGGAGTCCTTACCGGTCGGGATATTAATACCTAAGCTGCAAGCGAAGTCGGAAGCGGCTTGTACGGCCGTGTACAGACGGGCGTCCTCACCTTCGTTGCGGCACGGCCACATCCAGTTGGCACTTAAGGACACGCTCTCCAACTTATCTGTCAGCGGAGCGAATACGATATTGGTCAATGACTCGGCGATTGCCATAACGGAACCGGCGGCCGGATCAACCATGGCTACCTGGGGAGCGTGACCGATAGAAGTAGCGATACCAGCTTTCCCGCGGTAATCCAACGCTACGGCACCTAAGTCGCTCAACGGCAATTGTAATTCTCCTTGACATTGCTGGCGGGCGATCTTACCGGTTACGGAACGGTCTACTTTGTTTGTTAACCAATCCTTGCAGGCTACGGCCTCTAATTGAAGTACGTTCTCCAAATAATGGTGAAGTTCGGATTCTTTGTAAACAACCGGTTGATAAGATTCAGTGACCGTATGGTCTGTCATAACCGTTCTAGGCGGTTTACCGAACATATATTCCAGCTTGATATCGATAGGTTTTACGCCGTCCGCTTGTTCGAAGACAAACTTCATGTCGTTAGTAGTCTCGCCTACCACATACATCGGGGCACGTTCACGATCCGCGATACGTTTTACGCGGGCTACATCTTCTTCTTTCATCAATAAGCCCATGCGCTCTTGGCTCTCGTTTCCTACGATCTCCTTCGCTGAAAGAGTCGGGTCGCCAATCGGCAATTTGCTCATATCGATGTGTCCGCCGGTAGCCTCAACCAACTCAGACAAGCAGTTGAGGTGTCCACCCGCACCATGGTCATGGATAGAGACGATCGGGTTCTCGTCAGACTCGGCGATCGCACGGATCACGTTAGCCGCACGTTTCTGCATTTCTGGGTTGGCACGCTGTACGGCGTTCAACTCGATACCGCTTGTATATTGTCCCGTGTTTACGGAAGATACGGCTCCACCACCCATACCGATACGGTAGTTATCGCCACCGATCACAACCACTTTCTCGCCTGGTTCCGGATCGCCCTTCAAGGCATCACGCATATTTGCGAAACCTACACCGCCGGCAAGCATGATTACTTTGTCGTAAGCGTATTTCTTATCGTTCTCCGTGTGCTCGAAAGTCAATAAAGAACCACAGATAAGCGGCTGGCCGAAATGGTTACCGAATGTAGAGGCACCATTGGAAGCCTTGATCAAGATCTGCTCCGGAGTCTGGTATAACCAAGGGCGGGGGTCTAGGATCTTCTCCCATTCGCGAGCGCCTTCTGTACGCGGGTAAGAAGTCATGTAGACAGCTGTTCCCGCTATCGGCAAGGATGCCTTACCACCGCCCAGACGGTCACGGATCTCACCACCTGTTCCGGTAGCGGCACCGTTGAACGGTTCAACGGTTGTCGGGAAGTTATGCGTCTCGGCTTTCAAGGAGATAACCGTCTTGATATCTTTTACGGCGAAGAAATCAGGTTTGTCACCGGATAGGGGAGCGAATTGCTCTACTGTCGGGCCTTCATTGAACGCTACGTTATCTTTATAAGCGGAAACCAATTTATTAGGGTTCTCGGCGGAAGTCTTCTTGATCAAGTTGAACAAGGAACTTTCTTTTTCCTCGCCGTCGATGATGAATACACCTCCGAATATTTTATGGCGGCAGTGTTCCGAGTTTACTTGAGAGAAACCGAACACCTCGCTATCGGTCAACTTACGTCCCAACTTCTGGCTTACCTCGTTCAAGTAAGCGATCTCCTCTTGGCTTAGTGCCAAGCCCTCTTGTTGGTTGTACACTTCCAAATCCTCAATATAGACAATAGGATCTGGTTTTTTACTGATCGTGAAGATCTCCTGATTCAAGCCATTGTAGATACGTTGTAACATCGGATCGTGATCCGCGTCGCCAGAAGAAACAGGAAAATATTCCTCAATACGGGAAATACCGGTTAGGCCCATGTTCTGGGTAATTTCAACGGCGTTCGTACTCCACGGGGTAATCATTTCCCGGCGTGGCCCTACGTACCAGCCTTCCAATGTTTCTGATTGAACAGGAGTTGCCTCGCTAAACAACCAAACCAGTTTTTGAGTGTCTTCAGGAGAGAAAGCGTGCGCAGCCTCTACAGCCAGCACCGTCTTTGTTGAAGATTGAAAGAATAGAATCATATCGTTGATTTATTAGTATTTATCACGAAATAACGAATAAGCCTCTTTTAGAGAGTGCAAAGATAATGATTTCCCGTGAATTATTATGTCAATACGTTTTAAAAGAAAAGAGGGCGGAACCTCCCGGTCTCGCCCTCTCATGTCCCCTGCATAGTAAAAAATAAGAGTGTGTCTATATTCTACCAGCCTGCGTTCTGTTGTGCGGCTAGCGTGGGGTTTCTTAATATATCATTCAATGGGATCGGCCAAATAAAGCGTTTATCTGTGTACGGGATGAACTGTTTGCTGTTGCCGAACCATTCTGCTTTCACTTCTCCACCAACAACGAATGCGCCTTGGTTCTTCACATTGTTGTATTCGATCTTTGCGGGGATACCACCGGACGGCAGTAAGTCGTCAGCCGCTAAACGATGAATGTCTTCCCAACGGCGACCTTCACCTTGGAACTCAATGCGACGTTCCCAAAGGATAGCTTCTACCAGCGCTTTCGTGTTGGCGAAATCGCCAGCCTTATACGTTTGTGTAGCGGGGTCGGCCAAAGAACGGTCTCTTACTTGATTCAATTTCTCCAATGCGAGAGTCTTGTCTCCCGCACGTGCGGCAGCCTCGGCCTCGTTTAGCAATACCTCGGCATAGCGCAGGATCGGGGCGTACTCTTCACGTGTTTGGGGATTCTGGTATTTATCACAGAAGTAATAATCGTCAGACGCACGATAAAGGACGAGGTTACGACGCTTGTCATCCCCTTTCCAGAATTTGGAGTTGTAAAGGGTAGGGGATGTCGGGCACATCGCACGGCCACCTTCACGGGCAGACATCATAGCGGACATAGCTCCATTTACAGATGCGTTATCTTGAGAGTCATTCGGAATGGAGAATATAGATTCCTGATTGTCTTTGTAAGAAACGAAAGGAGTGGCAGGATTGGTTTCCAGAATGAAACGTCCGCCTTCCAGTTTCTTAGCTTCAGTAACTACATTGTTCCAATCACGCATATGCAAATATACGCGCGTTTTCAATGCTATGGCGGCACCTTTGCTTGCACGTCCGATCTTATCGGCATCGATAATGTCTGGAAGCATGCTTTCCGCATTATTCAAGTCGCTTAATATCTGATCGTAAGTATCCTTAACGGTAGAACGGCCTATGCTTTGTTGCTCAGCGAGTTGGCTGGGATCATTTACGGCTTTCGTATAAATAGGCATACCGTAGTTATTGTTACCTTCTACGTTATAGGGCAGGGCATAATGGATCATCAAGTTGTGATAGGTTAACGCACGTAAGAACAGGCATTCTCCTTTGTACTGATTCCCTTTCTCTTCGGTTATGACACCCGCCGCTACCGCGCCTTCTATACCTGCGTATACCGTATTATAGCGGTTAATAGCCTCGAAAGAGGTTTCCCACATCGCCACGTTATTAGCGGTAGTCAAGTTATAGGTTGCGGAATAGGTATAATCATAGAATTGGGCGGTTAGGTTCATATCTTCACCGCGCATTTCGCCTTGCAATATACTGGCCGCTCCAAAAGGATAACCGCGTGCCCACCCAAAGTCATTCGGATCTACGTACATACCACATTGTGCGGCATCGTAAGCTCCGACTACGGCTAACTCGCAACGTTCTTCTGTCCCGTATGCCGTAAGCTCGGAGAATTTGTCAACAGGTTCAAGGTCTACGACGTCGCTTTCGCAGGCGGTGAACACGGGCAGCGAGAATAGGGCTGTCCCTAACGCTACTACTGAAATGTTTTTATATAATTTCTTGTATAACATAATTGTAACTTTTCTTAGTTTGTGAAATTAGAATGTAATGTTCGCTCCAAAAGTGAATGAACGTTGCTGTGGCATACCGTTCCAATCTACACCTAAACGAGAGTTTGTCTCAGGATCCAATCCGGAATAACCTGTGATAGTGAGTAAGTTCTGTCCTTGAACATAGAAACGAATCTTTGTCATGTTCAGTTTGGATACGACCGCCTTCGGTAGTGTATAGCCTAAAGCTAACGTAGATAGTTTTAGGTAATTGCCGCTCTCAACGAAGTGTGAATCCGTATATCCATCATTGAATAAGGAAGAGGCATCTCCATAACCGATTTTTGGAGTCATGCCGTCACCCGGTTGCTCTGGAGAAACCCAGCGGCCTAAGATTTCTGTTCCGTTGTTGGAGAAATCCATATTGAACAATGCGCTTTGACGAGAAGCGTTCATGATCTTATTACCTCCGGAGAAGCGGAAGAATACATTTAAATCGAAATTCTTGTAAGAAACTGTATTATTCCAACCTCCGTACCAAGTAGGCATAGATGAACCTAATACCTTACGGTCGCTAGCGTCCAAGGAAGAAGCCTTGGAGACATCCGAAGGATTGGAAGGATCATATTCCGCATAGTCGTAAGAGCCGAATGTGTCGAATTGCACTAATGAACCGTCCGCCTTACTCCAGATCGGATTACCGTTTGCGGCGTTTACGCCGTAATAATCATATCCATATAAAGATCTATATGACTCTCCTTCACGAATGATTGTGTAATTGTCTACGATGTCTGTTCCGCCATATAAGCTCTTCACCGTGTTCTTAGCCGTGGAGAAGTTGAAATTAGTTTGCCAGTTCCAATCTTTGGTAGCGATGATTGTAGCGTTAACTGTCAATTCCATACCGGAGTTCTTGATCTTACCGATATTATCAAAATATGAGTTGTAAGGAATACCAGCGGTAGGTGCTGTAGGAACTTCCAACACCAAGTCTTTGGAGTTCTTTTGCCAATAAGCTAGCTCGAATGTCAGGCGGTTATTAAAGAAAGAGCCATCCAATCCGATATCGAAAGTCTCGGTTGTTTCCCATTTGAGCTGGCTGTTACCCATACGGTTCCAAGCGATAGCTGTATTCGATCCTGCTTTCTTCGCCCCGTAAGTTCCCAGATAAGGGAAATAATTCCCTAGGTCAGAGTTTCCGATTGTAGCGTAGCTGGCACGGATACGTAAGTCGTTAAACCAATCATTAATAGTTGATTCGCTCCAGAATTTTTCGCGAGAGATACGCCAAGCGGCTGATCCTCCCCAGAATGTACCCCAGCGAGTGTCTGTCGGAAGGCTGGATAAGCCGTCCGTGCGGACAGAGGCTCCGATATAATATTTACTATCATAGTTGTAATTCGCACGGAACATATAGGAGGCTAATCCCATAAACGTTTTACCTCCAGATACGAATCTCTCACCAAATGTGTTGGAAATGATATGGTCGGTGAAGAAAGCATCGGATATTTGTTGCACGGTTGCGTCCGTATATTCATATTCTTGATGGGTATACTCTTGTACCGCTGTCGCCGTCAGATTATGTACATCATTGAATGTACGGTTAAAGTTGATTACGTTTTGCCAGTTCCAGTTCGTGTATGTGGTATTGATTTCTTCCAATAAGCCGCCATAGCCGTATCCGTCTCCTGATTCCGGATTCCATACCATGAAATCTTTAACATTCGAGATATCCAGACCGGCCTGTGTTTTTAATGTCAATCCGTCCATGAATGTGATCTCAGCCCATCCACCACCTAATGTGCGGGTATTAGTCGTACGGTTTACGTTATTGTCTAATGCCCAAACGATATTCTGGATGCCATTATCAATATAGGAAAGGTTGCTTCCGCGACCTAATGTCTTACGGTTTTCAGCGTCGATATTGTAACCAGTAGGATCATCCGGATTGAATACAGATACGTTTGGAAGCATACGAGTGCCGGCGAAACCTACGCCACCCAATGAATTCTCGTCATTCATGACACCATTAACCCGGGTACGGGTCATCTGGCCATTTAATCCGATGCGTAACCATTTTGTCGCTTGTTGTGTCAAATCTGCCTTTAAGCTCAAACGGTTTAAGTCATTGGCGCGAATGATACCTTCTTGTTCCGTGAAACCTAATGATACATAATATTGGCTTTTATCCGTACCACCACTGGCGGATAAGCTATGATTGTGCTGGAAACCTGTACGGAAAATATAATCATTCCAGTTTGTGTCCGGTCCGTTCGGATCGTAAACAGCCTGTCCTTTCATTCCCCAGTTCTCGTATTTCTCGTTAGCGATAGTCACGAAATCTTTCGCTCCCAGAAGATCATGCAATTTAGCTGCGCTGGCTGCGCTTACATAGCCATCGTAAGTTACTTGAGTACGTCCCTTGGAGCCTTTTTTAGTTGTGATCAATACAACTCCATTTGCCGCACGGGAGCCATAGATAGCTGTAGCCGCACCGTCTTTCAATATTTCAATGGATTCGATGTCATTCGGGTTAATATCAGACATCGCGTTGTAAGAAGCGTAAGCCATTCCTAAGCCGGTTTTTCCATCGGCGTTATCACCGGTGGCGATCGGCATGCCATCTACGATGAATAACGGCTGAGAGTTAGAACTGATCGTACTCATACCACGGATCTTGAATTGAGGACCGCTTCCCAATACGCCACTAGGAGTCGTAACCTGTACACCAGCGGCACGTCCAGCTAATTGAGAGTCGAAAGACGCTGTTGCCAAGTTGCTTAAGTCTTCACCTCCTACTTTAGATATGGCACTCGTCACATCCTTTTTTCTTTGAGTTCCGTAACCGACAACCACGACTTCATCCAAGTTCTGAGAGTCAGACTCCATCGTGACTTTAATGATTGGTTTTACTGCCACTTCCACAGATTTCATACCGATGTAGGAAACGATTAGCTTTTTCGCGTTAGAAGGAACATCCAAGGTGAACGCTCCGTTGTAATCCGTTACAGTACCGGTAGTAGTACCAGCTACTACGATAGAGGCTCCAATGATAGGTCCATCGTCTTCCGCCGAGATAACCGTACCGGTCACCTTCGTGGTCTGAGCCGTTGCGAACGCTATACTTGCAAACAAGCATAGTAATAGATAAGTCAACCTTTTCATAGACACATACTTTTTGTTTAATTTGTTAATAAATAGATCGTTGTAATCAATTGTTGCCACTTAGTCGATTGACTTAGTTTCCGAAGAACTTCATGAGAGTAAGGTACTTTGGTGTTACTTCCTAGCATTGATGCGGGATTGAGTTAAAAATAATTTGCATATTAATACTAGAATGTATTAAATTAACATATAACTTAAAATAATCCGTATTGACAAAGTTTCGTGTAAGTTTATTTTTATTGTCAATATGTTTGTTTATTGCAAATATATCTTTATATTTGCCGTACAGCTATTAAAATAAAATGCTTGCTGTAAATAGTACAATTAGACATAACAGATGTTTACATAGGTTGTATGTTCTATAATTTATTAAGATATTTATAATAATTAATAAATATTGAACGGAAAA
>ERZ780190.1299-NODE-1299-length-23282-cov-4.196883_pt1 | contig 23282 bp, 23 predicted proteins | sample MGYA00510980_ERZ780190 | MGnify/ENA primary metagenome ERZ780190 (study PRJEB29588, sample SAMEA1972188) | human gut metagenome | biome: human gut; feature: human-associated habitat; material: faeces | place: Denmark | collected 2008/2010 ... | reverse complement strand
GGAGCACCACCTTGCCAAGGTGGGGGCCGCGGGTTCGAATCCCGTCTCGCGCTTTGATATTGAAAAAAATATCAAAAGTATATTGGGGTGTTATGGGAGAACAATTGCCTGAAAATATAGGTGTTGAAAATGGATTATGTGGTGGTTGGAGTTTAATCTTTATGCAATATCCAACGTGGTTATACAATATATGGCATGGCCTTGAAGATTGGGAGATTAGGGAAGAAGATCTGCATTCTACAGATTTTCGACCTGATGAAGATTTATTGAGAGAATTAAATGAAAAAATAAATTCTTATGTAGTTTCCCCTCTTTATACGAATAATGAAGTTATAAAAGCATATGAGGAGGCATGGAATTATATGGGAATATTGGAAGGAACTGACAAATATGGATCATGGGTAGTAGATTACGGAAGAAATTTTCTATCTGTAAGGGTTAGTCCTATTATTTCAGAGATAAATGCAAAAAAAATAATAAAACAGGCTCCAATTTGTACTATACACTTTGGGCTAACAGGTACACGAAAAGAATTAAATCATCATTTTGCGCAACAAATAGTAAACAAAATTGAGGAGATAAAAAAACTCAAATTGAAACACAAATTTAGAGGTTCTATATGTTTTTACATTGATGCTCCTAAACATTATATGGCTGTATGGGTTATAATCCGTTCACAATCTGATATTAGATATTGGGTCTTGGAAACAGAGGAGTATGGATTAGAAATAGTAGAGGAGAAAGAACTCTTAAATATTTTCGACAATGACTTATATATAGCAAAAGATGTTCGTTACAATAATGAATCTGTCGATATTAGAGTATGTGATTGTAAAAAAGTGTTTTTATAATGCCTCACTGAAAAGATATTTTATTAGACCTTATGTTGCATTCTTATTCGGGAAATAACCCATATAATTATTGCCACGTTCGGGCGTAATACGTATCTTTGCAAAGAAAACAAGGAAAGCTATGCAGAACCAACAGTTGTTTCTGCATTTATATAATATCATAACGTTCGCAGGACGTCTCACTACGAAAACTGGCACTTTTCAAGAGAATAGAGGCTTTTGCGCAATGTCTATGCTATGCTTTAAGTATAGCGTGGATTTGCGTGCTTCTATTCTTGGGTATGCCAGTACCTCGTAGTGGAGCAACGTGGGTTCACGCTTTTTTTATTCCCCCGGACGAAACCTTTCAACGAAAAATCCATTATACTTTAATATAAATGCAAGAATGATGAATAAAATAACAATTCTAATTACCATGTCCATAGATGGACTTTGCGTGCCGCAAAAAATCCAAAAGTTATTCGGCTTTAATATCTCGCAATTCGAAGAGGTTTGTCGCAATGTGGATGCAATCGTGACTAATAAGAGTGAATATAAAAACTTGCGGGAAATAGAATTGGATTGCGGAAAACCCGTGTATGTCCTGCGAAAGGATGGTTCATTGGTGCTGCCGGATAGTACAACTGAAAACAAGCCTTCAACTATCGAAGAATTGCATGACGAGGGCAAAAAAAACATCGCAATTATAGGCAACAATCGGGAACTGCTCAACACCCTGTTGAATAAAGGCCGTGTGGATGAAATAGTTATCTACCAGTTTCCGCTCCTCTTGGGGAAAGGGAAAAGACCATTCCCTGCCTTGCCGGAACATTCTCTATGGAAAGTCAAAAGCAGGCAGTTATACGATACCGGAATTACAGCTTTGCTTTATATCCGGAAACAGGAATAGAGGTATAAAATAAGAGTGCCCAAATTTAACTTGGACACTCCTTTTGGAAAGACGGGGAAGATTATTCTTTCAGATTATCTTTGGTATAAATGCAATGGACTTTATCATGTGAAAGCCCTTTGTACCAGTCACAACCGCCGGTAGTCCAGTTCATATCGGCAGTAGCGCCTTCCGATACCCGCTTGTTGCCTTCCACATCGACACCGAATCCGGATATGAGACTGTTCTCGTAATTGCTCTTTGCATGGTCGTCCATCTCTCCGTATTCCACCGGATTGACCGGTTTGATCCATACCACATTATCATCCAGACAGCCGGTGACACCTTCGTTGGCATTGTTTCCACGCTTCAGCCAGGGAGAATCGTAAGTGTTCTTCCTGTTGTCGAACTTGACTTCACTTAAACCGCCGGCTGTGGAATAAGCCGTAGCATAGTAATAATAGAAAGAGCCTTTCTTGCTTCCCTTCACATGGCGCATAATTTCTTCATCGAGTCTCTTGAATTTGCGCATAGTCCCTTTGTAATCAGGTTCGGTAATCGTAAGCGGGGCATTTTCATTTTTCCCGAAATGTTTTCCGAACACGTCCACGATGACTTTCTTGCTCTTTCTCACCTGTGGGGTGTTTTCTTCAAGGTATTCGTTATAAGCCTCTTCCAGCTTTTTAGCTCTCGTTGCATCACTTACGATTTTCCAAATCGGCACAAGCCCCGGATCGTTCGTACTGCCCGGCATCACATATCCGATTAGGGCAATCGTGTTGGGTACTAAAAAGTCCATACCGGATTCCCAGCTTTCAAATGTTTCTACACTTCCGCCGCCGATCCATTCCGTATATTCTTTTTTGCTTCCGCTGTTTCTGCAAGAAGTATAGGCTTCGTCATAGCTCTGTCCCATGTTTACGCCCAAATCGCCCAAGCCGTCTTCCTCTTGGAACTTCCCGGTCAGATTGCAATCGACTTGCGTGCGCATACTCGTTTCCTGACCGATGGATTCACGCATATAGAAATACTGATACTTACATCCGAAAATCGCTTTCGTAATGATATGCGTGCCATACAGTCGGAAAAGTTCTTTCAACTTGCCCTTGTCATTGGTAGGGTATTCCACTTTGCCGTTCACCGAAATACCGGCAATGTCATGCAAAGCCTTATCCTGTACATACTGGGATAAATCGGTAACCGGTTTGAGGGTTACGCCCAATGCCTTCCCGAGGAAAATACGGATACCGTATTCGTAATCATCGGTATTTTGCATGGCATTGTTGGTAGAAGTTTTAAGCGTGCCTTCAAACTTTGTACCGTTGCCGCCCAAACCGAAAGCGCTGTTCACTTCTTCAGTCACCTTGGTATAGCTTTTACCTTCGATATTATAAGAGCGGCGGTCGGAATAGGTGTCTTTTTCGAGCAATCCTTCAGCCTGCAACTTGTCATAATCCAGAATTGCGCTCTGTTTATTACCTATGGCATTGGTGATATTCGTACCAAAGCCAAATCCGTTTTTAACGACCTGATTAATCTTTTCAGGATTTACGTCTTCCGTGTAGTCGTACTCATACTCGATTACGAACTTTTTTACTTCTTCCATGCTACTAAATTTTAAATGTTAAACAAACGATTATTTTTTTCTGCAAACTCACAGCGGCAAATCTACCGTTTTGAGAACTCATCGCAAACTCATTTTACCCAATGGCATTCCCTATTTTCCCAACAACCGTTTTTTGATACCCACAGGCATTTTCGGGTGATAACGGCATGGAAAAACCATCCGGCAAGTAATATCAACCGTTAGGAAAAACGAGCGGGAAGATGCTTCGGAGAATGGCTAACTTCCCGCAAAAATGTTGAACCATTCCGGTATGCAAAATAGCCGGATTAAAACAGAATGAACATGAAAACATTAAGAGCAGGCGCAACGGGTGACGAAGTGCTCACCTTGCAGAATTTATTGAACGAGTGGGGATTCGTATGCCCCCCGACGGGAGTATTCGACGAAAACACGGAAAAGGCTGTCCGCGATTTCCAACAGGCACAAGGCTTGACTGCCGACGGCATTGCCGGAAAACGGACATGGGAAACCTTGCAGGATGAAGCCCTGCGGGAACTTGCGCCCTTCCGGTTGAAGGAAACCGATTATGTACGGGCTGCCGAATACCTGAACGTCGAAGTAGCCGCAATCAAAGCCGTGCAGGAAGTGGAAACCGGCGGGCGGGGCGGATTTATCCGCGTAGGCTATCCCACTATCCTTTTCGAAGGCCATATCTTCTGGAGCCAGTTAAAGAAAAAAGGACTGAACCCCGAAGATTATACATCCGGCAACGAAGATATTCTTTACCCCAAATGGACAAAGGAATATTATAAACAAGGGATGGACGAATACGAACGGCTCAAACGGGCAGAGGAAATAGACAGGGAAGCCGCGTTGTGTTCGGCAAGCTGGGGAATGTGGCAGATTATGGGATTCAACCACACAGTATGCGGCTGCAATACTGTATTTGACTTCTGTACCGAAATGCAACTGAACGAAGGAACACAGCTAAACCTGTTCACAGCCTTTCTCCGCACAAACGGCTGGGACAAATACCTACGCAGCAAAGATTGGGCGGAGTTCGCAAGGCATTACAACGGTTCCTCTTACAAAGAAAACCGGTATGATGAGAAGCTGGCGCAGGCATATAAGAAATACAGTGAATGAAATCCTCATTAAACGGGGCATTCGGGAAATACATTTCGTCGAAACGATTAAAATAAAACCAAAGGATTAGTTTCCTTTGCCTTTTTCATTTTAAACGTCGGATAAAACACACCCGTTATGCCGTCTGATTAAAAAGGTATTGATTAATACAACGAGGATATTGCCGGAATTGCTTGGCTTTCTTTCTTAGCCGGATTAAACAATCAAAATATGATTAGTATGAAATATGTAGTATTGAAAAATTCGCTAAGTTTCTTATGCGTCCAGTTACCCGAAGGATTCGGAACAAAACTGGAAATTGTCTGCTTCGAAAGTCAGGCAGAGTTTGATGAGTATCTGAAAGAGAACCGGTCGGGAATCTGCCAAACGGGCTTTGCAAAGCCCGTTCCTGATGCCGAAGAATACCCCGGTCATTCCTTGTCCCATCAGGAGGGTATCTTTGTACACCACCATGATTACTACAAAAAGGTTCTCTTTTCAGACATTGCATGGGTGGAAGCCGCCCGTAGTTATTGCTGCATCCAGACTGTCGGAAAGGCTAATTTCATCGTCACCTTCCCTTTGGCGGAAGTAAAGAAAAAACTGCCTTCCGAACTATTCATACAGACACACCGTTCGTTTCTGGTGAATGTGAATCTGGTGGAGAAGTTCATAGGTAATATGCTGTATGTCGGAGAAAAGTCCATCCCCATCAGCCGGAAATTCAAGAAGGAGGTGCTTGAACAGTTCTCCTTCCTCGACAATGTTAAAGACACGCTCGGAAAGAATATCCTGCCATTGGGAAAGCCAAATCCGCCATTGGAAAAAAAGATTGGGTCGGAAGACGAAAATGAGGTAATTTCGGACGATGAAGGTCTGTAATTCGGAAAGAATAAACAATGACCGGCAGCAGGTTCTTTGACTTGATGGCGTGTTAATGAAAGCAAAAGCAAAACCGTTTTTTTAGGAGGATGAAAGACGGGCGAAAATATTTTCTTTAAATTAAAATGCAAAACATGAGCGAAATAACGATAATTTTCATATATTTGCGCCCAAAGCAAAATAGTGCGTTAAATGAAAAACAGAAGAGGAAAATGGGAGCGTATGTTAAAAATATAAATAATTTATCCCAAATGTTTGGCAGAATGAAATATTTTGCTACTCTCTCTCTCTCTCTCTCTCTCTCTCTCTCTCTCTCTCTCTCTCATCGCACCGCCAATTTTTAGCTTATAAATCACTGATTTTCAATAGTTTCACGAAACCATTTTTCTTCCGTTTCGTGCAATTTTTCATGCCCTTATCTTTCCTTATCCGTCTTCATCAGACTTGTCTGTATGTGTATGTGTCCCGGGGGCATATAGACCGAATATTCAAATTATTATCAACATAAAAAGAACGAAACCATGAAAGAAGTAAAAGAAACGCCGAAAGGCCGGTCCCTTTCCACTGAAGAGAAAGAAGTGAAACAACCTTACGTAAAGCCGGAGGCTACGGTGGTGAAACTCGAACTGGAGCAACCGCTGCTCAACGGTGGCAGTGATTTCGGAAACGGCGGCAGGTGGTAAAACGCCACCTCTAAGACGCAATGCGAAATGTATAATAAAAAAGAACGAATAGCATGAAAAAACATCTCAACTATTGGCTGGCAATGGCGCTGCTGCTGCCGGCCCTCAATGCCTGTCAGGACGACGGCGCAATGTCCGGCGAAGAGCCCGGAGAGGCAGGCACCCCCACCGTTGTACGCGCCGCCATTACAGGCGAAGCGCCCGGCACCCGCGCACAGGTGCAGTGGGGCAATACTGACCCCGATGCCGGCGAACTGTTTATGTGGAACAATGACGACAAGTTTGTGGTATACAAATACGGTTCCACAAACCATATTGACGACAGGTTCACTTTTAACATTCAAAACTACGATGAGGCGCAGCATAGCAAAGAAGCGGATTTCAGTTGTGACGGTTTCTCTGCCGACGCCGGAACTAAAATAACCGCTTTCTATACGAACATGCTTCCCGAAAACCTGCAATGGGGTACCGTAGACGGCAAAACATACCTGCAAGCTAAAATATCTATTGTGGAGAATATCTATCAGAACCAACAAGACCGTTCCGGCGATGCCGATTTGAAGCATCTGAAGAGTTCACTTATGATGTATGCCACAGGTGAGGCAGACGGTAACGGAGGGATTTCGCCGCTTTCTTTCCGCCACCTGTCGGCATTGTTCCGTTTCACGATAACCAACCGGCAGGCTGACGCAGCACAGATAAAGAGCATCACCCTCAGCTTCCCGAACCAATTCGTTCTGTGTACTACAAAGACGGTAACCATTTGGGAGGATTACACGATGACGTCCACCGTTGAGGAGAAAGACAAGTGCACTGAAAAGACGCTTAACCTGAAGAAGGGGCTCACGCAATACGCCACCATTGCCTCCGGCAGCTCCTACGACTGCTTCCTCCCGGCCATGCCTGCGGCAGAGGAGAATAACAAGGCTACCGGCGCCACTATCACCGTAACGTTCGAGGGTGGCACAACGAAGTCCGTCTCCATCGACGGCTTCAGCGATGTGGAAATCAAGGCGGGCATGCGCTACTGGTTCGACCTCACCATCACGGCCGAGGGCAAGCTCATGCAGACCAGCCGCCTGCCCAAGCCCTACGACTGGTACACCCGCGACAAGGACGCCGCAACGTTTACCCTCTCTACCGCCACCGAGCTGCGTGAATTTGCCAATCTTGTGAACGGCACCGATGAGGCAAAAGCCGCCACGGGCGCATCCGACCACGTCACCTTCGAAGGCAAAACCGTACAGATAGCCGATGGAGTGACCACCTTAGACCTGAACAACGAGGAGTGGACGCCGATAGGAAACTCGACATCTAATTTTTTCCAAGGCACCTTCGACGGAAACGGCAGCCACATCAGCAATCTGAATGTGAACGTCAGCACTAACAATGCCGGACTTTTCGGCTGGGTCCCGGGCGGCACGGTGCGCAACCTGCGCGTCAGCGGCACGGTAAAATCAAGCGGAATACAGGTCGGCGGCATTGTCGGGGTGCTCAGTAATAACTCCACCGCGAAGAACTGTATTTTCAGTGGAGAAGTCAGCGGTAAGAACTATGTCGGCGGCATTGCCGGAATCAGTAGCGCCTCGATTACCGGATGCCATACGAACGGCAGCGTCACGGCGACGGATCAAAATACTAGTTATGCCGGAGGGATTGTCGGGAATGCATCATCAGGCTCCTCTGTCGGGGACTGCTACAGTTCAGCTACGGTCTCAGCAACCGGCAACTACAGCGGAGGGGTTACCGGAAATATTGCGAACGGTCAGACTGTCACCCGCTGCTACGCAACAGGCACCGTCAGCGGTAAGGACTATGTCGGCGGCATTGCAGGGAATAGCAACGGCACCGCTGAGTACTGCCTCGCCCTCAACCCCTCCATCACGAGGACAACGGGCACCAATATCCACTTCGGACGGATAACGAGCTATTGGAGCTCCAGCTCCGCCGTTGTTACCTCCTGCGCTGCCTACAACGGCATGACGATAAAAGACGCCAACGACCAGATTATCACCAACCGCACGGGCGCCGACGGCGACAACCTTGATGCCTCGGCCTGCCTCACCGAGACTACCTATAATACCGACAGGGGCTTCACGGCGGACAACGGCTGGGCATTCGACAGCGGCACAACGTGGCAATACCTGCCGTGGAACAAGGCGTTCGAGTCGTTCCACGACATCCAGCCCGGGGACTACCGTATCGAAGTGCCCGAACACCTCAAGAACAAATGACGCACGGGGACGGGGTGTTTGGGTCATCCCGTCCTACGATCTACGGCACGAATCAGCCGCCGCACGCCCTTGTCCCATTGAACGGAGCGGAGCGTCTCACGCCACGGATGACCGGGCAGGAGATACTCCACTCCGTTCCTTTAAACAGGAGATGCAGCTCGCCGGAGAAAACCACCTGCCCTGCCGGGCAAAATAACAACAACAATCACCCATTGCCGGATAAAGATATGAATATAACGCACCACTACCGCGTAGGCGGCCATCCGTTTTCACTCACTGCGCCGCCGGAGCTTGTTCCCACCGCAGCCCTTGCTCCCTACGCCCCTTTCCGCACGGAGCAGCCGCAGGACGGTGCCCCGCTGCTCTTCTCGCTCGTCCTCGATGCCGAAGATAACGATGCCGACGGCCTGCCCGTTGCGGCAACACCCCTCATTCGCCTCGACGACGATAACGGCATAATGGAGCTGTTCACTACCGCGAGCGGCGGGCTGCTCATCCACTTCGCCCTGCCGGGTCGCCCCGTGTGCTGCCGCCTCGGCACGGACAGCGGCTACCGCCAAGCCCGCGCCGTCCTCCGGGGCGACGTCCGCGAACGCCTCTACGGGCTAGACAACTGCCTGATGCTGCTCTATGCCTTTGCCTCTGCACCGCTCGACACGCTGCTGCTTCATGCCTCCGTTATCGAGAATGACGGTTGCGGCTACCTTTTCCTCGGCCGTAGCGGCACGGGCAAAAGCACCCACAGCCGCCTCTGGATGGAGCACGTCCCCTGCAGCCGCCTGCTGAACGACGATAACCCCGTGGTGAGGTTCGCGCCCGACGGCCGTTTCCTTGTCTACGGCACCCCTTGGAGCGGCAAGACGCCCTGCTACCGTAACTATAGCGTCTCCGCCGCCGCCCTTGTCCGCCTCGTGCAGGCACCCTGTAATCACATTGTTCGCTTGGAGGGAGTGGCCGCCTACGCCGCCATCCTGCCCTCGTGCTCCTGCATGAAGTGGGACAAGGCGATGGCCGCCGCCGTGCATCACACCCTTGAACGGCTCCTCGCTGCCGCCCCCGTATTCCGGCTGGAATGCCTGCCCGACGGCGAAGCGGCACGCCTCTGTGCGGAAACCGTGAAAGCAACCGTGAAATAATAGAAAGACAAGAAGATGAACGATACCCGCACCATTGCCAACGAAACCCTGCTTCCGCAAGTCTGCCGCCTGCTCGCGCAGGGCAGACACATCAGGCTTCGTGCCAAAGGCAGCAGCATGCAGCCCTTTATCGACGGCGAGCGCGACACCCTCATCCTCGCCCCGCCGCCTGCACGCCTGCGGCGCGGCGATGTGGTGCTTGCATCTACCGACAGGGATGGCTACGTTGTCCACCGCATCATCCGCCTGCAAGGCGACCGCGTTGTACTTATGGGCGACGGCAATCTTGCCCGGTGCGAGAGCTGTTCACGCAACGGTATCCGGGGGCATGCCACCCACCGCATCCGTTGCGGCAAGTCCCGCAGCCTTTCATCGCCTGATGCTCGCGCCGCCGCTTTCCTGTGGTGGCTGCTGCTGCCCGTGCGGCGATACTTGCTGTGGGCTTGGAGGCGGACAAGGCGGACGGGAACAAACATACAGTCTGACAAATAAATGAATATAGAAACCATGAAGAAAAAGAACGGATTCGTACTGCGCCGCATAGCCGGAGAAGCAGTGATTGTAGGAGAGAGTTTGGAACTGATAGATTTCGACAGCATCGTGTCGCTCAACACTTCCGCAGCCTACGTGTGGGAGGCTTTGAGCGACGCCCCTTTCGACGGGGATACGGTAGCCCGCCTGCTCACCGACCGCTACGATGTGGATGCCGCCACCGCCCGGACGGATGCCCGGGAACTGCTGGACGACTGGTTGCAGGCAGGTATCATCGGAAATGAATAATTAAATATAGGAAAGAAGAAACATGGAAGAAGACCGGATAAATACCCGACTGCTGTCGCTCCTGCGCGCCGCCCTTTGGCAAACACCTGCCGACGCAAGCTGTTTCAGCCCGGAACCTGTCCGCTGGGACGAGCTGCGCGAGCTGTCGCTCCGGCAAACCGTCGGCATACTGGTAGGACAAGGCGCACTCTCGCTCCCCGACCCCCTGTGTCCCCCGAAAGAATGGATGCGGGCGTCGCTCGCTTACTCCGTGCGCAACATGCAGGCCCACCGCCTGCTCAACGATTGCCTTGCCGAAGCCGTGTACTGTTTGAAAGAAGCGGGCATCACCCCCGTGCTGCTCAAAGGACAGGCTTACGCACAACAATACCCGCAGCCCGAATGGCGGCAGTGCGGCGACATCGACCTCTACATCGGCGAAACGGATTACCCCCGCGCCGTCGCCGTTGCCCGCGCCTGCGGCTGGCAGAGCCGTCCCGGCGAAAACAACCGGTCCGGCGCCAAGCACTACGGCTGCTACCTGCACGGCGTGCGCATCGAACTGCACCGCGTGGCTGCCATCCTCGACCGTCCCGCCGCCAACCGCCGCTTCCAACGGTGGAGCCACGACCAACTGTCCCGCACCACGAGAACGATGCGCACGGGAGAAACCGACGTCCCCCTGCCGCCGCCACTGTTCGACGTGCTGTTCGTCTTCCTGCACCTCTATCACCATTTCCTTAACGGAGGAGTGGGCTTGCGGCAGCTCTGCGACTGGGTACTGTTGCTTCACGCCCATTCTTCAATCATCGACTATCGGGAACTGGAAACCCTGCTGCGTCGTTTCGGTCTGCTGCGGGGCTGGAAGATGTTCGGCTGCATCGCTGTCGACCGCTTAGGGCTGCCCGCAGGGGAATTCCCCTTTTACAGTTCCCGCTACGGTTCCCAATCGGGAAAGATACTCGCCGTCATTCTGCGCGAAGGCAACTTCGGCCGTTACGCCCCCGGGCAGACCCCGCGCCCCGATGGCTACTGGCAAGGGAAACTGCATTCCTATATCCGTTATCAGAAACGGCTGTTCACACTGTTCCCTTTTGCCCCGAAAGATGTAGCCCGCTGTTACGGGCAATTCCTTTACAAAGGGTTCCGGCAGATATTTATCGACAAGTTATGCGGAAAGAGACAAGAATGATTCGTGAAGCTGCAAAGATTGCACGGCCCTACCGGCTGCGCATTGCCGCAAGCGCTGTCGCCGGGATGCTGCGCATCACCGCCGGACTGGCCTTTATCGCGGTGAGTAAACGGCTGGTGGACATTGCCACGGGACATGTCGGCGGGGAACTGTTGCCCTGCACGCTCGCATTAATCGCCACGGTGGTTGCTGAACTGGCATTTTCCACCCTCAGCAACCGGTCGATGGAACTGTCCGAAGCCGCCATGAGAAACAGCCTGCAAAGCCGCCTTTTCGATTGCCTGCTTCGCAGCCGCTGGCAGGGACGCGAGGCGTTTCACTCCGGCGATGTGCTGTCCCGCCTCACCGAAGATGTCCGCACCGTAGCCGAAAGCCTGTGCCGCACCCTGCCCTCCATGATGATTTCGGCCTTGCAACTGGCAGCCGCTTTCATTTTCCTTTGGCTGTTCAGCCCCTCGCTGGCGCTTACCTTATTTATATTGCTGCCTCTGTTCCTGTTGGCGGGAAAAGTATTCTTCCGTCGCATCCGTCACCACACCCGCCGCATCCGCGAGATAGAAAGCCGCCTGCAAGAACGGATGCAGGAGAGCCTGCAACACCGCATCCTCCTGCTCACCCTCGGACAAACAACCCGCGTCCTGCGGCAGATAAACGACCTGCACCGTTCGCGCTATGCCCGTATCCGCCGGCGCACCGACTTCACCCACTACTCGCGCACGGCAGTAATGGCGGGTTTCGAGGCGGGCTACCTCGCCGCTTTCCTTTGGGGAATCAACGGGCTGAAAAACGGAACCGTCACCTTCGGGCTGATGACCGCCTACCTCCAACTGGCCGGACAGATACAACGCCCCATTGCGGAACTGGCGCGACAGATACCTGCCCTCGTGCAGTCTCTCACCGCCCTTGCCCGGCTCGGCGATTTGGAGCAACTGCCCTGTGAAACGGACGTCTGCCCGGAGGAAAACGATACTTACCGGGAGAACCTTCCAATCCCGGCTCCCGCAGGCATCCGTCTGCAAAACGTCATCTTTGCCTATCCCGGCAAGACGTATCCGCAACTGCACCGTTTCAGCCATTACTTTGCCCCCGGCAGCCACACCGCTATCATGGGCGAGACGGGAGCCGGAAAAAGCACTCTGTTGCGCCTCATCCTCTCCCTGCTGCAACCGCAAGAGGGGCAGATAACCCTTTGCGGAAAGATGAACAATAAAACTTATGAAATTCCCGTGTCGGCATCCCTGCGCACCCACTTGGTCTACGTGCCGCAAGGAAACACCCTGCTTAGCGGCACCATCCGACAGAACCTGTTATTAGGCAAGCCGGACGCCACCTCCGATGAAATGAGTGCCGCCCTTCACACCGCTGCCGCCGACTTCGTTTTCAGTCTGCCGCATGGTCTCGATACCCGCTGCGGCGAACACGGCGACGGACTAAGCGAAGGTCAGGCGCAACGCATCGCCATTGCCCGTGGCCTGCTGCACAACGGCTCCGTTCTGCTGCTCGATGAAATCAGCGCCTCACTGGATGAAAAGACAGAAATACAGCTTATGCAACGGCTCACCGAAGCCTGCCGCAACCGCACCTTATTAATAGTCACCCATCGCTCCTGTGTAGCGGACTATTGTGACGAGACGCTGTTTATCGACGACCTTTCCGGGGACAAACGGGGGCAGAAGTCCTGCCGGGAAACTGAGGAAGTATCAACATATAAAAGTTAGATAATTATGGTAAATCAAAATGAGAGAAATACATTTTCATTTCCCGCCTTAGCCACAGGCTATGGTATGCTGGGTCCCTGCGACTATGCCCATTTTCCGGCATCGTCCGTACCGGAACTGTCATTGAGCGGTGACAAGTCCTTCACATTCTTTACCTCTGTATGTTTCAAAAACGTGCAGGGCGGAGCCATCCTCGAACAGGAAAACAGCTTTTGTCTGGGCGTTATGGACGGGAAACTCTACGTGGCGGCAGTAGATTGGTGCGCCGTCAAGTTCTCGGAATACACCGTCGGCAAGTTCACCACCGACCATTGGTACGAACTGGCTATAGTGTACGACGGCAGTCTATTGTCCGTTTACCTGAATGGAGAGAAAAAAGACACCTTCCGGTGCAATCCCCAAAAAGGAAAAGCATCCAAAGCCGAACTGCTGATTGGGAAAAAGTTGGATGCCTATTTCAGAAACTTTCGCTTGTTCGGTAAGGTGCTGTCCAACCGGGAAGTGAGCCAACTGTCATCCTCCGCAGGAATCACCCCGGAGGATAGCATCGCTTGGTTCGACTTCGACCAAACGGGCAGAAAAGACCGAAGCCCCAACCGGGTAGAGCTAACGACCAAGGCTTTTGCCCGTATCGTGATGCTTCACCCCGTTCAGCAATTCCGCTTCAACGTCAGCCGCAGGTATCACAATGTGGAAGAAATGGTTATTGAGCAGTTCGACTCGTCAAAACCGATAAGTTTTACCGGTTTAATCGGCAACAAACCGGACGACGATACCCATACGCAACTCACGGGAACGGTGTCGCTCGGAACCCCCAAACCCGTGATGTGCGAACTGGAAGGCGAAATCGTCACCCTCTGGGAAAGCACGGATATTCCGCAGACAGACTGATAATTCCGCAGAAAACAATTATAGCGTATGCCCCATATTGTTAAACAAAAGCCTCCGTTCTGCGACGAGTTCCCCGCCGACTGTTCTTTTGAAAGAAAGAGCTATCCGGAGGGTGCGACCGTAAACAACGAAGATACGAATATCAACTATCTTATCTTCTGTCAATCGGGACACGCGCGGATTACCAGCACGCTGTTCCATGATGAAATCCTCTGCGCCGGGGAAGTGATGTTCGTTCCCCGTGGGAACGAATGTAACGGAACAGCTTTGAGTGACGTTACCCTGCTGGTGCATAAGTTCAACAACACGGTATGCCGGGCAGAGAAATGTATTCTTTCTTATCTCTATTCACACAGGTTGCCGGATTCCAAGGTCTATTGCTGCAAGCTGACCGCCCCGACCTCCATGCGGGTGCTTATGGACACCGTGGCTACGTATATCACGGACGAAACACACGATTCCGACCTCTGGAAACTCAAACATAAGGAGTTGATATGGGTATTCACCCGTTACTATACGGCAGAAGAGTTGCGCATCTTCTTCCATCCGATGACGGGCGAGCAAATACCTTTCCGAAACCTTGTGCTAACCCACTATCGCAAAGCCAACAATACCGAAGAACTTGCCGGACTGTGCGGATACAGCATACATACCTTCCGCAGGGTTTTCAAAAAGGAATTCGACATTCCGGTGTACCAATGGCTCATCAAGAAACGTGCGGAAAACATCCGCTACCGGCTGTCACAGTCCTTTGTTCCTTTGACGGACATTATCGACGAGTTCAACTTCTCGTCAGCGCAACACTTCAGCAGTTTTTGCAAACAGTATCTCGGCGATACACCCGGCAACCTGAGAAAAGCGATGCAGGTTGCTTCGGAGTAAACCTGCCGATGCTTACTTTCTATAATTATATGTCGAATTTCTGTGATAAGCCATCTTGCTGATATTCGTAACTTTGCGCCCTGAATCAGAAATTGAACAGAATGCAAGAAAAGTACGAAGAAATAATGCAGGAGGTGGAAAAGGAAATATCCGCCATCGACCTGAACGGGAAGCATATCATCAAGGATTGCAAGGCGATTATTGTTTTCCTCCGTGACAAATTAACAGGACTGAAAGCTGATATACAATCCATCCCTTTCAGTGACAAAACCGAAGAGATTGCTTTCTTCAAAGACCACAAACCGATGCTTTTGGGACGATTGATATATTTCCACGAAATATTGCGCATCGAGAGCCAACGACCGCTCGGCGAAGACACGTTGGACGAGTATTATGAGAAACAGCAGGAAGAACAGAAGATGTTTTTCGACCGTCATGTGTCCTTTTTCCAATATTACCGCAGCGGAGCCACCTATATGGACAAGTTCTATTTCCTGCGCGGGAATCAGGAAAGCATCGTAGATATAGACGTATGCCATCTGGACGACGATTCGGAGTTCAGCACGGGTTACGACCATCTTGTCGCCCGTATCATGGCGATGGAGATGCTGTACGCTTTCCTTTCGGTGAGACGTACCTGCCTGCAAAACGTAGCGGAGGGTGTTCCCCCCGAACTGCTGAAAATAAAAGGCTCATACAAATGGACGGGGAGTGCCATTGAATTGGTGGAGATGGTGTACGCCCTCGACGAGATGAAATCCATTAATAACGGGGAAGCCCCGATACATGAACTGGCGGCATTTGTCGGTACGCTGTTGGGCGTGGACATCCGGGATTGTTACAGTGCCTATACGGATATGAAGCGGCGCAAGAATGAGAGCCGCACTTATTTTCTGGATAAGATGCAGGAACGGCTGAACAAGCGGATGGACAGGGATGATGAAAAGGAACAGAAACGTAAGAAATGATAGTCGTAAAATAATGAGCAAGGGCAGTAACTTTTTAAGGTTGCTGCCCTTGTCCGTTATACCTTTATATATAATAAGGTGAATAAATCTATCCTTTCTGCTGCAACAGATGCGCCAGTTCCGGGTCGTCGGCGATACGTTTCAGTTCGTCAGCCACAATCTGCTTCACTTCCGCCTTGATACGGTTGTAGTTCTCCTGTATCTGCTCCTTCATGCGGTCGTTGCCGTCGGCATCGGTGAAATCCGTGATGACGGGGATTTTCTTATAGGCGGCTTCCTCCCGCTTCACCTTGTCAGCATCCACCACAATCTCCGCATGGAAAATCTTCTGCTCGATGCGTTCCGTGAAATTATCCGATACCGAACCGACGAACATGCCCTGCGTCAAGCTGGAAATCTTGCTCGGAGGGATAAGGCTGTCCATCTGCGTATTGATAGAGGTGGACTTGTCCTGCCGGTTGATGGTGATGCTCTGCCTTTTCTGCAACACCTTGCCGAAACGTTCGGAAAGATTCTTGGCAGTTTCGCCTACCACTTGCCCGGAGAAGATATTGCCGACGGTGTTCATCACGACCTTCGCCTCCTTGTCCCCGTAGTCGCGCACCAACTGGCTGAAATCTTGAAATCCCAGACAAACGGCAACCTTGTTGGAACGTGCCGTTGCAATGAGATTGTCCAGCCCTTTGAAATAGATGGTAGGCAGCTCGTCGATGATTACAGAGGATTTGAGCTGCCCTTTCTTGTTTATCAGCTTCACGATACGGGAATTGTACAATCCCAGAGCCGCACCGTAAATATTCTGCCTGTCGGGATTATTGCCCACACAGAGTATTTTCGGCTCTTCCGGGTTGTTGATGTCCAACGTGAACTCACTATCGGACATTACCCAATAAAGCTGCGGCGAAATCATTCTGGAAAGCGGGATTTTTGCCGATGCAATCTGCCCCTGCAATTGCTCCGCTGCCCCTCCGAGCCACGCATCCATAAAAGGACTCAAATAGTTTTCAAGGTCGGGATAACTCGTCAGGATGGGGAAAATATCCTCGTACCGGCGGTTCAGGAATTCGATGGCGTGCGGGAACGTGCAATACTTTCCGTCCTGATAGATTTTGAGATACCAGATGATGGAGGCAAAGAGGATTATCGGGCTTTCCACAAAGAAATCGCCCTGCTTCTGCACCCACGTCTTGTTGAGGTTGAGCATGATGGTATAAGCCGATTCGTAAGCGTCTGTAATATCCTCCATGAAATCCGGGTGTATGGGGTTGCAACGGTGGCTGCGGCGCGGGTCGTCGAAGTTTATCACGTAGAACTTCGGCTTGACCTTGTAGCCGTCCAAGTTGTTGATTAAGTGGTTGTAAGCAATCATCGAGAGGTCGGGAAACTTGAAGTCGTACACGTATTGCGAATACCCCTTCTCAATCTGCTGCTTGATGAACGAATTTACCACGGCGTATGACTTACCACTGCCCGGCGTACCCAATACGATGGACGCACGGAAAGGGTTTACTACGTTAATCCAACCGTTGTTCCACTTCTTCTTGTAATAGAAGCGGGTGGGCAGGTTGATGGAATACTCGTTTTCAAGCAGGCGTGTTTCCTGCATAAACGATTCGTTCTCCTGATTGAACACGTCGTCCATGAGGTTGTTCTTCAACAGGCGGCTCATGTAAAGCCCCGACATGAGCAGGCAGATATAGCCGACCGCCATCGTGAACACATACAGGGCGGTGTTCGCCTCCACGCCCAACGGGAGGGAAAGCACCCACCAGTTAAGGAAAAAGAACACGAATCCCACGCCCATGAACGTCCATATCTTTGTCCATGTGATTTTTTCCTCTTTCACTCCCGAAGTGCCCAGACAGGAAAGTCCGAGCAGCAGGACGGCAAACAGCTTGGTGTAGATGATGCACCCGAACAGCCCCGCCGTCCGGTGGAAGTTCATCAGGATTTTATCGACCACGCCGATGTTCACTCCCCATAGCTTGACAGCCTCGTAACAATACCAATAGATATTGATTACGACAAATAAAATACTTACGGCACGTAGGAAATCCATGATTTTCGCCAGTGCCCTCAAATCGTCTTCTTGTTGCGACATATTGATTCTGTTTTTTAGTTTTACAATTAAATCCCTCTTCCTTTTTTCTTCTTCTTTTTCCGCTGCATCTTCCGGCGGAAGGCTTCTTCCTCCGGGTCTGTGCCTGTGGTCAGTGACAGGTCGAACATTCCTCCGGTTACGGATTCTTCGCCCGGTTCATGCGGTTGCGGTACGAATGGAGCGGACGGTTCCCTTTCACCGGTGGGTTGTCCTGTTGCGGTAGTACCTATGCCCGTTGGTATCGGGCTGTCCTTTGCGGTTACCCATTCCTGCAAGGCATTCGCGGAAAGTTCCTTTCCCATGCGTGAGCCGTTCAGCACGCAGCCCGTGTTGTGGTCGATGAAGGTCGCACCGTATATCCGTCCGGTGTCCGTTTCACGAAATACCACATCCACGCCTTTGGCTTTAAGCAGGCTGATAAGTTCCTCCCTGCCGGATGCCCGGCGCATTGCGGCGTGTACCCTGCCTTTCGTGTATTTGCCCCAATCCTTTTCCCGTATCAGGTCTTTGGATGCGGTACAAGTTGCCTCGAAAGCCTCATATCCGGCATACTTCCCAAAACGGGAGGCTTTGATGGGATTGCCCGTTTTGACACCCGCATCGTCCGTTGCCGAATAGACAAAGCCCCGGTATTCCCTGCCGTTCACCTCTCCCCGCGCTTCTTCCACAGTGATGTTATAAAGGGAGAGCAGGGCACGGTATTCCCCCAATGATTGGAAACGGTAGTTGCCGGAAAGTCCTTTCAGTACATTGCCTATCTGCCGCTTCACGTTCCCGGCTGAAACATCCACCTTGCGGAACGCTCCGGGTTCCATCCGCTGCTTACGGTCGCCCGACGGACGAAGCCCGTACTTCTTTTCCAGCGCGTTTGTCGCCCGTTTGCTGCGGCGGTGGATGTAGTCGTTGTTGAGCCGCTTTCCGTCCGGACCTACCCGGATGGAAACGATGTGCAGGTGGTGGCGGTCGATGTCCTCGTGCTTGAACACGACGTAAGGCTGCCCGCCATAACCGATTTTCTCCATATACTCACGGGCTATGTCGCTCAACTCCGTATCGGTCAGCCTGTCATCGGGGTGTGGGTTAATCGAGATATGGATAACGGGATTCTCGGTGCGCATACGGGCAGGGAGATACCGCTCGAAATCCGCCATCGCGCGGGCAATATCCATCGTACCCGTGCCGTTGTCGAAGATTTTATTGGATGCCAATATCTTGCCTTCCCCCTCGTTCACCTTCTGCCCGTTGTACTCCAACGCGCCTCGCAGGGAATTTCCTACACTGATTTTTGCAACCATGGCTCTTCAAATTTCTGTGTGAGTGCCCGAATCTCGCGGCTGACAGTAACCAGTTCACGTGTGATTCCTTCGAGTTTATAGAGCAGTGCCATCGCCTTTTTCTCTGAAAAACGGCTCTTTAACTCCTTCACGACTTGGTTATAATTGACCCCGATACGCCGGTATTGGGCGTGCAAGTCCGATAATTTGGAATAGTATTCGGGATAGGAGTTGTCCACTTGGATAACCTTGAACACCTCACCGAATACTCTCGCTTTGATGAAGACCGCCTTCGCATATTCGCCCGAACGCTCGTACATGGTGAGGAAACGGGCGTGTTCCTCATCATCAAAACGCACCATTACGCAGTGCGTCTTGGGGTTCAATTTGGGCGTCCGCCCTGTCCTTTTCTCTTTTTCTTTCATACAATGATGGATTTTAGTGGTATCACGACAGAAGCCATCCCCCCAACGCCTGCGGCAGGTATGAACAAGGGGTTCCGACTTCGGAGGAAACCCCAGCCCTCTGCAAGAGCAAGGTGTGACGGGAGTAACCCGTTGCCTTTTGAGTTACTCAAAAGACACCTTGCTATGTTCCGGTGAACATAAAAATCCGTCCGGGGGGACGGATTGGAGAGAGCTTATCACACTGCGCAGCCATGTGGGTAACGAGCCTTATCGCTTGGGGGCAAAAGTACAGCCTTTAACGGCTTGATTTTTAGATGCGAAAACGCCACAAACTTCCATCCCGAAGCCACAAGCTGCCACCGCTCCCGAAAACGATACAAGTGAAGAATATTCGTTGTTTATTTGCCGGAGAATTGAACGTACAGCGGGATAAATATCGGAATAAACCGATGTCGGAAAGTTCGGTTTCATGTATGAATGAACGAACCGACAACGCAAGGAAGCATCCGATTTCGCAATGTAAATTCTACCGTATGTTTAATCATCCGGATGTCGCTTCCAACCAAAAATACGATTACCCAACTTTGGTTGGTAACAACGTTGGGCAGTTGATAGGTAGGAATGAATAGCCGGATAGAAATTACGATGTACGAACCATCGTTGAAAGGAATATTCAAATAAATAAACGATTGTATCACCATTAAAACGAATGAAAGAATGAATGAACCAATTTATGTAGCTTTCTCCACGCAGAAAGGCGGGGCAGGCAAAACGACTTTGACGGTACTTGCCGCAAGCTATCTCCATTATGTCAAGGGATATAATGTAGCAGTGGTGGACTGTGATTTTCCACAGTACAGTATCAAGGATATGCGCGACCGTGATATGGCATCGGCAACCGGGGATGACCATTACAAGGCGATGGCTTACGAGCAGTTCAAACGCCTGCAAAAAAAGGCATATCCCGTGATAAGCAGCAGACCGGAAGATGCGCCGGACAACGCCGCAAAACTTGTCGGGGCTGGACAGCCTCTCGACTTCATATTCTTCGACCTGCCGGGAACCATCAACAACGCGAGCATCGTCAATACGATAGCCACGATGGACTACATCTTCTGCCCCATAGCTGCCGACCGTGTCGTCATGGAAAGCTCCATCCGCTTCGCCTCCATCATCCACGAACACATGATAAGCACGGGCAAGACGAATGTCAAGGGATTGTATATGCTGTGGAATATGGTGGACGGGCGAGAAAAGACAGAACTGTATGGCATGTATGAAAAGGTGTGCGCGGAAATGGCACTCCCGGTTATGAAAACATTCTTACCGGACAGTAAGCGTTTCCGTAAGGAAGCGGCAACGGAGCGAAAGCAGGTATTCCGTTCGACTATTTTTCCTGCCGACAAGATGCTGGTGCGTGGCAGTAATCTGGATGCGCTTGTAGAAGAAATTCTGGGTATCATAAAACAGTAATCTATGGCTAAGAAACTGAAAATTGATACCATTGATGAGAATTTCATCATCAATTCTTTCCGGCAGGACGAACCTGCACCTCCGACTGCGGAAAAGCCGGCGGAGGTGCGGGAAGAGGAAACGCCGGAAGAGGAAGAAATGCCGATGCCGCCCAAACAACCCGTTGAAGAACCCCGCCGCCGGAAACAGAAAGCAAAGGACGGCGACTATCAGGAATTATTTCTCAAAGAAGCGGAAATATCCGCCCGCTTCGGGAAAACGGTTTATGTGCGCAAAGTCTATCATGAGCGGATACAACGGATAGTAAGGATTATCGCAAAGGACGAAGTGTCTTTGTTCAGTTACATCGACAATGTGCTGGCACATCACTTCGCAACCTTTCAGGATGATATAACCGCATTATATAATGAACGTAACGATTCAATTTTTTAATCATTAAAATAAAAACGTATGAAAACAAAGAATAATTTTTTCAACAGACTTTCGTCACAAGCAAAAGAAACACAGAGCTTATCAGCCAATTACCGGGTGCGTTTCCTGAAAGAACCCAATGTAAGAGCAAAGGAAGGTAAACTTGTTTATGTGAGCTTGAAGCATCACGAGTGCATAAAATATATTGCCCGAATTATCGGCAAGAATGAGGTTTCAATCTACGGGATTATAGATAATATCATTGCCGAACATCTGGAACGCTATCGTGCGGAGATTGGCGAATTACATAAAGAGTACAATAATCCATTGTCAAACCTTTAAGAAATTAGCAATATGGATATTAATAAAAGAAGGACAGTAATGGAGTATTTGGTTTCCAAAGAAATAAAGGTACGTAAATGCGTCTATATCAGCCGGGATATACAGGAGAAAATTGCTAAAATAGTCAATATCCTATCCAACGGTGAATCAACCATCGGCAGCTATATAGACAATGTATTGTTGGAGCACCTGAATGAACATAAGGACGAGATAAACGCCCTTTACCATGAACGGATGAATGATTTGGTATAAAATTATGGAAACAATACTGATATGCCTGCTGCTGCTCTATAACGCATGGCTGGTGAGTTATATCCTGCTGGGAAGACGGCAGAAAGACGCTCCTGCGGCAGCGGAGCGACCACCTGCGAAACCGCCCCGACGGGACGAGGGGATTGTCGGCAAAAGCCTGTTCAAGATGGAAGTGAAAACGCCACAAGCGACCATCCCGGAGCCACAAGCTGCCAAACCCGATGAAGGTGAGGATGTTACGGATATTGCCGTTACTTTTGCCGACGGAAAGGACGGAACGCCTGCGGCACGGCTGCCTGATGACAAGCTGGATGAAGCCTTTACCGACATTCGCATTACCGATGTTCCCGTGGAGTACGCGGAAGATGAAGAGGAAAAGCGGACAACGGGCAGGCGATATGCCACAGGAGCCAGCTTCGAGGAAATCGGGGAAGCGGTGAAGATAGCCGACAACCCGGCAGCGACAGCGGAAGAGCGCAAGCGTGCCGGACAGGTCTTCTCCGAAATGGAAGGCAACGAACTTTTCAACAAGATGATTGGAAGTAACGCTGAACGGGCGAAACGAATAACGGGGTTAATGGATGAAATTTCCGGTAAGACTATCTCTGGGGAGGGAAAGGCGATTGGAAATGTAGTCCATCCCCAAAATAAAACCGGCGTGGAAATGCCTGCGGACATCAGTGGGTTCGACATCCGGGATTTTGTATAACAATTAAAAACAGTAACGGACAATGAAACAGAAAGAGTACGGATAAGCGGAGTGCCGCCACTAAAATCCAAAAAGTAAAAACAGTATCAACCGTCGCGGGAGCTTATCCGGCTCCTGCGGCACAATCAAAAAAAGTATTTATGACAAAGAAACAGGTTCTTTTTTCGGCAGCCCTTCTGATGGCTGCATCCTCCGCTATGGCACAAGGTAACGGCATGGCGGGTATCACGGAAGCCACTTCGATGGTGACGAGTTATTTCGACCCGGTGACCAAATTGATTTACGCCATCGGCGCAGTGGTCGGTTTGATTGGCGGGGTTAAGGTGTACGGGAAGTTTTCTTCGGGCGACCCCGATACGAGCAAGACCGCCGCAAGCTGGTTCGGCGCGTGTATCTTCCTGATTGTAGCCGCCACCATACTCCGCTCATTCTTCTTATAATATAAGGTATGTCAGAGTTTCCAATCAACAGGGGGATTGGAAAGTCGGTTGAGTTCAAGGCTGCGCACGTAATGGTTCTTTGGCAAATGCGTCAATAGCAAGACGTTAGGCAAGTGT
>ERZ780190.1288-NODE-1288-length-23416-cov-8.988100_pt1 | contig 23416 bp, 17 predicted proteins | sample MGYA00510980_ERZ780190 | MGnify/ENA primary metagenome ERZ780190 (study PRJEB29588, sample SAMEA1972188) | human gut metagenome | biome: human gut; feature: human-associated habitat; material: faeces | place: Denmark | collected 2008/2010 ... | reverse complement strand
AAAAACTGGAAAAAGAGCTGGGATGTACTTTATTTGTACGCCAGAGACACGGTATTGCACTTACTCCGGAGGGCGAAAAGCTGTATGCCCATATTTCCGTTGCTTTTGAACATATTTCCTATGGGGAACAAGAGATTGCCAGGGATAAAAGCCTACAGTCCGGTATCGTTACCATTGCAGCCAGCGAGATCGCCCTCCACTGTATCCTTCTTCCCACCCTGAAAAAATTCCGCAACACCTATCCAGGCATCCACATCCGTATCCTGACCCATTCCACTCCCCAGGCCATGGATATGTTAAAAAGGGGACTGGCAGATTTTGCCATTGTAACAGAACCTTTTGAATTTATATCCGGATTTTCTTTCCGTATTCTCAGAAGTATCCAGGAAGTGCCTGTGTGCAGCAGTGTTTTTTCCCTTTCTACCGGAACGTCCCTTACAGACGAGCAGATCAAAAAATATCCCATCATCGGTCTTGGTGAAAAGACAAGTTCCTTTGCCTTTTACTCCGACTATTTTAACAGAAGGGGCGGTACCTTTGCCCCGGAGATCGAAGCAGCGACTGCTGACCAGATCCTGCCTATGGTACAGTCTGACCTTGGGATCGGTTTTGTTCCAACGGATTTTCTGGAAAAAGAAAATATGGAAAATCTGATCATTTTAAATATGGAACCGCCGATCCCCAAGCGAAATATCTGTATGATAAAAAGAAAGTATGAGTCCCTCAGCATTGCTGCTGCAGAACTGGAGAAAATGATCCTGAATAATAATAGTAATAATAAGAGAAATTAAAAACAGTACCCCGGAACCATCCTGATCTAGATGATCCCGGGATACTGTTTTTATAAGTTGTTCTTTTTATTTTTGTAGATTATTCTACGCCCTGTGCTGCAACCGTCTTATCGGTCAGTGTACCATCATAGATCACTGTTACCTTGTCACCAACGCTGATACCGTCAAACATTCCTTCTGTTCCTACAAAAGAAAACAGGGTATTTTCCGGATCTGCAGTATCCAGAACAATATGATCTGCCTCAACTTCTGCTACTGTACCGGTTAAAGTTTTCTTCTTTGCTTCTTCTGTATCTTTTGCATCAGCTGTTACAATGCGGGTCGCTACTGCTGCGTCATCTGGATCTTCCAGATCACCGTAGTAAGTTACTTCTGCTTCTGCGCCAGCTTTGATACCGTCTTTTGTTACCTTCTGGGCGATCAGTGCATTCAGTGTATAGGTTCCTTCTTCTGTCTTTAAGGTAATGGTGCTGTCATCTGCACTTTCAATAGTTCCTTCTACTACCAGATCTTCCTGATCTGCCTCTTCTTCCCTTGCAACCTCAGCTGCGGAAGTCATGATCTCTACTGAAGTTGCCTTTGTAACATCACTGCTTAATTCACCGGCAAAACCTACGTTTACTTCATCGCCTTCGCCGATCTCATCTGCACCTGTTATCTCTGCATCTGAAATATCAAATTTTGCGGTATTACCTCCATCTTCAGAAACAGTGATCACATTATCTTCTACCAGGCTGACAAAGCCATAGTAATAATCTTCTTCTACTTCTTCATCAGAAGTCGCTTCTGTACTTTCTACTTCCTGTGCTGTGGTAGATTCTGTATCTGCTTTTTTAGAAGAACAAGCGGTAATTCCCAGTGCAACTGCCAGAAACGCAACTGCTAAATACTGTTTTTTCATAAAAATCTCTCCTCTCTCTGCCGCCTGTGGACTAACTTTTTGCGGCACGATACATCTTACTACGAAAGCTGTGTTTTTACTATGTATTTTTTATGAATTTTTCCTTAAATGTGTTTTTGGGGATTTTTAAGATCTGTCTTTTCTGGATCTCCTTTTCATGACCACTAAAAGGATCAGTCCTATGAAAAGCCCAAGTATACCGATCGCCACTGTGATCATAAGGCCGGTGCGGACCAGATACCAGAAGGGTCCCTGTCTTTTGACCGGACTGTCATTCTTTTCCTTATGATCTTCTTTTATCTCCATGGTCGTTTCTTCCTCTGTCATTTTTGCAGGTTCTTCCAGCTGATAGATCACATGAAGTTCATAATAATCCGGCTCTTTCCATTTTACTTCCCCTTCATACAGCACTTCATAATCCTGTAAAAGCCGTTTTCCAAGTGCCAGCGCCTCCCTGCAGATCTGCCCGTTTTCATCTGAAAATGGTTCTCCGTTCCATACTAAAGAGGTGATCCGGTAATCATCTTTAGAAAGTCCCAGGTCTTCTAAGATCCAGTCACCTGCCTCTGCTGTTTTTTCAAGAAGCTGGTCTTCCCCTGCCGGGATCACAAGATCTCCCAATTCATATTCATCTGCCCCATAGGAATAAAATGTAACAGGTACTGAAAAATCTTCCTTCCACTGCTCCCCTGTGATCTCAACATTTTTTCTGTATAAATTTCCGGAAAGCAGGATCCATCCGGGATCTGTTTCATCTGCCAGAATGATTTCAGGAACCTCCTCTGCAGCTTCCACCTTGGGATATTCCACCCGTTTTTCCAGGGTACGGGTAATCTCTTCCCCTTCTTTTTCCTGTAATTCCCAGTGTTTTAATTCATAGCGGATCCCATTTTCATCTTCATACTCTTTTTCAGGTTCTGACAGTTCTCTGACTTCTTCAATTGTAAGTTTCTCTGTAAAAGTCAGCTCTGTCTGTGCCATGACGCTAAGACCTGCGGCCATACTGGTAAAAATTCCTGTAGCAAGAAATGCCAGCCCCTTCAAATACCATTTTCCCCATGTTCTGTTTTTCTCTTTCATACTTTCTCCTTCACAATATTTACGTAAGACCCTGTGTTTTTGTTTCTGTATTTAATTGTCAAGGTTCGGTTTTCAATGGATTTTTAGTGATTTCATGAAGCCTGTTATGGCTGTGATATGGGAGATCTGAATGTCTCCTGAATGTTTCATGGAGCTGTTAAAAACAGCTGTAGGTTTATTATAAAAAAGGGAGGGGATTTTGTCAAATACATCTGGCAAATATCCCCTCTCCTTGATGGATCATTTTTAATTATTAACGGAACTGGCTGTATTTATGTCCTGCTGACATTCCGCCTCTGGCTGCTGCCAGTTCGCTGACTGTAACTAACTGATATCCTCTGGCTGTCAGTTCCGGGATCAGTACTACGGCTGCGTCTGCAGTAGCATCGTAAATATCATGCATTAAAATAATATCGCCATCTTTTACCTGGCTTAAAACGTTATTGATGGTCCTCTGTGCATTTCTGTGCTGCCAGTCTCTTGTATCAATGGACCACATGATCGCCGGCATTCCCATAGAACCAAGAACAGAAAGTGAATGGGCATCTACATAGCCGCCTGGCGGACGCATTACAACCGGTGATACGCCGCAGACTGCTGCGACTTTCTGGTTTACAGCACTTACCTGGCTTACAATGCCGTCACTGCTCAGTTTGGATATGTATTTATGGTCATTGGTGTGATTTGCAACCTCACAGCCCTGGGCTACCATACGGCGGATCACATCCCCGTTGTGTGGAACATTGGTTCCTACCATAAAGAATGTAGCTCTTCCTCCATACTGGCTTAAACTGTCTAAGATGCGGTTTGTAACAGAGGCTCTTGGACCATCATCAAAAGTCAGGGCGATCATAGGCTTTGACGGATCTACTGTTGAAGAAGCTGTCTCTGCAGGCGCTCCTGCATCTTTTGCTGTAATAGATGCCTTGATGCCATCAACTCTCAGTCCTGCTCCTTCGGTTCCTGCTGTTGCACCATTTACTGCCCAGTCTGTCCAGGAACCGTTCTGGTATACCTTATAGTACAGATCATAGGAAGCTGCCGAAGAACCGGTCAGTTCCATGGCAATGGCTTCCAACGGCTTTTCTGCTGATGCCCCGCCGTTTTCTACGCCGTCTGCTTTCCAGTCAAGCCAGCCGGTACCGCTTAAATTTACTTTGTAACGGACGCCGATCTGTGCTCCTGATGGAATATTGATCAGATTAGCTTTCATAGATGTGACCCATGACTCTGATGAGGCTGACAGTGCCTGGTTATCTGCTGCCGGATTGCTCCAGCCCTGATTTCTGAAATATACACTGTAGTTGACCTGAAGTGGATCCTGTCCAGACGGCTGTACGGTTCCGCCTGCGTTTTCCTGAGAACCTGTATTCTGTCCTGTTTCTCCGGAAGTCTCCTGTGTATCATCTACGGTTACAGTACCTATATCCTGCTTTACCTCTCCCGGTCCCCCGGTCTGGGACGCAGTCTTTGCCGCACCAATACCGGTAGTTCCTGCCAGTACTGTCATTCCCTGGGCAGTAAAGATCATTCCTGCTGCCATAAGGACCGCAAGAACCCTGCTTTTCATTTTTCTCATTCTCTTCTCCTTTTAACCAAATACTCTTTCACACAGCATCACGTATTCTTCATAATAAATGTGGCCTTTAAATTCTTTCAGAGCCTCTGCCACGCCTTTGTAATACCAGCCTTGCATCTCTTTGTCTTTCTGGTTGAAACGCTGCCACACTTCATCTCCCAGAACAAGATAATCTCTGGCTGTACTGCGGATATTGCTTAATTTGTCCGCAAGAGCCAGGATCTTTTCATCCCTGGTTGCCGTTTTCAAGCGTTCTACGGTTGCACCTTTACGTTCAACCCAGCTTTTTGATTTATCTTCGCTTTCCCCGTCTACCAGAAATGCCACCCTGGGGCCGAACTTTTCTTCCAGTTCTTCTCTTGTAACCCCGGCGTCCTCTATTACATCGTGAAGAAGGGCCGCAGCTATCATCTCCGGTTCATCTGTAAATGCCGTTACGATGGCCGCAGTTTCCATCGGATGCGTAATATAAGGGATCTCCGTTCCCTTTCTGAAAACGCCCTGATGAGCCCGATCTGCAAATTCAGCCGCCTCTTTTATCATATTGTGCTCTACCTCTTTTCCCCCATGTTCAGTTGGCCTCTCTGATACCAGATTGCTACGTGCTTTTGACCCTGGTATCATCATACCATACCCGGACATTATTTTGAAGTTGTATTTTATTGTCACTTTCGTAAGACTTTCTCAATGAATAATTCCTTGTAAGTAAACTGTTTTTCTGCTATGCTATAGAGAGTTTTTAACAAAGGAGGAAATGGTAATGGAACACCATTCATCATACAGCGCACCAAGAAGCAGCCGTGGTTCAGAACATACCCGCCCTGCTGCTTCCCGTCCAAGTCAGAGACGCAGCCGCAGTCCAAAGAAAGGCAGCAGTTTCGGACATATTTTACTATGTTACATACTTCCATTTTTAGCAGTCAATCTGGCGATCTTTTTTATTGTCACGGCTACACCGAAAATTGAAATGACAATCAGCGATACTACCGATTATAAAACGCTGGATGTAAGCTTTAAGGTCCACTCTCTTCTTCCTTTAAAGAAGATGACAACGACTCTGGAGTCCCAGCCAATTGAATTCCAGAAAGAAAAAGGCGTTTATCATGCAGTCCTGACAAACAATGGTACTCTGGAAGTCTACGTATTAAGTTTGAACGGTATGCAGGCCCAGGATATCGAACATATTGCTGTACTGGACGATACACCGCCTTCCTTTGATGAAGAAAGTGTTGTAATAGAAAACGGTACACTTACCATAACAATAGAAGACAGTATCTCCGGCATTAATTATGACTCCCTCTATGCTACCGATGATGCAGGAACCAAGATCCTTCCTGACAGCTACGATAAGGAAAACGGGGAAGTCACCTTTAAACTGGAAGAAGGTTCCCTTACTGTCTATGTAGAAGATATGGCAGGAAACCCAAATCAGGCTTCCTTCTCTCTCAGCCAGTCCGGAATTGATACCGAAGACCGGGAAAGCAAGTTCCCGACAGACGGAAAGAATGGTACGAACGGAACTACAGCAACAGAAACTGAGAACGAAACCAAAGCCTCTGAAACTAAGTCTTCCGAGACAAAGGCTTCTGAGACAAAATCTTCCAGCACCAGCAGTACCAAAGCACAAACAAAGGCTGAGACGAAAGCATCATCTGCAGCTAAGTCTACTACTGCAGCTGCAAAATCCACTACTGCGGCTGCCAAATCTACTACCGCAGCCAAGTCCACCACTGCAGCTGCTAAGTCTACTACTGCGGCTGCTAAGTCCACTACCGCAGCAGCGAAGTCCACCACTGCAGCTGCTAAGTCCACTACCGCAGCAGCGAAATCTACCACTGCGGCTGCCAAGTCCACTACTGCAGCAACCACAGAAGCAGCGAAATCTACTACTGCAGCAGCACATGAACCATCTACAGCGGAAGCACCTGCTACCATTGCTCCGTTAAATTAACAAATAATAAACAACAAAAAGCTGACCGATCTTCTTATTTTTCAAAGAATTTCTGTCAGCTTTTATTTTTATGATACTATTCAGTTCATGGCCGAACTGCAAGTATTTTACCATCCTTCCGCTACGATCTCATCAATAATATCCACGTATTCTGCACAGTATTTTTCATATAACGGCATAACTGCCTGCTGGAACCGCAGTTTTTCTTCCGGTGAAAGCTGGGTGATCACACAGCCTTTTGTTTCTACGCGCTGTCTGGATATAGACTCTCTCGCTTTCCACTGGCTTCTTTCATACCATGCTGACTCCTGGGCACATTCCCGGATGATCTCCCTGTATTCTTCCGGAAGTTTGTTCCAGGTATAAGTAGAAGCGATCTGAACTTCCGGCACACGGCTGTGTTCATCTACTGTAAAATATTTTGCCACTTCGTAATGCCCTGCAGACTCATAGGATGGCCAGTTATTCTCTGCTCCGTCTACTTTTCCAGTCTGAAGTCCGGAATATACTTCCCCATAGATCATAGGAACCGGAACAGCTCCTAAAGCCCGGACTGTATCACTCATCAGTTCCGACTCCTGAACACGGATCGTCATTCCTTTTATATCTTCCAGTTTTTCAATGGGTTTTATGGAATTATAAAAACTTCTGGCACCTGCATCATACCATGAAAGCGCAATCAGACCGGAACCATCAAAAGAATTAAGGAAATCATCTCCAATAGGACCTTCCAGTACTTTCCACATGTGATCTGCGCCTGTATACAAATAGGGCATCTGAAGTACATTTAACTTGGGAATGTACTCTGCTACCGTAGAAATGGATACTCTGGCAAAATCAATACCACCAAACTGCAACTGTTCAATGACAGATTTTTCATCTCCCAGGCTTCCGCCTGCATTGACCAGTATCTCAACTTTGCCTTCGGTTTTTTCTTTTACCAGCTCCGCAAACTTATCTGCACCCTGGGTCGTCGGATAATCTTCCGCCTGGTTTTCCGCATAGGTCAGTACAAAATCCGGTTCCGTTTCCTTTTCTTTTCCTTGAAATACCCCGGCACAGCCGCTTAAAATAAGCGCAGCTGCCCACAGACAGAATATCTTCTTTTTTATCATTGTTTCCTCCTGATCTTGTGACTGCTGCGTTTCCTTTTATTTTGACTTTACCTGGATCTGAGACTGCTTTTTCATCAGCCAGTCATAAAAAGTTGCTTTATCTTCTCCGATGACACGGTCTGTAAGTAAATATCCATGGGATGGATCTGTAAAAATGATGGCCATCCCCGGCAGCTTTGCGATCCTTACCATTTTTCTCCACGGAATCTTATCGTAAGTATTTCCCACTTTTACCTGGATCCCAACATCATCCAGACGGATCTCTGTGTCCTCCCCGGAACCGGATGCCAGTTTTCCTGCACTGAGATAAACAGCCAGCGGCTGAAGGATTGGAAAAAGGCAGCAGCCTAAAACCATACAGATGCGGAATACGGTTCCCGAAGACTCCCATTTTGCACAAGTAAGAGCTATAAGAGCTGCTGTAAAAACAAGGTTTACCATGCCGGTCATGGAATGGTAGATGAAATACATGGACATTTTCCAGTATTCACCTCTGGTTGTTTTATAACGGTATTGGTACATGAATTGGTCCCCCTTGAATGTGCGTATACACTCACGAACCCCGCGCATTCGCACTCTACTGCCTGCTGACGCAGGCGGTTCGTTCGTTAATGGCTTGAAAAAAACAAATGTCTGCTTCGCAGCCGCTTGTTTTTCCCTGTGCTCATTACATTATAGCATAAAAGGGGATGTCCACGACACCCCCTTTATTTTTATATGTACTACACTTTTATCAAACTTCTGTCATTCTATCAATGTGCAAATACACTTGGAAGCCATAAGCTGATTCCTGGTACGAAGGTGATCAGCAGCAGAGTAATGATCATGCACAGATAGAATGGTAATGTTGCTTTTACAACCTTTTCCATCGGGATCTTTGCAACAGCAGAACCGATGAAAAGTACAGCACCTACAGGAGGTGTCAGAAGTCCGATACCACAGTTAAGGACAACCATGATACCAAACTGGATCGGGTCAATACCAATAGATGTTGCGATCGGCAGAAGGATAGGAGTTGCGATCAGGATGATCGGAGCCATATCCATAATGCAGCCTAATACCAGAAGGATCAGGTTTAATAACAGAGCGATCAGGATTGGGTTATCAGTCAGTCCAACAATAGCCTGAGCTGCCAGATCCGGTACGTGAAGTCTTGTAAGGCAGTAACCGAAGATACTGGAGGTTGCGATCAGGATCAGTACGATAGAAAGAGTATCTACACACTCGCCCAGGACTCTCCAAACACCTTTCCAGTCAAGACCTTTGTAAATAAATACGCTGACGATCAAGCTGTAGATAACTGCAACTGCTGCAGACTCAGTAGCTGTGAACACACCGCCTACAACGCCGAACACTACGATCAGAACGGCTGCTAATGCCCAGAAGGAAACGCTTAACTGCTTTAACAGGTTCTTCATGCTGAACTTGTCGCCCTTTGGATAGTTGCGCTTTACAGAAATAATGTAAGAACCAACCATCAGGGATGCTGCTAAAAGAGCTCCCGGAACATAACCCGCAAGGAATAAGCTTCCTACGGAAATACCACCTGCTGTGGTAGCATAAATAACCATGTTGTGGCTAGGTGGAACCAGAAGTCCCTCACAGGAAGAAGTAATAGTAACTGCAGTAGAGAAGTCACCGTCATATCCCTGGTCAACCATCATAGGGATCAGAATAGATCCTAAGGAAGCAGTATCTGCAGATGCAGAACCGGAAATACCACCAAAGAAATAAGATGCAACGATGTTTACCATTGCCATACCGCCTCGCATCCAGCCTACGCAGGCATTTGCCAGAGCGATCAGTTTTTCAGAAATACCACCGGAACCCATCAGGCATCCCATTGTGATAAAGAAAGGTACTGCCATTAAGCTGAAAGAGCTGATACCTTTTACCATCTGCTGACAGATGGTAGTCAGAGGCAGCCCCTGGGCCATCAGACAGAATACAGAAGAAAGAGCTACTGCGTACGCAATCGGGAAACGCAGCATGATCATAAGGAAGAAGCTTCCCAGTAATATAAGAATTGCCATGCTATTTACATCCATACTACTTCTCCTCCTTTACATAAAAGCTTCTGATATGATTGTACAGTGCTTCGATCTCGAAAATGATCATCGCAACACCTGCTAACGGAACCGGCAGATACATCCAGAAACGGGATACTCCAGGCATACTTACATAAGTACCCTTTGAACCGATACCGGAAGCATAAGTCCAGCCTACAGTCAGCATGATGACAGCCAGTACTAAAACAGCTACATCAGCAAGGATATCCAGGGATTTAACCAGCTTCTTTGGCAGATAGCTGTCAAGAGCGGTCATACGGATATGAGCACCGCGGCGGATTGCCAGAGCTGCGGAAAGCACGGCCATATAAGCCATACAGGAAAGAACTACTTCTTCAGACCATGCCGGATCTGGAATAAATGAGATATAACGTCCTGCAACGGACATACTGGTAATAGCGATATCAACTACAAGCAAAAGCTTGCAGATAAATAATACAAATTTATATACCGCATCATACAAAGGACGGATCTTATCGATCTTTTCAAAAATTGAAGGCATTCTTCAGTCCCCTTTCTTAATTAAAAGCGCAGGAGAGACGCGCTCCCCTGCGCCTAATACACCATTTCCCTATTTAACTGGCTGACTCAGATTATTTTGCCATATCAAGGATCTGCTGATACAGTTCTGCGTTATCCTTTGTAGAGGACTCGATAATGTCCTTGCAAGCTTCCTGCCATGGAGTCTTATCTTCTACTTCTACAACGTTTACGCCATTTGCCTTTAACTCATCCAGAACTTTGTTCTCTGCTTCTTCAGAGATCTTACGGTTGAATTCAGATGCATACTTTCCAGCTTCGGTCAGAACATCCTGCTGCTCTGGAGTTAATTTATCCCAAGCGTCATCTGTGATGATAACCTGGATAGCACCTAAGGTATGTCCATCAAGGATCAGGTTAGGAGCAACTTCTGGGAATGCGTTGGACTGATAGTTTGCGATTGGCTGCTCAGCACCGTCAACAACGCCGGTCTGCAGTGCGGAGTACAGTTCGTTGAAGGAAACAACAGTTGCGTTTGCGCCAAGTCCAGCTACCATACCGTTCATGATCGGGTCGTTAGAAACACGAAGCTTCATTCCCTTTAAGTCTTCCAGACCATTTACTGGCTTAACAGTGAAGAAATGACGGAAACCTTCTTCTCCGTAGAACAGACCTCTTACGCCCAGTCCGTTGTCATGCGGTTCCATTAAGAACTCTGGAGCTAAATCGCTGTCTGCGAACTTCCAGAAATGTTCACGGTTCTGGAATGTATAAGGTACAGACAGAAGTACGGACTTCTCTGCGCCGTAGCTTGTCAGAGCGAATGCGGAGATACGGGACATATCAATGGTTCCGCCACCACCAAGCATGGTATCCAGAACGTCGTTCTCAGAACCAAGAACACCACTTGCCTGCAGGTCTACAGTGATAGATCCGCCGGACAGCTCTTCTACTTTCTCTTTGAATGCTGTATCAGTCTGTCCAACGATAGTATCCAGTGGATTAACCTCTGCCATTACCAGAGTAACTGCTGGGCCTACTGGCTCGCCAGCTTCTGCTTTAGCTTCTTCCTTGGTCTCTTCTTTTGCATCTGCTGCTGTGGTTGCTTCCTCCTTAGCTGCCTCAGTAGCTGCTGCTGTAGTTGCTGTATCTGGGGACTTTAATCCGCATCCTGCCAGTGATCCAGCTACCATAGCTGTGCAAAGTGCTGCACTTAACCATCTTTTTTTCATTTTGTTTACCCTCCTGTTAATGCGTTTTTCACATATTGTTTATGTTTTTTTACGCTTTCTTTATGCTGATTTCATTATAAGGGTAAAATCTTGTTCTGACCATGGTAAATTTTTGATAATCCTAGTATGATTTTGACCTATACCGTAATTTTTTGTTATAATTCAGCCATGCGCTGGCTTGGATGTTATTTTTCACGGAATACACTGTTTCTGTACTCTGTAGGACTCTGCCCTGTGATCCTTCTAAACACTTTTGTAAAATAATTAGAGTCTTCGTATCCTACTGACTTTCCTATATCCTTAATATTGACGGTAGGTTCTTCTAACATTTTTTTCGCCATGGAAACACGGTATTCTGTAAGATACGCTGTAAAATTCTGTCCAAAACTCTGCTTGAAAAGCCGGCAGAAATAAGGCTCTGAATAATTCATCTTGTCAGCCAGATCCTGTACAGAAAGATCATACATGTAATTTTCACGGATATAGTCCCGTATGATCTCTGTTACTTTATTCATGCGCAGATTTTCACCTGCATCATCTTCTGCCAGTTTTTCCAGATCGTCCCGTTTTTCTTCCTCGGATACCTCTTCTGTCTTTTCTTTCTGAAAATCTTTTTCTTCTCCCGCCATTCGCATGGCTTCTTCCAGTACCAGCATCAATTCTTTTTCATCCCAGGGTTTTAAAAGATAATCTAACGCCCTGACTGTGATCGCCTTCTTGGCATAGGCAAATTCATCAAAAGCTGTAAGAAAGATAATACAGCATTTTTTATCCTTCTCCCTTATCCTCTCTGCTGCCTGGATTCCGTTGATACCTGGCATTTCAATATCCAGTATGGCGATCTGGATCTTTTCTTTTTCATATATTTCCAGTGCTTCTCTTCCGTTTTCTGCCTGGAAGATCTCACACTGCCCTTTCAGGTTCTGGCTTAATGTTTTAAAAAGAACCTTTCTCTCGATCATTTCATCATCTGCGATCAGCAGTCGGTACATATACTTCTTCCCCCTGTGTTTCTTCTCCCTGCGGTATCATCAATTGTATCACTGTTCCTTTTCCTTCCCGGCTGTAGATCCGCAGATCTCCCTTTTGGTACATCATATGGACACGCTTATAAATATTTCCAAGCCCGATCCCGATCTTTGCCGTGCGGTGTTCTTTCATTGCTGCAGCAACTTCTTCGCACCGCTCCTGACTCATACCAAGGCCGGTATCTGCCACTGAAAGGATCAGCATACGGTCCTTTTTCCAGATCCGGATATGGAGAATACCTCCCGTTTCTTTTTTAGAAAGACCATGAACCACCGCATTTTCTACAAGAGGCTGCAGGGACAGGGACGGAATGATCACGTCTGCCGCATCCGTCTCCAGGCTCAGACGGTATTTGATCCTGCTTCCAAAACGCATTTTCTGAAGATACATATAGTCATTTACGATCTTTAACTCCCGGTCTAATGTTACAGTCTGCTCCCTTGTTTTCAGGTTATAGCGGAACAGATTTCCCAGACTTAAGATCATCTTTTCCGTATCCACAGCATCTTCCAGTTTTGCGGTACATGCGATCATATTCAGGGTATTAAAGAGAAAATGGGGATTGATCTGACTTTTTAACAGTTCCAGCCTTGCGCTTCCTAACTGTTTTTCCATTTCACTGCGCTCTAATTCCTCTTTGTGGAGCAGCTCCTGCATTTTGTTATTTTCTTTCATGGTGGCAATATAGCCCTTGGTACTGTGTTTCATTACATTGAAAGCTGTGACCAATTCTCCCATTTCATCTTTATTTTCTATGATCAGGTCCGGCTCATCAAAGTCATTGGCAGCTATCTTTCTGGTACTTGCAGCCAAAGATACAATGGGTTTTGCAACGGAATTTGAAAGAATTTTTGTCAGCCAGATCGCTATGATCATAAGTGCGATGGAAATGGCCACAATAATATACGGAATATTAGAAAACATTGCTGCTTCTTTCTGATACTCTTCTGTTCCTTCTGCCATGGTTATCTGCACCAGACGGCCGGTATATCCCTGGAGGTACTCCTGCATTTTGTATACGTAATACAGTTCGTCTACAAATTCACTGCCTGTTTTATTTCCTTCCGCTACGTCATCACGATAAACTTTGTAACCTTCATAGGCATTTCTTATGTTCCATGTCCTGGCACTGCGCTCTTTTCCAATCCTTCTGTACTCAGAAGGCAGTGACCACAGGCAACGTTCTGTTCTTACACATGCCACCCTGTAAGTATCCCGGCTTTCCTGGTCTGCATTTCGCACATAATGCTCAAAAGCTCTGATTTCCTGATCCAGTGCCTCCTGAAAGTCATTGCAACGGGAGTTGTCATTCAAAATTCCTCCAAAGCTTCCCAGGGATACGTTGGTGATCCACACATTAAAAGAAGCGGAAAGAGCCATGATCAAAATGACCATGGCTGCAAAAATTCCTATTTTTCTTTTTATGGAGATCGTCATCCATAGCTTTCTCAGAGAAGGACGCATGATAACCTCCTGTTGTAATTCTTATGTCAGTTTCTTTATGTCTTTTGTAGCTTTTTAGCGTTTTTTATTACGGCCTCTTTTTTTGGCTGCTCTGAGTGCTGCTTTTTTTGCTGCAGCTGAGGTTGGAGCCGGGGCTGCGGGTGCTGGAGATGGAGCTGGCTCTGGTTTTGTAACTGCTGAAGCAGGAGTTGTTACTGGCTCTGCAATCGGATCTGCAGGTGCTAAAACTGGTACTGGTTCAGGCTTTGCTGTTTCCAGTTTCTTTGGTTCTTCTTTTGCAGTTGCCAGCTTTTTCGGCTCTTCTTTTTTTGTTTCCAGCTTGTGAGCTTCTGTCTTGGCAGTTGCTAACTTCTTTGGCTCTTCCTTTTTAGTCTCCAGTTTGTGGGGCTCTGTTTTAGCGGTCGCAAGCTTTTTTGGCTCTTCTTTCTTCTCTGCCGTCAGTTTTTTGGGTTCTGTTTTCTTTGTAGCTAACTTTTTCGGCTCTTCTTTTTTCTCCGTAGTCAGCTTCTTCGGTTCTTCCTTCTTTGTTGCCAGCTTCTTTGGCTCTGCCTTCTTTGTGGTCAGTCTCTTCGGGCTTTCCTTCTTCTCCTCTGGTGTGCAGGAGAATACCATAAAGCTCATTGGCGGGATATGGATCTCAATGGAGTTCTCTCTTTCATCCCATTCTATCTTCTTGGATGCTTTCACACGGCTGTTGGTACGGCCTTCGCCGCCAAATTCTTTTGCATCACTGTTGAAGATCTCTTTATATTTTCCTGCAAATGGTACGCCCAGGCGGAATTTCTCATGATCCATATTATCAAAGTTACATACACAGAGCAGAGTTTCTTCTTTGCCTCTGCGCAGGAACATGATCATGCTTTCCTCATGGTAGCTGCAGTTGATCCACTCAAAGCCTTCCGTATCAAAGTCCTGCTCATACAGTGCCGGATGGGCCTGATACAGCTTGTTTAACTCACGGACGTAGGTCTGCATGTTCTTATGCAGCGGATATTTTAACAGATCCCATTCCAGGGACGCATTTTCGTTCCACTCATCGATCTGGCCATAGTCCTGTCCCATAAATAACAGCTTCTTGCCTGGATGGGACATCATAAAGCCATAGGCAGCCCGCAGGTTTTCAGCCTTTGCCTCTAAAGTCTCTCCCGGCATCTTACCCATCATAGAGCCTTTTCCGTGAACGACTTCGTCATGGGAGAATACCAGGACAAAGTTTTCACTGTAGGCATAAAGCATGGAAAACGTCAACTCGCCATAGTTATTTTTACGGAAATATGGATCACAGCGCATGTAGTTGGTGAAATCGTTCATCCAGCCCATATTCCACTTATAATCAAAACCAAGTCCGCCGTCTTTTGGATCACCGGTGATCATTGGCCATGCAGTAGACTCCTCTGCGATCAGCACCGCACCGTTCTTTCTGCCCTTGAATACAGTATTTAAGTGCTTTAAGAACTCTACAGCTTCCAGATTTTCATTTCCGCCGTAGATATTTGCCACCCATTCACCGTCATTTTTACCGTAATCCAGATACAGCATGGAAGCCACCGCATCCATACGGATGCCGTCTGCGTGGTACTTCTCAGCCCAGAACAGTGCGTTGGCAATGAGGAAGTTAGATACTCCCGGACGGCCGTAGTTATAGATCAGTGTACCCCAGTGCGGATGAGCGCCCTTTCTTGGGTCTGCATGTTCATAGACGCAGGTTCCGTCAAAGCATGCCATTCCGAAAGCATCTCTCGGGAAATGGGCCGGTACCCAGTCTAAGATCACACCAATGCCCTGTTCATGCATATAGTCCATGAAGTACATGAAATCATCCGGTGTTCCATAGCGGCTGGTAGGAGCATAATAACCAGTTACCTGATATCCCCAGGAAGCATCTAAAGGATGTTCCATGATCGGCAGCAGTTCTACATGGGTATAGCCCATATCTTTTACATACTCAGCCAGCTTTACAGCCAGTTCCCTGTAATTGTAGAACTCGGAGCCAATGATATCTTCCCCGTTTTCGTCCTTGGCAATCTCTTTTCGCATCCAGGAACCTAAATGGACTTCATAAATATTGAAAGGCTTGTCCTTTGTATCAGAAGCAGCCCGCTTGTCCATCCATTTTTTATCTTTCCACTGGTAATTGTTGATATCCCATACAATGGAAGCATTATTTGGACGCAGCTCTGCATAGTTTCCATATGGGTCTGCCTTCATCATAGGCAGTCCTGCTCTGGTCTTGATCTCATATTTGTAAAGGCATCCTGCTTTCAGGCCCGGAATGAACAGCTCAAATACGCTGGCATCTCCTTCGCCTACTTTGCGCATCTGGTGGCGTCTGCCGTCCCATAAGTTAAAGTCACCTACTACACTGACACGCATGGCACATGGAGCCCATACTGCAAAATAAACGCCTTCTACTCCGTCAATGGTCATTGGATGAGCACCCATTTTCTCATAAATGTCGTAGTAGATACCTGCACCGAATTTCTTTAATTCATCTTCTGTAAACTGTGGTCCGAAAGAATAAGGATCGTGGATCTCTTCTTCGGTTCCATTATCATAAGTGACAAGTAAGGTATAATCTGTCACTGTTTTTCTTGGGATCAGTACAGCATAAAATCCTGCTTCATCTGCCAGCTCCATAGGGTATTTTTTCCCATTTCCTGTAAGCTTTACAGTGATCGCTATTGCGGTAGGTATAAATGCCTGTATCAATAAGCCTTCTTCTGTTGCATGTGGTCCTAACATTCTGTGAGGATCGGCTGACTCTGAATAGGTCAGTTCCTCAATCCCCGCCCAGTCCATAATATCATATAATTTCTGTTCCATCTGCGTGCCCCCTTTTAGCAAAAACAATGTTGTTTCTATTACAGCTGTTTCGCCCGTTCTGAAATATTCTGTCTGAAATTGATCACATCATGCTCATATTCTTCATCCATAAGAGGTGATGAGATCATAAAATCTGCACTTGCCTTATTGTTTGCAATGGGAATATCGTAAACCTGTGCAATACGCAGCAGTGCCTTTACATCCGGATCATGAGGCTGTGCTGTCAATGGGTCGGAGAAGAAGATCACGAAATCGATCTGTCCTTCTACGATCTTGGCGCCGATCTGCTGGTCGCCTCCCAATGGGCCGCTGTTATATCCCTTTACCGGAAGTCCGGTATAATCGGTGATCATTCTTGCAGTTGTTCCGGTTCCGCATAAGAAATGTTTCTCCAGAATGGATTTATGTTCCTTGCACCATTCCATTAATTCATGCTTTTTCTGATCATGGGCGATCAGGGCGATATTTTTCTGCTTCTTGATAGTCATTGGGACAAATTCCATTGTATGCATACCTCCTTATGTTGCCTGTCTCTTGTGTTGCTGTCCTAAATATATAGTATACAATTGCTCATTTATGATGATGCCGCCGTCAGGCAGCATACATGTTTATTCAACTACCGGATTGGTAAGTGTGCCGATCCCTTCAATGGTACATTCTACTACATCTCCAGGTTTTAAGAATTTTGGCGGTGTAAAGCCCATTCCTGCGCCTGCCGGTGTGCCGGTGGCAATGATGGTTCCAGGTTTTAATGTCATGCCTTTTGAAAGCTCACTGACGATGTGGTCAATACCAAAGATCAGCAGTTCTGTGTTGCTGTCCTGTCTCAGTTCCCCGTTGACACGGGACTGGATAGAAAGCTTTGGAGGATATGGGATATCTTCCACTGTGGTGATACATGGTCCCATTGGGAAAAATCCGTCTAAACTCTTTCCAAAATACCACTGGTTATGCTGGGTCTGAAGGGTTCTGGCACTGACGTCATTGATAATGGTGTAACCAAAGATGTAATTTTTTACCTCTTCTTCCGGTACATTTTTTGCTTCTTTTCCAATAATAACAGCCAATTCTACCTCATAATCCAGATCGGCTACAATGTCTGAATGGCTTTCAATGCCTTCGCCGTTTGCCACCGCCTCGTTTACACGCTTGGAGAAGTAAACGGCATAGGGACGTTCGCCTCCAAATGCCTCTTTCTTGTAGCGGGCAGACTCCTCTGCGTGAGCCATATAGTTGATACCCAGGCAGATCACATCCTGTTTCGGATTTGGGATCGGCGCCAGAAACTTTACTTCTTCAATAGGTGCCGCTCCTCTGATCTTATAAGGGTCCTGACCGGACACATATTCAAGCAGCTGTTTTTCTGACTCGCTGATCCCCTCGATCAGTTCCTGCATGGTCTTATAATCCATATCCAGGGAGCGAAGAGGATAGACCCATTTTCCGTCTCTGCTGATCACGCCCAGACCGCCTTTATGTTCCACTTCATATGTAACAAGCCTCATAACAGCCTCCTTATTTCATTTAGCAATTTCTTAATGCTTACTTTATCACATTTTTCGGATATTTTCCACCTTGCCACAAATGTTTTACATAATCTTAGAAAATTTAGCGGACAATTCAGACGTCATTTAAGCGGTTCCTGCGCTCATCATTTTGTAGATCTGAATAACTGCCGTTGGTGCCAGCGCACCTAAAACCACTGCCAGTAACTGTGAGCCTGTCAGATCCCCTGCGGCAAATACATCCTGAAGCTGAGGCACAAAAAGCACTGCACACATAAGGACTACACCTACAAACAATGCCATAACACACCAGAGATTGCTTCCTATTCCCAATGAAAGCAGGCTTTTTCTTCCCCTGCAGTTAAAACCATGGAACAGTCTTGCCAGAGTCAGAGTGGAAAATGCCATAGTACTGGCAATGGCTTCCCCGCCCTGGGAATATCCCATTTCCCATGCCCACATGGTTGCTGCACCAATAAGAAAACCCTGGAATAAGATCTTCCCTGCAAATGGAAAAGAAAGGATCCCTTCTTTTGGGTCTCTGGGAGGCTGGTTTAAAAGATCCCGGTCTGCCGGTTCCATACCTATGGCAATGGCAGGAAGGGAGTCTGTCAGCAGGTTGATAAACAGCAGATGCACCGGCGCAAAAGGCAATGGAAGCGCCTTGATAGATGTATACAGTACACAAAGGATCCCTGCCATATTTCCGGACAACAAAAACTGGATGGAATTTTTAATATTCCGATATACATTTCTTCCATTTGCCACTGCCTTGATAATCGTAGCAAAATTGTCATCTGTTAAGATCATGGCAGCGGCATCCCTTGAAACTTCTGTGCCTGCTTTTCCCATAGCGATCCCTATGTCCGCCTTTTTTAAGGCAGGAGCGTCATTTACCCCGTCTCCTGTCATAGCTGTAATGTGCCCTTTTTTCTGCCATGCTTCCACAATGCGGATCTTATGTTCCGGAGACACCCTGGCATATACGGAGATCTTTTCCAGTCTTTCCTGCAGCTGCTGATCGCTCATCTGATCCAGATCTGCTCCTGTAACAGCCAGATCACCAGCTGTAAAAATACCAATCTCCGAGGCGATCGCTGCCGCAGTCTCTTTATGATCCCCGGTGATCATGACCGTGCGGATCCCTGCTTTTTTAGCATCTGCCACTGCCATTTTAGACTCCGGCCTTGGTGGATCTGTCATAGCAGCCAGACCCAGAAAGATCATATTTTCCGCCTTTGCATCCCTGATTTCTTCCTCTTTTAATGGTTTACATGCCAGTGCCAGAACCCGCATTCCCTTTTTGGACCATAGACCGTTCTGGCGAAGGATCCGCTCTTTATCAGAAAAGGAAAAGGGACGTCCCCAGGAAGCAGTCTCTTCTTCCTGAAAAGAGGGATTGACTGCCAGACTGCATTTAGACAGTAAAACGTCTACCGCCCCTTTTACAAAAAGGATCTTTTCTCCCCCTTTGCTGCATATGGCACCCATATATTTTTTATCAGAGTTAAAAGGGATCTCCGAAATACGACGCCACTGCCTGCGAAGAAGTCCGGGATCTTTTCCTGCTTCTTCTGCCATATGTAAAAGAGCCTGCTCTAAGGGATCTTCTTTTTCCCCGGTCTCCTCTCCGGAAGCATTATTTGCAAGAATGACTGATCGCAGGAAAAGAGAAAGATCCGGGTGGTGGGAATATTTTTTTAACTGCCCTGTATCCATGACCTTCCCATTTATGCAAACAGCCTCTGCCCGCAGACTGTTTTGGGTCAGTGTCCCTGTTTTATCAGAACAGATCACAGATACACAGCCTAAACTTTCCACTGCTTTCAGGTCCTTTATGACTGCATGCTCTTTTGCCATTTTCTGGGTTCCCATTGCCTGGACAATGGTCACAATGGAACCAAGAGCCTCCGGGATGGCTGCAACCGCCAGCGCTACCGCAAACATCAGAGCATCTAATACAGGCTCCCTGCGATACAGGCTGATCAGAAAGATCACACCGCAGATCCCCATAATTCCTAATGCCAGATGGCCGGAAAACCGGTCTAAACTGGCCTGCAAAGGTGTTTTCTTTTCCACTGTGCGGTTCATCAGGGAAGCAATGGTCCCGATCTGGGTATCCATTCCTGTTTCCGTCACTACCGCAGTTCCCCTTCCGCCAGTGATCAGAGCACCGGAAAAGACCATATTGCTCTGATCTCCCGGAGATAAAGGCGTTTTTCCTGCCGGCAGTTTTCCCTCTCTTTTTTCCACATTTAAAGCTTCTCCTGTAAGAGAACTTTCGTTGCAGGTAAGGCTGCAGGACTGAAGGATCCGGCCGTCTGCAGGTACCATTCCTCCTGTTTCCAAAACCAGGATATCCCCTGGAACCACCCTGGAAGATGGCGCCGTACAAACGCGTCCTTCCCGGATCAGAAGTGTTTCCGGAGAAGCAAGTCGCTTTAAGCTTTCCAGGGATTTTCGTGCTTTCTGATGTTCCACAGTCCCTAAAATGGCATTTAACAAAAGGACGGAAAAGATCACAAGAGCGCTTTCCGGATCTCCGGTAACCATGGATACCCCCGCAGCCCCAATGAGGATCATGACCAGAAGATCTTTAAACTGTCCTAAAAATACCTGCCACCAGGGCATTTCTTCCTGTTCTTTTAAAACATTTTCCCCATATGTTTCCAGCCTTCTTTCTGCCTCTTTCTCATTTAGCCCGGTCCTGTTGGTGCCAAGGCGCTTTAAAACTTCTTCCTGGGTCAGACCATACCATTGTGCCATTCCTGCCTCCTATAGACTCTGTATAGACTTCATATAGAAAAAAATGAGGATGCCCTGACCCGTCTGGCCTTTACAGCATCCTCATCTGAATGTATATGTATTTCTCTTTTATCTTTATGCAGGAAAAAACAGGCTTATGACCTGCCTCCGAATATCATCTCAAAAGCAACTCTGTATCCTAAAGGAAGGGAAGCTTCTTCTACATATTCCTCTCTTGTATGGGCTCCTGCTCCACTATAGCAGCCCACACATACGCTTGGGATTCCCATAGAAAGCGGGATATTGCAGTCTGTAGAACCAGAACCAACTCCAGGGCAGATTCCAGTCACTGTCTCTACCGCTGCTTTTGCACGTTCAAGAAGGCGTGCCTGACGTTCTTTATCTACATCACCGGAGCATGGACGGATGCCCAGGATCTCATAAGTAATATCAAGACCGGCTGCCTTTGCCTCATCTACTGCTGCCTCAAATTTTTCTTTCATATAAGCCAGATTTACTTTTCTGTCAGAGCGGAACTCATATAACATGGAAGCTTCCTGGGCAATGGTATTAACAGAAGTGCCGCCGGAAATGGTGCCCACGTTGTAAGTGGTTTTTCCGCCTTCCGGCACCTTGATCTGATACAGCTTTTCAATGATACCTGCCAGCTTTTCAATGGCATTATCACGGCCGAAATTGCCAAAGGAATGACCGCCCTGGGTGCGTACCGTCACTTTATAACGGTTAGATCCCACTGCTTCATCTACCAGATGCTCCAGACTGCCGTCGAAGGTGCAAAAAGTGTTCATACGGCTGCCGTAATCTTCGCAGATCTTTTTAACGCCTTTCAGGTTTCCAAGACCTTCTTCTCCTGAATTGCATACAAAGATCAGTCCAGGTTCTGTTTCTGGCCGGATCTGGTTAAGTTTGCCTTCTTTTATCATAAGAGCAGTATATTTTGCTGCCAGAAGAACACATACAAGGCAGGCAGTATCATCACCTACTCCTGGACAGCAGATACGTCCATTTTCCACCTTTAAAGGAAGTTCCGTCTCATCTGGAAAAACTACGTCTGTATGGGCCATATAAACATCCACATTATCCCTTAAAGCAGCTGGATAAACTACATTTAATGCCTCATCAATATAGACGCCCTCTGCCCCCTGTTCCTTTAACCAGTTACAGCAAAACTGGGCTCTTTTTTCCTCATGATTAGATGGGGAAGGGATTTTCGCAATGGTAAGAAGCAGGTCATATGCCTCTTTTTCATGTTCCTTGATAAAACGCTCCATAGCTTCACTTAACATATTACATTCCTTCTTTCCGGTTCGCTTTCGGACCTTTGCTTTGTGTTTTTTTCTTTTCCGGGCATTTAAGTCCTGCAAATACCTGGATGGATCTTGCAAGGACAAGAGCCTCTTTCTGGTCATCCAGATGTCTTTCCTTACCTGACGGCAAAAAGCCGTTCATACTGTCTTCAGCTGTATCAAGGACCTGATGCCAGATATATCCTGACGGCAGATTGGGAAGTGCAAATGCATGTGGCTCCCAATGCATGTTGTAAGCAGTATAGAAATAAGGTTCCTCGCTGCCGTCTGCATTTTCCCCATAAGAAGCACTGTAAAACACCCCCAGCTGGCGGCTGTAGCGTTCAAAGTCCGGACACCAGGCCTTCTCCCCGTGGAAAGACACATCCGGCAGTCCTACTGACTTATGATCCATTAAAGTAGGTTCTGTACTGCGGTGGAACAGGCTGTGCTTTTTGCGGAATGCGATCAGATTTTTCGTAAACTCATAAAGCCCCTTGTGAGAGTCTAATAAATTCCAGTTTAACCAGGATATCTCATTGTCCTGACAATAAGCATTATTATTTCCCTTCTGGGTACGGCCAAATTCATCACCTGCCATAAGTAACGGGGTTCCCTGGCTTAAAAAAAGCATGGTAAGGGCATTTTTAAGCTGACGTTTGCGCAGTGCAAGGATCTTTTTCTTTCGCACCGGACCTTCTGCACCACAATTCCAGGACTGGTTGTAATCGGTACCGTCATGGTTTTCCTCGCCATTGTCCTCGTTGTGCTTATGATCGTAAGAAACCATATCCATTAAAGTAAAGCCGTTGGTATTCGCCATGTAATTAATAGAAGCCACTGCATCCGGATTGTCCTTTACATGAAGAGCCACCTGGTTTAACATACCTTCATCGCCCTTTAAGAAGCTGCGCATATCCAGCATAAATCCTGTTTCGTAAGCAGATAAACGGCGTCCGGTCTCTTTCTTTTCTTCTTTGGTTCTGTTGCCCCTGTCTGTTTCCGTCGCAGTTCTCACTTCATCCCAGTTCTTCGCCCAAAGTTTCAGATCAGAAAGATATGGGTCTTTCACAATAGTTTCCAAAGGGGCATAACCTACTAAATGGATACCATCTACATGATACTGGGCAGCCCAGAAGCGGAGTACATCTACCACATAGGAAGGAGACTGTGTCCCGTCAAAGTATAATTCAACGACCAGCTCCAGACCTTCTTTATGTAATGCCTTCACCAGAGTCTTAAACTCTTTTACCGGATCCTTTTTCTGTCCCGGCGCTGCGCCTGCATAGGCTGCTTTTGGCGCAAAGCTGTGTCCACAGCAGTACCCCCAGTAATTCACCTTTCC